>PJEL010005172.1_pt1 | contig 10561 bp, 7 predicted proteins | sample 1853271 | NCBI WGS metagenome assembly PJEL01 (sample SAMN08108733, study PRJNA415343) | Invertebrate metagenome, whole genome shotgun sequencing project. | host: Globobulimina | place: Sweden: Gullmar Fjord | collected 2015-08 | reverse complement strand
CTGAACAGCAAACTCGCCACGCGCTCGTGCCTTGGTACATTGATATTCAGCTTCAAGCTGCTTTAGCCGCTTCTCCTGCTTCTTCTTTCCTGGTCCAAAACCATGGAATTTGTAATTCAACTGTCGGAACGCCTCTTTTTGAGTCAAAGCAAGGCCATATTCGTCCCTGTACTCTAGTTTGACACCTACATGAGAAACGCCAATAGTCTCATCTTTTGCCCTTCCAGAGCTTTCTTTGACATTAGACCTCCCTATATCTCCACTCTGTTGCAATAAGTCCATTGCTGCAGATAGACTCGATCGGGCTAGTGGCTGACGGTGCATATACTCCAGTCCGTGCTCATTTCCATTTTCTGCATCAGCACCAGTAACATTCATGGCTACTGTTGGCTCTTCCTTGACATTCATCTCCCTTTGAGCTTCCAGGTCCTTTTCTAGCTGTTCTGCAGCCTCTCTCTCTGCTCTGGCTACCTCTCGTTGCTTGGAGAGATCCCTATATCGTGCCCTCTCTGTCAATACAGCTGCGAGGCGGCTGGTGAATTCCGTCGTAGATGTAAACACCACCCCCTTCCCTTCCGTCTGACCACCACCACCACCACCACCGTTCACAGGATCATTATTGAATTCACTAGACACCGGTTCGGCTTTTACATTTACTGATGATGATAACACTCGAGCAGCTACGCTCTCCCCAACATCGCCCTTAATGTGACCCTCATCGGATGCTGCTCGCTCTGCAATCTGCCTTGACCTTGCCAGCTGCAGTTTCACCTGCCTCTCCTCCTCTTCCTCAGAACTCCTTTCAATGGCAACTTCGGGCTTAGGCTGCTGCTTGGATGGGGGTGGCATAAGAGCCTTAGAAGCTGCCTCTGATGCCTTTGCCACTGCACTCTCAAATCGAGCTTTTTTTATTTCTTCAGTATCTGGCAATGATGTGTCACGGTCATTGCGTGACCCATGATCAACCTTGGTCTCCGCTTTCCCCGTCGAAGCAAGGACAGCTTCAAGTGCTGCTGCCGTACCTCCTCTTACCTCCCCCCCTCCCTCACTCGCCTCCTCTGCTGTAACTTCCTCTCTTTTCCTTCTACATATCTTTTTCTTTCTCGTTTTCTTTGGTTTCCTAAACTTAGCCATTTCTTCTTCCGTGTAATACTCCGATGCGGAAACCAGCCCACCGCTCCTCGCAGCCTTGCTCATTACATCCGCATCAAACTTTTGGCGAGTAGCTGCAAAGGTGGTGGTGGCTGCTGCTTCCTGTTTCCTGCCAATAATGAGGCCTTTATCACGAAATTTCTTCCCGTTTTCATCATCTTCATCATAGTGTGAAAGTATGCCACGCTTAGCCCCAGGTCCCACTTCCACATCAGCCATAAACTCATCGTCATCGTATCCAACATACGCCCCCTTTTTCGCACGCTTCACGCGTCGCTCCGTATTTACACGACGAGCGTCTTCACTGAGTTTCACATTCTCCAGCTTATCCCTTCCCTCGGCGACAGACCGTGCTACACCATGTACATCTCTCTCCAAAATCTCATCATCTTGGAGAGTAAGGACAACTTCCTTCCCAGCCTCAAACTTGTCAGCATCATGCAATACAGCCAAGCCCTTCAGATCAGACTCCTGGTAACTTTCAGATGGTACAGCTGAGGCACGTGAGCTTCTTTCTGCTGCCTCTCTTTGTTGAGCGGCAGCAGTCATCCTCTTCTTACTGCTCTTCACCCAACTCTCCGCACTGAGAACATCTTCCTCTCCGTCCTCGGCCGCAGAGAGCGCGATCGGACCAGCAAGTTTTTCTTTCCTTTTCCTATTCATTCTAACTCTTTCGATTCTTTCCGTAATCTCTGATTGTTCCCTCTTGCGAGCATTTTCTTCCCTGACGTCTTTCACGTTCTCTTCTGTCGTCCCTCCCTCCTTCTTTATCGCAAGAGGTTTCAAACCGAGTAAGGCCCTTACTCGATTGGTCTCCACCACAGACATGGATATCTCTCCCTTTTCCTCCTTCACCTCTGCTTTCAGATTTACCTTCTCCATGGCTGAAGTGGACCTCAGTCAAATCTCCTCAACAACTAAGCCTTTAAAGGTCGGGTTAGGGTTATAAGGGTATAGGGTTAGGATTTTAGGGTCTAGGGTTAGGTTTTTTGGGTTCAGGAATAGGTTTAGGGGGTTAGAGTCAGGGTTAAGGTTAGGGTTAGGATTTGGGTTAGGATTAGGACTAGGGTTGGGGTTAGAGTTCCGACTCACCAATTAAGCTACCAAATCCAATGCAGGTAGCTTCTGCTTCCGGCTGTGGCCTCTGGACTAACCCTATTCCAACTATAATGAATGCATGTAAGCCCCTTAACCACAGGAGAGGGTTAACTGGCCAGTGATGTTCACAAGACAAGCGGCCTAACCCTAACCCTAATCCTAATCCTAACCCTAACACTAACCCTATGTACACCTCTATTAATGTAATTACACTCTACACTATCCCTAAACCTTAACCCCCACCCTAAAACCCCCAAATCCCAAAACCCTAAAACTCTAAAACCCCTAAAGTTCTCAGACCATAAGATCCTCAAACCCTAAAATCCTCCCCATTCATTTCACAGCGATAGTAATAATAGAAATTACTACACCCGGATCCAAGCGACGTGATTAACCCATCTGCGAAGTGGCCCAATCTCTTTTTAATTCCGAATTTCTAAGAGTTTCTCCGACTTGAATTGAAGTTTCTCTCTTGTCCCTTGGCTCCCGGTCCCATGGCAAGGAAACATAAAAGCCGCGTATATAATGAGGGTTTTAGGGGGTTAAATTTACTTTAAACTGACAGTAGTGGTAGATAAGGTGAGGCACAAAGGTTGGGTTAGGGGTTAGGGGTTAGGGGTTAGGGGTTAGGGGTTAGGGTTACGGTTAGGATGTTAAGTTTGTAGTGTTTTAGTGTTTGGGTTAAGGGTTAGGGTTAGTAGGAGTTTTCAATTTGCCGCATTTTAGTGTCATTATATTGAGTGAACTCTCTCTCAGGTCTCAACAACAAACCCTGCCCTCCACCTGCGTTGCGTTCAGGTAGCCGGGTTGGATCTGGAACGGTGTTTGGGCCCGAAAAGAATATTTTAATTCGCTGCCTAAGTTCATCAACTGGCTTCTTAGGAAAAAAAAAAAATTCCAACGAAGGGGGTTACGGCTAAAAGTGGTGGCATACATTAACTCATTTTGAACAATCCATCTGTTTTGTGATTAGAGCTTTTGGAGTAAAATGTGGCTGGCAATGAGCTCTTCCGTATCTGTGCTTTTGTCCTATCCTGATCCTTGACGCAACTCCAGGGAGTCATGGCTGGTTGTGAACATATAATATGATGGCAGGCTACCGTAGTACAAATCAGTCATTGTATCTAAGGTTGTGCACCGTATTGCTACTTTATCATCCTGGCTTTTCTTGCCGAACGCCCTAAAGCGCAGTGGAGATGTTTCCCTTGATTTACGTGGGTTTTGCTTTTTTGTACTTCTATGTAGTCGTGCTGGTAGTTCCTAGTGTGAAGAGAGGAGTGGGTCCACCTCCCCCTCCCCTTCCATGGAGTACAAGTTTTTCATCGAGGAAAATGACCATGAACGCTGTTCTTTACGAGTGGATTGTATATTGTATCCAGGTGCTCATCTTGACTCCAAAGCTCGTATCTCAGCATATAGAATCTGACCAACCGCCAGAGCATGTCACTCACAAAGTCACCAATGAAGAGCTGGAAAGAATTGTGGAACAGGCCGGGGAACGTGCAAATCAATCTCGTGTTGGCAAGCCCTTCTCTTCTGAAAGAGCCACCTCTCTCAACAAATTCTCACCACTTCAGCAATGCAGAGCACTTTCTCGCGGCAAAGAGAGACAACCCCCTGTTTCCGCAGAGAAAGGAAGTAGAGTTGTATCCTTTCCTCCAGATACCATCATGCTCTCAGATGGGGAGAAAAACAAAAAAAAGACAGAAATGAATGCTGAACAAAGTGATAACCAAACAACTGAGGGGAATGTTGGAATGAAAGAAAATGAATCCAGGTCTCGGCCACGGCCACGGCTTAAACTGCCTCCTCCGAGTTCTGAAGACCATGAAAGTGACTATTATGCTAAGAATAAGAAAGCACAAGGGGGGACTATGAAATTGCAGCTTACTCCGAAATGCAAAAGACAGTCCAAAACGTATGGAACCCGTAAGCTATCTGTGGCGGCTTATCTGGAAGATTCAAATTTTGAAGGAGGCCCTGAGTTGGTTATTTATCGGGGTGAACTTATGAGCCCTCGCAGAAAGATAAAAAAGGCAACTCGTTATAGACGTTCTGAGAGCTGTCCACCACGGCTCATGGAGCAAAATAGAGCACAATATTACCCAGCAGAGACGCTCGAGGCAATACGGGATATCCTGGCTGTCCCCCTTTTGGCACGCGAGTTAAGGATTAGGAAAAAATGCAGTAGTAATCAATTTAACTGCACCGATCATTTCCCAAATAAAACAACTTGTTGGGGGGAGGTCATGCAAATAGATCTCAATGCTTTAAGCAAGGTCGTACCTGAAAACGATGAAATGTCTTATACTTCTACCGAACCGTCTAAGCTTTGGGTAGTCCTGGATGTGGATGAATGCCTCATTCATAGCAACTTCTGTACAGTAGGGGCCGGGAAGCGTTACCGTCAGGCGGAGGCCCGCCCAGATGTGGTGTCCCAAGTAAACACCATATTTGTGGACACTGAGGATGGCGAGGCAATTTTGGTGAATCAAAGGCCAGGTTTGGTGCGTTTTCTGGAAGCCGTGGCTGCAGAGTTTCATGTAGTGGCATTCACAGCAGGGAGAGAATGTTACGCTTCTCAAGTCCTAGATGCCATAGACCCAAATAATCGAATATTTACCCAGAGGCTATTCCGTCAGCACTGCCATGCTGCCAAGGGTGGAATTTTTGTGAAAGATCTTCAATGCGTGCAAGGGCTGGATTTATCTCGGGCTGTGCTTGTGGATAATTCTCCCCTAAGTTTCATTTTCCAGCCTAATAATGGGATCCTTGTGAGTAGCTGGTTTGATGATGCAGACGATGCAGCCCTGAATAGTGTACTTCAGCTTCTGCATTACCTAGCCTCAGAGGATGATGTGAGGCCTGTGCTTCAAGACCTTTTTGGACTTGGGACTATCCTGAAGAGCTACAGAGCCTATATCGGTTGCAATAGTTCAGTGAATTTGAATGACCTAGAAAGCTTGGAGGATTGGCCAGACACTGACAGCGTGGAAGAGCAAGGTGATTCAGGAGGAACTGAAGCATCTACTAGTACTCTAGGGATCTTTGATAACATTGGAAGTTCGATGTATTCCCCCTTTGATACAGATAGTCTGAATCTGAATCTGAATTGTTTAAATTCTTCAGAAGTTTCTGTTAACGCAGTAGAAGAAGACGACCTTGACGGCAATGATGAAATGCCTTTTGGGGATACCTTGACACTGGTATCACGTTTGAGTCTTCCTTAATAGCTACAGTAACTCTTGGTGCAGACGATCATTGTACCCGCCATGTGACAAATGATTTAGTTATTCGTAGGAAATATAGAGCAAGGTAGAATTTGATTTGGTACAGGTGCGCAAGCGGAACTCTTTGGATTTACCCTAACCCTAAGTTTTCATATTTTACATTACCCATTTACTTTAATCTAAATTATCACTTGTATAGTCATTGTGCCTGTAGTAGTTTCGAAGCATAACCTGAAACTTTACGACCCACCCAAGCTGCTTGCTCCCGTCGTCAATACTGCCGGTATTTCCCGCTCCTAGACAGCAGTAGGCTACAGAAACGCCAGCAACCATTTCTATCAACAGCACTGGCTGTGTGAGATAGGTATGTGAGCGGTCGATGTTACTATTGCTTGCTGCAAGTGTGATGAATATATATTATATTATCAACCGGGTGCGAAACATGTAATAGCCATAATAACTTGCCACACGTCAGCGTAACACCAACTTCATTAACCCCAACTGCTGTCACTAAACAGCAACGACTAGACGGGATGAGAACAGCAACTCGGTACCAAGCATCATCATTATCATCTAGCCCTAACCCTAAACCCTAAAACTAAACCTTTAACCCTAACCCTAACCCTAACCCTAACCCTAACCCTAACCCTAACCCTAACCCTAACCCTAAACCCTAGCCCTAACCCTAACCTTAACCCTAACCCTGAGGAAGTGGTGTATATGTACACCTCTATTAATGTAATTACACTTTATCTGAACACTAACCCCCTACCGCTAACTCTAACCCCCTATCCGTAACCATAAAACCCTAGCCCTATCCCTAACCATAAACCCTAAAATCCTAACCCTATCCCTAACCCTAACCCTATATCCTAAAACCTAAAACCCTATAAACCCTAAACCCTAACCCCAAAATCCTATCTCTAACCCTAACCCTAACCCTAACCAAGGAGGGCCGCAGAATACTCTAAGGTTCCCACAACCACAACAATATCAAGAAAAACTCCAACGGTGAATTGGTCTATGTGGACCATCTTCCCCCTGGTACTTGTTATATGGCTGTGGCTTTCCCCAGTCTGCATCGACGGAACGAGCGTGACTGTATATGTAAACACTGCAGAGTGCTTTCTGGAGAGAGTTGAACGTGATGCCCTCCTCCTGGCTGTGAATTTTGAGATGTTGGAAGGTAAAATACCAGTCAGGTGCGTATGCTGTTTTAGTGTAGGTTAGGTTAAGCTGTTGGGGCTTATCCGGACATGGATTTTGTGTCAGGTGAATTCTTGCAGTCGCTTGGTGTGTCCCTCAGCTAGATGAGGGTACAGTTGTTAGGTTGTATAAGTGGTTGCTTGTAGTGTGTGTTTTTTTGGGATAAGAGTAGAAGAACATCCATCTCCCAGAAGGAAAGTGGTGTGATGGCGTGCTTACAGTGAGAGTTCGCCTCTCTTTACGTGGGAAAAGTGAGGATTATTACTCAGTAGGGCCCATCCCTCGTAGACCGTGTAAGCTTTCGGGTGTAAGGATTTGAATTCCTGCCTGTGGTGGTGTATGAACAACAACACCTCTTTCAATTTGAAAGAGGCCCATTTGCTTGTATTGATTTTCCACAGTCCGCCCATGTATTTATGACTCAACATTAATGCCCCTGCTGCAGTGCGAAGCTGGAGAAAGTCGATAGTGACAACCAAGAAATATTGTGGGAAGCCTCAGAAGAAATGGAAGGACACGAAATGCTAATTCATCCAGAACCAGGCCTCTACGAGTACTGTTTGTCAATTAATAAGAGTACAGCACTTGAAAAAGGTTTAATTCATTTTACTCCTAGTATTGTTGGTTTTGCTCTGAGAGTTGTGGGAAAGGAGGCTGTGAAGGAGGCTGAGAAGTTGGCTGAGAAGGAGGAAGACGAAGAGAGCAGAATTATTCAAAATTTCCAGGTAGGGCAATTCTAAATTTCTTGTTGCAGTTCTTGTTTGCACTGGCTGGTTTGTCTCGTAGTGGCTATATAACGTCATGTCATTTCCAATACAGGGTATGACTTATGAGGCCTACATTCTCTTGGCACAATCTGGTGAACTGCGAGATCATTATGAATACGTATCTCGGAGGGAATATAGTCACATGCGGAGTGAGTAGTATGTGTGTGTTTGTGTGTGTGAGGGGGGGGGGTGAGCTTAAGCTTTTCCAGATGCCAACCCCCCTGGTAAGTCACAATAATTGTTTTACATTGTGAATGCCATCTCATAGGACTGCTTAAAGCCAAGAATAGAATGATTTGGTGGACAATTATAGACACAGTGCTTATATTATGCCTAGCCTCTTGGCAGCACTTAAACATTAGGTACAGTAATTGATTCTTCTACACAACTCCACTTTTGAGTCTCAGCCTAATCTCTACTGTCTGTTGCACCATGTCGAAATTCATACCATTAATCTACTATGCTATGCCTGCTGCTGTTTACACCATTACACCACCCTTCCCTTTTTTCCAATTTTCAGAAGATTCATGGAAGTTAGGAAAAAGATATGAAGTCATAACTTCCAGGTCATGACGTTTTACGCTTGCAAGAGAACAAGAGAACAGTCAGTAATGCAGTTCACGTAGCTTTCAAATAATGGACTGGACATCTTTCGGTCAGCCTACAATGTAGAGTGTACAGTACACACAATACCAAGCAGGAGAGCATATACGCTTGTACATTTTGTACATTCAGGATGCATAAGAAGTCGTGCTACTTATCATAGAAGCGTGTGATAGCAGCCTCCAGCCCCCAATTACACTCTTGCAGTATTGCCCTGGACTCTGCTTCATCTGCTTGAGTGATTGCAGAAAAGGACGAAATGAGGTTTTTATGTAATTCAGCATTGTCATCCCCTTCTTTAGTCTCTCCCACAACTGCATCACTTTCCGCAATGCTACTTTCTTCATGAAAATGATCATCATGACTTTGTGTTGTATCAGTAGTAGGGGGTGATAAACATTGCCTGCTCTCTTTCGCTGGGGATTTTTCCAATCCCTCAACGTCCTCAACTTCCATTATATTTCCAAGCTCTTTTTCCACTGATGTGCTTGAAGGGGTCTTCACACTCCCGGCATTAGTCATAGAAGAGGGAAGTTTCTTTCCTCTTTCCAAAGTAGCTCTCTCTACACTCAAGTCAACCTCAGTGAAACTGGATGGTGCTAGAACTTCTCCGACGGATGAAGGTATGGCCAGTTCATTCGGAAGTGTTTCCAAATTCACTTGCAGTGTGCTTCTATCCAGTTGTGGGTAAAGCAATCCCCTTGTCTGTAGCTGGGCGGCTTGCATAGTAAAGGGTAGCTTTCTACAACAGCTGCCTTCGGTTAAGTAAATGCCTTCCTAATTTCGCTGCCTTTTAGAGAAACCTTTTCTCCTCGAGCTAGCAACTCTACAAGGGCAATGAATACAATACTAAGATTAGTAGTATCTTCTTTGGGGTGGTCAAGAACAGGGGCATGTACACCTACTTTAGCAATCATTCCATCATTAGAAAGAAAGGAAAAAGAAATGGTACCACTAGTACACCAACCGCAGCGCCCTCTATTTTTTCTCCGTCATCCATACGTGTATGGCCTACCTTCGAGTGTTACTAACTTCCAACAGCAGTTTCAACCCTAAGTCCTAATACTATAATCATTAACCCTAACCGTAATCCTAAAACCTTAGCCCTAAACCCCTAACACTAACCTTAACATCAACCCGAAACCTTAACCCTAACCTTAAAACCCCAACCCGAACCCTGGAACACCAAACACCCCTTGCTGGTGTTAGGTGTACCTTACCTATTATATCTTATACTGTCTGGCTTGGTGGTTCAGCTCTACTCAAGCACAGAGTCAAAGTTGTTGAAAAATGTTTCCCTTGGAAGTAACAACAGACAAACTAGGGTGAGGACTTAGGGTTATAGTTAGAGCTAGGATTAGGGTTAGGGTAAGGGTTGGGACTACAGTTAGGGTTAGGGCTAGAGTTAGGGTTAGGGTTAGGGTTCGGGCTTGAGTTAGGGCTCGAGTTAGGATTAGTGTTAGTGCACCACTTGAGGTAGTGGTACACTAGTGAGGTCTATAGGATGTGACACTGCAGGCCAAAATAGTTCAAACAATTAGATCGTTGCGGACATAATTGCCCAAAGGGCATAAAGACTATCTAATATAAAGTCCCAGAACGGGGCAATAGTCTAGAATAACCCTACTGAACAGTTGCGTTGGTAGGATTGGTAAAGTATTGATTAAACGTAAGTTTTATGAGAGAGTCTTTTCTCACTTCTTCGTCTCTAGAGACCTATCGAGAGGATAGGCAGGTCCCTGTAGAATCAGGACAGAGTTGATAGCCAGGAAGCTAAATAATAAGATATTGTTCGAGAAATACTCTGTGACTGATCCTCCTGGGAACTTTGGTGCCACCAAGCTGCTCAGGAGTTCAAGAGGAGCTACACTTAAGGAAGTGTGGGAGATCAGATACCGTCGTATTATTGTGGTACAGGGATGAATTGGAGGGATACTAAGATGAGAGGTCCTCGTCCCTCGATGGGACGAGTATATAGGGATTACGGCCGCTCGGGAACCCTCAATGAGGGCCAAAGCTATCATAATTCATACACCAACCCTTGCCCTTATTTTGAGAGAGTGATATGTATATACACCTCATGATATGTAACTGCCCTTTATCCTAACCCTCCTGTCGCGACCTTCGTGTGTCTTGCACTGCGTGCTGTTTCTGGATATTCCACACGGACTCTTCCTAGTCGCCAACCTCTGTGTCTACTTCTGCTCCTTCTTGAGCAGGCTGACTCGCAGAAGTTAATTAATATAACAGGTCTATTCTTTGTTATTCCAAAGACCTATCCGAAGAGTGAATAGATACACTACTTAGAGATCAGAGAAAATCCATTTACGAAATGGATTTTCCATTTCGTCAACTCTACTTTTCCATTTAGAATGGATTTTAACTAAATACATCATCTTACGCAAATGGACAATTTAACATCCTGATGTTACACTTCTTTGACAAAGTCCCGGATGTTATGTTTCTAACACAACGCTCCGTTATGTAGACGGCGCATGCTTTTCA
>PJEL010005171.1_pt1 | contig 10562 bp, 5 predicted proteins | sample 1853271 | NCBI WGS metagenome assembly PJEL01 (sample SAMN08108733, study PRJNA415343) | Invertebrate metagenome, whole genome shotgun sequencing project. | host: Globobulimina | place: Sweden: Gullmar Fjord | collected 2015-08 | reverse complement strand
TTTGAGCTGGAGAGTAGGTCGGTTAATATTTTCATACTACCTTCCTTGTTATTGGCAGTCTGCGGCTCATGGATATACTCTCCTGGCTTGTTTGTACAATTTCGGGGACACATATACCCCCGCAGTTTTGGCTGTCTGCCGATTTATATGAAGGTTGAATCGATGTGGAGGCGAAGGCTTGATGTCGACCGCGCATTCTTCCTTGACAACCTTTCCTACGAGTGAAGTAATCTGCGTTACCATGTCTTTCATGTCAAAACCAAGGGATAAGAGGGACCCAGATTTAACGTATTTTTCAGAAATGCCGAGTACTGGAATATTTTCTTTAAATGAATAGAGATAAAGCTCGTTAAGAGAGGTTGCAGTGATCAGCTTTCTCTCCGGCAGTAGCAGGAATGCATCTACTCCGTTGTCGAGAGTATTAATGCCCTCAATGAACTCATAGGGGTTGGTTGCATTGTAATAAATTAATTCCGGTTTCATTCCGGGATGTCCGACCGGTTTCTCTGTGTCGGGCAGATTTACTATTCCCACTTTTTTGATCTTTGGAAAATGCTTGCTCAATAAAGAAACATATTCGTGTACCGGAGTAGCCATGTAGACGCCTGTAATATTAAGTCGGTCTGTTTTAACCGGGTTGATTATGAGTCCGTAAATCAACGGTATGTCCTCAGGTAACGTGAGGGCAGCAGATAGGGCGTCTTTTCCCAGTGCAAGAACGGCTTTGGGGGCTTCTTTATCGATAAGTTTTTTTAACTCGAGATTGTCCCTTGCAACCATTGGAGAAATTACAATCGATTCTAAATGGAGAGTGTTGTGTATTCCCTTTATAACATTTGATACGGGTTTCAGTGCTGCATTGCCGATTATGACGACTTCAGCTGCATCCGATTTGGATGCGGACGCAAGAATGGTAAATAAAACTAGTAGGAAAGAGAGCCCTTTCATAGTGTTATTAAAACAGATTCTTGTTATATTCGGCAAATTCATATTCTGATACTTAAAGTCTTGGAATCATTGGTTGCTAAAACGTGTACCTGGCTTCGGCTAAAAACATCCTGCGGTTTGTCGGATAGTCATTCGGTACCTTAACAGGTACGGGACTCGGGTCGAGATAGTGTTCGTCAAACAGATTGTAGATGGAGCCCCTGATTTCAAGGGTTTTGTAGAGCTTCTTTCCAATGAGTGTTAAGTCGACTAATGTATTAGACGGCAGGTCCTCTCTCGTGTCGCTGTCTGCTCTGTATCTCTTGCCTGTCCAGTTGATGCTGATATTGGCATTCAAATAGTCCCATGGAGCGATGTTTATTACCGCATTTGCACGCTGCGACGGGACATCGGGAAGCCTCTCGCCTGTGTCTGTGTTTACCGGGTGCTGGTAACTGTAGTTGATATAGCCATAGTTGTCGTTTCCGAAATCAAAGAGCAATTCCGCCTCAATGCCATCCACTTCAGCGCTTCCTCTGTTTTCCCATACGGCCGGTTCCGTAGCTGACGGTTTTTCACCAAGGGCAATCAAATCTTCCAGATCATTAAAAAAGTAATTCAGTCTTAATGTATAGTTCTCAAGAAAACGGTGTTCCAGACCGGCTTCATATGTTTTAATTTTCTCCGGCTTAAGATCGGGATTGCCTACGCTGACAGGGTTGTTAATATAATAAAGTTCATTGAAACTCGGGGCCCTGAATGCACTCCCGTAAAGCAGCTTCATGGAAGTTCCTGTTAATAATTCCCATACAAATCCGACACGGGGGTTTGTAGTTCCATTAAAATCCGAATAGTGGTCATACCTTAAACCCGCTGTCAGAGAAGCGGTGTCCGTTATATTCCAGACATCCTGAGTGTAGATTGCCCAGACTTCTCTGTCGGAATTCTGAGTATAGTTGGCCCATGACGTTATGTCCTGGTAGGATCCAAGAGGGGCGTTTGTGAGCGGATTGAAGTTGGCCCTCCTTTTTGTATTATATAATTTTATTTTTTCATACATGGCCCCGCCGGTTAATATATGGTTATTAAAGGTATAGGTTGCTGCTGTTTCTGCCCCAACGACTGAGTTTTTGCCGGAGGGACTACCGAGCATTCCTTCTGGATAGGCGCTTACAAAGCCTTCCGGGAATATCTCCCAGTATTTTTCCATATCCAGATAATCACCGTACAGCTTTGCTGATATCGATGCTTTATCGGTTATGTCTTTGCTGTAAATCATATCTATATACATCTGCTGATCATCCTGGATTGACTCATCATTCAGTGCGTAAGCTATCCCAAGGTAAGGACCTTTCCTGGTCTTTGAGTATCTGGCTCTCATCGCAATGTCTTCGTAAGTAATATTAAGGCCGAGATTAGTGTTTTCCTTCCATTCAAGGGTATTGCCGGAAGCGCCGATTGTGTCCTGGTCAATAACAGAAGAAGGACCGTCCGTATTGAGATAATCAAATGAGGCGGCTATCTTCAATTTCCTGTTTTCATGTCCGAAGAGAAGATTGTAGTGCTGGGTGTCAAAGCTTCCTGCTCCGGCAGTGACTTGAAGTCCTGCTATGTCGGATGTATCTTTTGTGACAACATTAATGACCACGATAAAGGCATTCGTTCCGTAAAGCGCCGATCCGGGCCCTCTGATGATTTCTACCTGTTTTATAATGTCGGCAGGAAGGTCTTCATTGTTCCAGGCTGATGAACCGCTATGGGGGCTGTTTACTCTGTGGCCGTCTATCATAAGGAGGACTTTTTCAGAAAGTGTAGTTTTAATGCCCCTCACCTCAATGCTCTGTAATACTGGAACGTCAGCAATACTTATACCTATCCCGGGGACTCTCCGTAAAATGTCGAACAGGTTTCTTGCACCCATGTTCCTGATTTCTTTTGCGGTTATTACAGTTGCGATTGCTGGGGCTTTTCTAACGGGTGTTGCATGCCTTGTAGCGATTATAAGTTCCGCTTCCTCAAAAAATAAAAGGAGATCTTCTGCTGTTTCCGATTCAAGTGCTGCCATTTCATAGGCAAAGGACGTCGAGTAGATGAAAAGTAATATTAAAACTGTTGATAAAAGTCTGATCACTATTACTCCTATATTTTTAAAAGAACTTGTAGCTGACATTTAACATTGCGGAGATGCCTTCTCTCGGGTAATCATTAGGTACAAGTTGAGCGGCCCCAGATCTGTCGGGGTCTTCGTATTTTTCATTGAACAGATTATGAATTGTCCCCTGTATCTCAAGGGACTTGTATACGTTTTTCATAGTCAGCGCAAGGTCAACGGTTGTGTAATCTGCTGCGGGCTCTCTTGTATCACCAGAAGGTCTTGATCGTTCGCCTGTCCATAATATGTCTGTGTGTATATTGAGATACTTTGTAAGTCCGTAATTAATGCTTGCTGTTGCACGGTGCAAAGGTACATAGGCGAGTCTTTGATTCGTGTCAGGATCTTTTGGGTCTTGGTAGGTGTAGGCTAATTTCCAGTAATTGTTTGGCGTGTATTGTCCGGTAAACACTAATTCAATTCCATCAACTTCTGCTTTGCCTTCATTTACATGGAGAGCAGGTGAAGTAGATGTATCCCAGATGATAAGATCTTCAATATCGCTGTAAAAGTAGTTAATATTGGCTTTCAGTGATTGTGTTAGTGTGATGCCTAAACCCGCCTCGTAGGTTTTGATCCTTTCAGGATTGAGATCGGGATTGCCTACGTTAACAGGATTGTTGCGGTTGTATAATTCGATAAAATTGGGGGCCCTGAACGCTTGTCCGTACAGCATTTTTAAATTAGCATTCTCCATGAAATCCCATACGATACCAACTCTAGGATTAGTAGTATCACCGAAGTCACTGTAATGGTCATGACGAATCCCAGCTGTGAGATTTAAGTTGTTAATAATTTCCCATTCGTCCTGGATGTAAATTGCTAATATTTCTCTAGTTACATCTTTGTTCCAGTTCGCCCATGATGATACGTCTTGGACTGAACCAAGGTAAGCAGGTGTTGGTGGAAATAGAGTGGGATCAAAGTTTGCAGATACCTTAACATCAAACTGCGTTATTTTTTCATAAGCAACACCGAAAACCAGGTGGTTCTGAGCGCTTATGTCGTAGCTTAGCTGAAGCTCTCCCCCTATTGTTCTGTCTTTGAGCTGTGGCTCTCCAATCATCCCGTTTGGAAAAGATCCGGCAAAACCCTCTGGCATGAGTTTAACAACGGCTTTCTGTTCGTAGTAGTCATAATATACCTTCATGTTTGCGGAAAGTTGATCGTTAATGTCCAGGTTGTATCCTGCTTCAAGCCAGTAATAGTATTTAGGCCAGTGCTCTTCATCTGTCAACGTATAGGTTGTGCTGATGTAATTACCGGTACGTTTTTTTAAGTAATGTCCCTTGATGTATAAATCCTTATAAGTCAGCTTTAAAAAAATGTCATTCTTCTCTTCAAACAGATCTGCATTTCCAGGTGCATTTGTCCATGGTGTTCCAGATAAACTATCTGCTTCAATCCGTGTATTTGGCCCATCAGTATTGTAATAGTCCACATATCCTGCTATTTTTAAGTCCGTTGTGACAGATTTTCCGGCAAGCAGATTGTACTGTTCACTGTCAAAACTGCCACCCTTAGCAGTTACAAGCAGACCGTCTATTTCATCTGCTTCCTTTGTAACGATATTAATAACTGCGGTAAAGGCATTAGCTCCGAAAAGAGCTGAGCCTGGGCCTCTGACTATTTCCACCTGCTTTATGTTTTCGACAGAAAGGTTGGAGTAAAGATGGAAAAGAGCACTCCCGACCATGTTTTTGTTTAAAGAATGCCCATCAACCATTAAGAGTACCTTCTCTGATAAGTTAGTTCTTATTCCACGGACTTCAAACATGGGAGCCCCGAATTCATTAATAGATATGCCGAGGCCGGGGACAAGTTTTAGTATATCTTTTAGATTCCTTGCCCCCATGTTCTTGATTTCCCTGGAAGTGATGACTGTAGCAATGGCAGGGGCTTTTCTGACTGAAGTTGGACGTCTTGTTGCAATGACAAGCTCTTCTTCCTCAAAAAACAGGAGAAGGTCTTCTGCTGTTTCCGACTCAAGGGCCGCCATATCATAGGCAAACGAATTTGCACAGATGAAAAGTAATATTAAAACTGTTGATAAAAGTCTGAGCATTATTACTCCTATTATTTTAAAAGAACTTGTAGCTGACATTTAACATTGCCGATAATCCCTCTCGCGGGTAATCACCGGGAATATACTGTGAAGCTCCGGAGCTGTCAGGGTCTTCATATGTTTCATCAAAGAGGTTATGGATTGTTCCCTGTATCTCAAGGGCCTTGTAGAAGTTTTTAAATGTGAGGGCAATATCAACTGTTGTGTAATCTGCCCCAGCATCTCTGGTATCACCTGAAACCCTTGATCTTTCTCCTGTCCACAATATATCTGTATGTGCATTTAGATATTTTGTAAGTCCATAATTAATAGAGGCAGCAGCACGGTGAAGCGGGACATCAGGAAGTCTTGCGCCTGTATCTGGATCTTTGGGATTCTGGTATGTATAAGAGATGTTCCAGTAGTTGTCCGGGGTATACTGGCCACTCAGTACCAGCTCTATGCCGTCAATCTCGGCCTTCCCGATATTTCTAAAGAGAGAAGGAGATGTTGAAGAATCCGATACTATCAAGTTGTCAATCTTGTTGTAAAAATAGTTCAGATCAATGGCTAGTGAATTTGTAAGTCTTAATCCCAGGGAGGCTTCATAAGTCTCTATTCTTTCTGGTTTAAGGTCAGGGTTGCCCATGTTTGCAACATTGTTAACAGTATAGAGCTCTCCGAAATTGGGGGCCCTGAAGGCGCGGCCGTAGAGTAGTTTTAGATCAGCATTGTGCAGGAATCCCCAGACAAGTCCGATCCTTGGATTTGTCGTATCTCCAAAATCGCTGTAATGGTCATACCGGACTCCTGCGGTGATATTTAAATTGTCTCTTATTCCCCATTCATCTTGAATAAACAGTGCTGAAATTTCCCTGTTAACGTCCCTGTTCCAGTTGACTGCCGGAGAAGTCTCCTGGACTGACGGCAGCACCGCGAAACCGGGGGCAGGAAGATAGTTCGCAACTCTTTTCACATCATACTGCTTCATCTTTTCATAAAGTGCTCCGAAGATGAGATGATTATTTTCGGAAATACTGTAATCTAACTGGATATCAAAACCATATGTGTCATTCTTTAAAAATGGTCCGCCGATCAAGCCATCCGGGAATAGGCCGAGATAGCCGTCCGGGAATATTTCGAAAGTTCCGCTCTGCTCGTAATGGTCGAAAAATGCTTTTATATTCAGTGAGAGGTCCTCTCTAAAAGACCGGTTGTAACCTAACTCGTGCCAGTAATTTACAATATCCAATTTAGCATCATCCACTAGGGCATGGGCGATACCTAAATAAGTGCCCTGGCGTTTTCTCATATAGTGCCCGCTGTAGGTCATATCTTTGTATGATGCCTTTAAGAACAAGTCCGTCTTTTCAACAAGCGCGTCAGTATCGCCCGGTGTTAATGTCCATGAAGTTCCTGTGAATCTGTCTTGCTCGACTCTCAGTTTTTCACCATCACTTCTGTAGTAGTCTATGCTGCCTGAAATCTTGAGGTCTTCAGTGACAGATTTGCCTCCGAGCAGATTATACTGCTCAGTGTCAAAACTGCCTCCCTTGGCGGTCAAATGAAGCCCGTTTATTTCTTCCGCATTATTTGTTATGACATTTATGACAGCTACAAATGCATTTGCTCCATAAAGCGCTGAACCCGGACCTCTTACTATTTCAACTTGTTTTATGTTTTCAACCGGAAGTTGGGCAAAGTGATTACGAAAAGCAGTACCGACAAAGTTCCTGTTTAAGGGATGCCCATCTATCATCATAAGGACCTTTTCCGATAGTAGGGTTCTTACCCCTCTCACTTCGAGCATGTAATTGCCCACTTCATTTATAGATACTCCAAATCCGGGAACCATTTTGAAAACATCCAGAATGTTTCTGGCTCCCATGTTCCTGATTTCTTTGGCAGTTATTACTGTTGCGATGGCAGGGGCTTTTCTTGCCGGGGTTGGACGTCTTGTCGCAATCACAAGCTCATCTTCTTCAAAAAACAAGAGGAGTTCTTCTGCTGTTTCCGAAGTTAAATCAGGCATCTTAGATGCAATGGAAGTTGTGATACACAATAATACGAGTAAGACCGCTGATAGCGCTTTCACCATTTGTTACTCCGCCTTTCTCTACGAACTAGTTAACGATAAAACGCTGTACCATGCGTGTTCAAAATAACTACTGGATAAAGATGAAAAGTTGTTTGCAGTAATGAATTACCGCATTGAAATAACTACTTGCACTAATTTCTTGATCAGCTATCATGAAACGACTCTTAAGTCGATGGAGTAGTTATGACTATAAATATAATGGTTAGGCCGAGGTTTTTGCAAATGATCTATTTCAGTATTTAACTATTATATAGGGGTGGTTTGCTTCTCGGTGGGAGGATCAGCTAAAGAAGTGAGTGGATAATAGGTATTAGCACCGGCTGAACTAACTTATTACCTGAGAGAGTGTATATTGCTATGGCGGAAGGACAACTATTATATTCGATGTTTGTACCCTGGCTCTTTAAAGCATAGTTGAAACTTTGTGCCTGTGTCTCTGATAAGGTTTAATTGGCCTTGTAATTGATGCTCTGCCAGATTAAAGATGAGCTGCAAACCGGCTGACTTCAGGGTTTTGATGTCCATGTTGGCAGGAATGCCGATGCCATTATCACTAACTGAAAGCTCGTAGTCGTATTTGCTGTCAGCATCTGCCTTGCTTCTGCTTAAAGATATATGTATCTCCCCGGTCCGGTCACCGGGAAACGCGTGTTTCAGTGAGTTTGAGAAGAGCTCATTTATAATTAGTCCGCATGGGATTGCAGTGTCAATCCCGAGCTTAATATCATGCGCTTCTATGATTACGGCAATCTTATCCGGGCTTACCGCATAAGAGGTCAGCAGGGAACGTGTGAGCCTCTGGATATACCTATGAAAAACAATATCAGAGTAGTTTTTTGACTCGTAAAGCTGTTCATGTACAAGCGACATTGTTCTTATTCGATTCTGACTCTCATTGAAAATTTCACTGTATTGACTGTCTGTTATGAAAGTTAACTGGTAATTGAGGAGGCTTGAAATGACCTGCATATTATTTTTTACTCTGTGATGGATCTCATTGAGCAATAGACTTTTCTCCTCAAGGGACTTCTTGATAGTAAGTTCTGAGTGCTTACGTTCTGTTATGTCTTCAACGAACCCTTCAATGTGGTTGACAGATCCGTCGCTGTCGTGGACCGCACGGATTGTGAGGTTTGCGGTGATTATCTTCCCGTCTTTGCATTTGTACTGATTTTCATACACTGGCCAGTCCTGGAGGTTTAACACTTCGTTGATAATGACTGCGCGTTTTTCAGGCTCAACATACAGCTTCTCAGCGATGCCCGATTCATTGACTGTCCTGATCATTTCATCTGTGGAATCGTAGCCAAACATTGCGGCAAGAGATGGGTTTGCTCTAATTATCTGTCCGTCCACTGTTGAGTGGAACATGCCGATGGGGGTTGTCTCAAAAGTCTGTCTGTATGTCTTTTCGCTTGACTGGAGTTCTTTGCTTTGAATCAGCCGCTCGGCTTCAAGTTGTTCCAGTTTTCTTGACATTATGTTAAACGCGTTTGCTGCTGCTGAAAGTTCGTCTTTGCCGGTGACTTTAATTTGATAGCCAAGATTTCCGGCTGAAATATTCTCTGCTCCTGAGCGCAGGTGGTTGACTGAACGCGTAAGATAGAAACCGAGGATGAGTGAGAATATTGCGGTAATAAAGATCGCCAGGCCCGAAAAAATAATGCTCTGGTGCTGTGCAGCAGCTATCGTGGCGTCTATTTCATTGATGGCAAATCCGATTTCTACGCTTCCGTATGTAACGTTTGACTCTATGATAAATGAGCTGACATCGAAGACACCGTCTTTGATGTCCACATAGTTAGTGTCTAGCTGAAATGGCCGCTCTAGTGTCTGCCGGTCACCTTTTTGCGCAAGGACCTGGCCGTCTCTGTCTTTGACCCGGGCATAGATTATACCGGGATGTTTAAGTACATCACTAACAAAGGATTCCAGTGTGGCAAGGTCATGGGAAAGTACGGCATCTTTATTCGATGTAGCAAATAGCTCTGCCGTAGTCCGGGCTCGTTTAATCAGCTCTTTTTCGTTTGAGGCGGTAAGGATATAGAGTGCATTGAACACAAGGAGGGCCAGCATGACTGCTTCGATAATTGCTATTCCGATAATTGTTTTATAACGAAAAGACATAAGATTCCACTTGCTGTGCTCTCGTTTACTGAGTTGTCAGCCCTGCTCCTTTCCTGAAATTGAGACAGATGCTATTTGTGCAACTCAAAATAATACTCTTAATATGTAAATAGACTTATCCAATTTGAAATAAGAGTCTGACATATATCGGAATTAGTAATTCGTTTATCTAATACTAATATTATATATTACGTGCTGTTAATGGCAAACTTCAATCTATAGTACTAACAGCTTTAATTAGGGGGATTCGTGTGATAGAATATTTCGACTTTCAACGGTATTTATAAATTAAATAAAGAGAGGTAATTATGCGTTTTTCTAATATTTTTATACCCACACTCCGCGAAGCCCCCTCAGAAGCTGAGGCAATTAGCCATATATTAATGTTGCGTGCCGGATATGTCAGACAGCTAGCTGCCGGGCTGTATATTTATCTGCCTCTGGCATTACGAGTCATGGAGAGGATCAACAGGATTATACGAGAAGAAATGAATGCAATCGGTGCGCAGGAGATGTCGATGCCTGCTCTTCACCCTGCCGAGATCTGGGAGAAGACCGGCAGGTGGGACTCGATCGGAGATGAGATGTTCAGGCTTAAAGACAGGGGCGGGCGGGACATGTGTCTCGGAATGACCCATGAGGAGATTATTACCTGGCTTGCTTCAATGGAGATCCAATCGCATCGAGACCTGCCTCAGGTTTGGTATCAGATGCAGACAAAGTTTAGGGATGAGGCGAGACCCAAAAGTGGAATATTGAGGACACGCGAATTTACCATGAAGGACAGTTACAGTTTTGACAAAGATGAAGCGGGTCTTGAGGAGAACTACCGAAAACACTCTGAGGCTTACCACAGAATTTATAAAAGATGCGGCCTTGAATATTATGAAGTGGACAGTGACCCAGGAATGATGGGCGGAGCGACTGCTCATGAATTTATGGCTCCCAGTCCGGCCGGGGAAGACACGATTGTGCTCTGCGCTAAATGCGGCTACTCGGCAAATGTAGAGCTTGCGGGTTCGGTCCCCCCTGTACAGAAGCTACCGGATGATACGGATGCTTGGGTCGGAGAGGATGTTGAAACTCCGCATAAACGAACCGTGACTGAGGTATCTAACTTTTTAAAGACAGACCCGTCGTGCTTTATAAAGAGCTTGTTACTCATGGGCGATGAAGGACCTTTTCTTGCCCTGGTGAGGGGTGACCAGGAACTT
>PJEL010005170.1_pt1 | contig 10564 bp, 10 predicted proteins | sample 1853271 | NCBI WGS metagenome assembly PJEL01 (sample SAMN08108733, study PRJNA415343) | Invertebrate metagenome, whole genome shotgun sequencing project. | host: Globobulimina | place: Sweden: Gullmar Fjord | collected 2015-08 | reverse complement strand
AAGATCAACCACTTTTACCAGCAATGCCAAATGGGTAGTTGAATATTCGGTGAATACAGGATGAACTAACATAAGAAACAAAGTTGCTTCATTGTCCAATCCCCTGTGAGTTGAATACTCACGACTTGTCTCAAGCAACGTACGCGTTAAATCTTCCCTCGTCCTTCCTGGACGCATAATTTCCCAATGAAGATCTATCCCAACGCCCTGATAATTAATTGTCACTTCATGACTGATATTGTTCTCTACTGGCAAGAAAGTACCACCATCCTGAATAAGCGCCGCAACAGCACGATCCTTATCCTCCTTGGAAACCAGAATATCAACATCAGCGGAGGGCCGGGATGCAGGAATGTCATAGACCAACTCCCTTACATGGGCCCCTTTAAATACAACAAAATTGATATTTTGCTTATTAAAAATAGCTGCGACCAAATTCAATCCATTCTCTTGTTGTAAATAGCGAGCTATCTCGAGGAAGGAAACACTTTTGAGCTTCTTCATATACAGAGAAGGAAATGAAGAAAACAACCCTTCCCTCTTTAGCAGCAACCACCAAAGAGAACTAAGGCCGTTACTTATGACAAAATCAAAAAATACCCCCTGCTCCTCAATGGAAAAATCTTTTTTCACAACTTCAACAACAGATTCAGAATCCTCCAATACAAATGGAGATAAAGCCAATTTATGATAATAATAAACATCAGAGGATCTTAACTGACTGGCTCGTGACATAGACATTAAAGCACCTCAACAACCTCTATTTACACAATACTCAACGTTGTTTCTTCCATATTAGTGTTAAGAAATGTTCATTCAAATTTTACCCCCTACACCTTCGCTCACTTCCAACTCTGTGTCTATTAGTATCCATTCGCGTTTAAACAAAAACTACAATATCTTGTTCAAAAACTGATTCAGCAAAATTTCCATCTTCCTGGCCCACTCTGGATCCTTTTCAATACCAAACAAGCCATGTCCGAGCCAATAATACAAGATCTTGGGCAACTCACTACAGACAAAAAACCTGCTACGCTTCTTGTCCCACCAGAATCCCTGTGCCCAAGTGGGATCTGTTGCAACATAGCTCAATTTAATCGGCACATTCTTATAGACATGATCAAAAGTCCATTTCACTCTGTACATATGATATGGATCACTGATTATCATCACAGACTTAAACCTTCCTGTTTGCAACAATTTCTTAGCATTAAGCGCTTCTTCAAAAGTTGATGTAGCAAACGATTCCGGCACTATAATATTTTCAAAAGCCACCTGCTCTTTTTGGGCCAAACTCATCGAAGCAGCCGTAGTAATCATTATTTTTCCGGCATAACCATTATCCAACAAAAAAGCAGACTTAATTATCCTGTCACCATTACCACTCAAGCATAGAATTACATCAGTCTCAAAAGGTGCTTCAGATATATTCAACCAATTGCCAATATTTAAAAAAAACAAATATCCACCGAGCAAAAGGAACACCAGAATCAAGAACTTAAAACACCCCACCTTAAACATATATAATCAGCCTTTCCCGCAATTCGTGTTCTTTGCATCTATTCACTGTCAAGTCCAACACCTTTTTCAAATGGGGCTTTGTAAATCCATGGTTCAAAATACCCTTCCAACCACTATACCTTTAAAACCTCTGCCGCAAACCGTGTAAACGGCATAACTCTTACCCTAAGATCAGCAACTTCATAATCATCTTCCCCCATATGAACCTGAAAAAAACGTGGGATTTCAGTTCGTTTAGAAAAATAGGAAATATGTTTGCTGAGCGTTTTTCCACCTTCCTTACATTCAACCGCAAAAATTGGTTTACCCTTTCGGAGAACCACAAAATCAATCTCTCTTTTAAGATTATCGCGCAAAAAACATAACTCCATGTCATCACCCATGGTATCTTCTAGAACATGACAATATTTCAGTAAATTTGAGGCCACCAAATTTTCAAAACGACTCCCGGACTCCCTACATAAAGACCAGTCCCAGAGAAATAACTTTCTATCTTTTTTCAGTGCTTTAATTTTCTTGGCAGCATAAGGTCTGATCCGAAAACAATAATATAAATTTTCAAGAATCCGTACCCAGCGATCAACTGCTTCATGGGAAGCTGATAAATCTTCTCGCAATGAGTTAATCGACAACAGGGAGGCAACTCTGTCCTGTAATAAAACAGCCAACAAATCAAGTTGACCTACCTCCTTAACCTGTTCAAGAGAAACAAGATCTTCGTAAATAACCCTTGAAAGTCGTTCTCGTTGCCATCGTTTCCAATCTCGTTCAGACTGCGAAAAAAAAGGCTCGGGAAAACCGCCGAAAGTGAGCAACGTATCCAGATCCCCTGAAGAAGGCTCTTGATTCAATTCATATAAAGACAGGGGATGTAATCGATAATAATGATAGCGCCCCTGAAGAGAGTCGCCTCCCTTGCGATAGTAATCCAGACGAGCAGAACCGGTAATCAAAAAAGAAATGCTTGATTTATTTTTATCATACAAACCTTTTATGTAATTTCTCCACTGTTTGTATTTATGAATTTCATCCAAAACAACAAGTGACTGCCCAACTGGCAATCCACCTTGCAAAAGTACTCTTTTGTCGTCAGCATAATCCCAATTATAATAGGCTGGATGACGCTCATCTCCACCAAGAATACTTAAAGCTAATGTCGTTTTACCTACCTGCCTGGGACCACCAACAAACACCATCTTTTTTTTTAAATCAGCTTCCACTTCCGTCTTAATATACCTATCCACGACACCTCCAATCGAATAATTTTCCGGTCGACCATATTATAGTTCGAATATTTTTCCGGTCAACCAGAAAACAGTGAAATCCCGGCAAATAATTGAAAAGAGATACCTCTTAAAAGAAATCCCTTGTATTTCCATATAACCCTATCAGGAACCAAGGATGAAAAGCCAATCAAACAGCATTGTCAAACAACGAATACTTAGCCCAATGGAATCATTTCTCAAAGATACTAATTCCAGATTCGGAATCCCGGTGAACAATTCTGAAAAATTAACTTGCATTTTCTCTGTATCTTAAAGGATAATCGCATAATATGATGCTGTTGCTTTATATGTCTGCTATCAATTATTTGATGAAAAACAATTAAATACCCAAACAGTCAAGCTTAAACTTAACTGCATTTTCTGAGTATTAATCTACTAATCCAGCTACACAAACAATTCCAAGAGAAACAACATTATGCAAAACAAAAATATAGCAGTCATTGGCACTGGATACTGGGGCAAGAATTTAGTGCGGAATTTTTCCAATCTGAATGCACTCCATACTGTTTGTGACAATAATCCAGATACTTTGAATAGTTTTCTTGAACAATATCCAGATGTCCAGGGAGTTCTTTCTTTTGCTGAAGTGTTAAAGAATCAGGAAATTCAAGGAGTCGCTATTTCTACCCCTGCTGAAACACATGCCAGTTTAGCCAGAGAAGCCATTTTGGCTGGCAAAGATGTCTATGTTGAAAAACCATTATGTCTGTCTGAAAGCGAAGGAATTGAGTTAAACAAGCTCGCCCGTACCCATAATCGCATACTCATGGTTGGACATCTTCTTTGGTACCATCCAGTTGTATTAAAGCTAAAAGAGCTTGTTGACACCGGCAGTTTAGGCCGAATCCAATATATCTATTCTAACAGGATTAATCTTGGCAAGCTCCGAAGGGAGGAGAATGTACTCTGGTCCTTTGCCCCTCATGATATTTCTGTAATTCTTGGCCTTACAGGTGAAATGCCGGAATCGATTTTATCTCAAGGAGGAAATTTTTTACATCAAAAAATTGCCGACACTACTGTAACTTTGCTCAATTTTGCTAGCGGTATTAAAGCACATATCTTTGTTTCCTGGCTACACCCTTTTAAAGAACAAAAATTGGTTGTAGTAGGAGAAAAACAAATGGCGGTATTCGATGACACTGCCCCTTGGGATGAAAAATTACAGCTTTACCCACACACCATTGAATGGCAAGGTAATGTACCTATCGCAAATAAAGCTGAAGCTCAATGTATCAAAGTTACCCAGGATGAACCTCTCCGTGCTGAATGCCTACACTTTCTTGAGTGTATCTCTTCTCGAAACAAACCTCGCACTGACGGACAAGAGGGTTTACGGGTATTGCAAGTTTTGAACGCCTGTCAGTCATCCATGGAGGAAGAAAAAAAGATTTCGATTTCTAATATTGAAAAGACAGAACAATCCTATTTTTCTCATGAAAGCGCTATTATTGATTCTGATGTAATTATTGGTAACAATAGTAAAATATGGCATTTTAGCCATGTTATATCAAATTCCAAAATTGGTTCGCATTGTAATATCGGACAGAATGTAGTTATTGGACCTAATGTGATAATTGGAGATGGTTGTAAAATCCAAAATAATGTTTCTGTTTATGAAGGTGTCACTCTGGAACATAATGTTTTTTGTGGTCCCAGCATGGTCTTCACAAATGTTTATAATCCTCGCTGTGAATTTCCGCGAAAAAATCAGTATGTGGAAATTTTAGTAAAAGAAGGAGCAACGTTAGGGGCAAACTGTACCATTGTTGGCGGTGTAACTATTGGTCGCTATGCATTTGTTGGCGCTGGAGCAGTTATCAACAAAGATGTCCCTGATTTTGCTCTTATGGTTGGTGTACCAGCAAAGCAAGTCGGCTGGATGAGTCGCTTCGGCGAACGCTTATCCCTGCCAATTTCCGGTGAAGGAGAAGACGAATGCCCACATACTGGTGAAAAATATGTACTGAAAGATGGTAACGTATTATTAAAAATATAGAAGACTCATTTTAACAAATAACTATCTAGCTAGACTAATCTCTTATTCATCTATATTTTGAAGAACTTTAGCTGTTCACTTGAAAGAGGTCCTCCCTTAAAAATATTTTCCAGGGGGCCTCAGATGAGAAATCGTTTCCCAAAATTATGCTAAATATCGATACTGTCTATTTTGACCATGACGATTCTCCTTCGTTCAGCACACGGCTATCCACCTTAATAGTCATTCTAATTACGTGAGAACCATATCTTACTTCAACTGTTACCCTTCCCATATTCCCCTTCTGATTAATTTGTACTTCAATGTATTGAATAATCAATCTGATGTAACAACTTTCCAGAAAGTAGATCATTCTTCACAATACCATTCAGCAAATAAACATATATTCTCTTTATTCCCCCCTTGGCCTTCTTTTGGGGTCCCAGAAAATCTGGGAAATCTACATACCTACTCTCCAAATTACCCCAAAGCCAAGTCTTTGATTTTCTTAAAACATATCTCTTCATCGAATTTTCCAAAAGACCGTCACTACTAAGGGAGCAATTACTTGCCAACGAAAATTCTAATTTGAACAAACCGGTGATTCTAGACGAAGTACAAAAAGTCCCCAAAATATTGGATGAGGTACATTGGCTGATTGAAAACAAGGGAATTAATTTTATTTTATGCGGATCTAGTGCACGAAAACTTAAAAAAAGGACAAGCTAAAGACCCTTGACTTTCTACGCTCCAACAGTCTATAGTTGGTTGAGTTTTAAGCGATGGTGTTCTGGGAGAAATAAGGTGAAAAGATTAGCGGAAGAACAAATTGCGGGATGGGTGGATTCGCCACGGCGTAAGCCTCTACTGATCCGTGGAGCACGTCAGGTTGGCAAAACCTGGTTCGTTGAAAATGTTTTAGCTAAATCATTTGATAGTTTTGTTAAAATTGACCTGGAAAAGCGGAGTGATTTACACACTCATTTTTCCGGGGCACTGGAACCGCGATCAATATTAAGTCATCTGGAGTTGGTCACAGGGCGAATTATACCTGGGAAAACCCTCCTCTTCATAGATGAAATCCAAGCGTGCCCACGAGCAATTATGGCATTGCGTTATTTTTATGAAGACATGCCAGATCTTCATGTCGTAGCAGCTGGTTCACTCTTGGAGTTTGCTTTTGATAAGATTTCTGTTCCTGTCGGCCGGGTTCAGTATCTATACATGTACCCCATGACATTTTATGAATATCTTCTCGCCATAGGTAAAGATATTGCTGCTGCATATACACTACAGCCAGCGGATGATGTTGATCCTGAAAGTCAGAGATTAATTCTTGAAGAGTTACGCAGTTATTTTTTTGTCGGCGGCATGCCGGAATGTGTCAAAACCTATCGGGATTCATCTTCGATGCTCGAAACCTTCCATGTACAATCGGAAATCCTTGACTCATATCGTGATGATTTTGCGAAATATTCATCCAGCATTGACCCTATCTGTCTTGATACGGTCTTTCTAAATATTGCCAAAAGTGTTGGAGAACAGTTGAAATATACACGGCTCAATGGAGGACATTCCGGCCAGATGAACCGAAAGGCTTTTGAACTGCTGGCAAAGGCAAGGATTATCCAGAAGATTCCAGCCTGTGATCCAAGTGGTTTGCCCTTAGGTGCAACTGCCAATCAAAAGAAATTTAAAGCAACGATGCTTGATATTGGCCTGATGCAAAGACTATGTCAGGTTCCGGTGGAGCTGGAACTACAACAAGACAACCTGTTAGCAATGTATCGTGGTAAGCTAGCAGAACAATTTGTTGGCCAGGAATCTTTAGCATGGCATAGTTCAGATTTATTTTATTGGTCAAGAGATGCTCGAGGGAGTAACGCTGAGGTGGATTACCTGGTTGTCCGTGATGGAGAGATTTATCCCGTTGAGGTTAAATCTGGCAAGGGCGGCAGTTTACGAAGCCTCCACCTCATGCTAAAGAAATATACAAATTGCCCACAGGGCCTGGTGCTGTACAGCGGCACGAGCAATATCATTCCTGAACAGAATCTGACCTTTATGCCCTTGTATAATGTTGCGACCATAGGAGATAAACGGTTATCTATAGTGTAACATCCTTCCTGTAAAGTCATTTTAGGATATCTTGAAAAAATAGATTTTTTGTTCAGAATCAGGTAAGCGAGCTTACGAAACTCTGCGTTAAATCAATATCATTCCGCCCGTTGAAAACCTCCCTCCTCATCCGCCAACAATAAACCTTTCTATTCGTGTTTATCTGTGCACATCCGTTATTCAATTTTTCCAACATTTCCGTACAATCGCAACTATACGCTCAAAATCATCATCATTCATATTTGTCCCGGATGGAAGACATAAACCATTCTTAAAAATCTGTTCAGATACGCCCCCACCAACAACCTGGTAACCCTTATAAAGAGGCTGCATATGCATTGGTTTCCAGGTAGGACGCGACTCTATATTATCCTCTTCCAATGCCTGTATCACCTTATCACGATCTGTACCTGCTATTTCAGGATCAATAGTAAGACAAGTAAGCCACCTGGTGGCCCTGCCAAAATCAGGCTCCGGCATAAACTGAACACCAGGAAGATCAGCAAGAGCTTTTACATAGTTCTTAAAAATCCTGCGCTTCCCCTCAACCCTGTCACCCAAAACCCGTAATTGTCCTCTCCCGATCCCGGCTAACACATTGCTCATCCGGTAATTATAACCAACCTCTGAATGTTCATAATGCACTGCCGCATCACGAGCCTGGGTTGCCCAAAACTTGACTTTTTTGATCAACTCTTCGTCATCAGAAACAATCATCCCACCTCCCGAGGTAGTGATTATCTTGTTTCCATTGAAAGAATAAAATCCAGCATGACCAAATGTCCCAGGAGCTTTACCTTTGTATACAGCGCCAAGCGCCTCTGCAGCATCCTCAATTAAGGGTATTGCATACCTGTCACATATTTCTTTAATAAGGTCAATATCAGCAGGCTGACCATAAAGATGAACAAGAACCATTGCCTTGGGCAGGCGACCTTCTCCATCCCGCTTCTCAAGTTCCCTACCCAACAGTTCGGGATCCATATTCCAACTGGAATGATCAGAATCTACAAACACAGGTATGGCTTTTTGATACATTATAGGATTGGCACTGGCAACAAATGTAAAAGTAGAACAAAACACCTCGTCTCCTGCCCCTACTCCAAAATAACGTAACAAAAGATGCAAAGCTGCCGTACCAGTACTCACCGCAGCAGCAAATCCAGCCCCAACAATGTCGGCAAACTCCTGTTCAAAAGCATCTATCTGCGGACCAACCGGTGCAATATAGTTAGAGGCAAAAGCCTCTTTAACAAACTCAAGCTCTTCTCCACCCATATGAGGGGAGGATAAAAAAATACGCTTATTCACAAATCACCCATTGGCCACTCTTACGACCACCTTCACGCTTAATTTTTTGTTCTTTTTTTAGTTTACTGAAATATTCCCTGACCGTATGAAAAGATATTCCAAGCACCTCAGATATTTCTTGCTGAGACAAAGATGGATTTTCTTTTATTAAAACAAGAATCCTCTCTCTCAAAGATTCTTTTTGAGGGGTCTTATGTGGGGTTTTATGAGGGGTCTTATAGGTAGTTTGACAAACAATAACCCGAACCCCTTCCTGTAACTCTTCAAATAAAGGTGGACTCAACTTATACAGGGAAAAAGATTCTAAAATCCGCTTAATACCGGAGCCATACCTTTCAATAAGGCCAGCATCTTTAAAAAGAGAGGCAATCTGTTTATTACGGATGGATGAGGTATAATTACCAATAAGAAGCTGCTCTATCGACAATCCGCCTAATAATTTTCCAGGATTAAAAAATTCAATATGATCATCAAAAATCTTTATTATCGGCTCTGAAGAACTTGTATAATCCCGATGAACAATAACATACAATAGTAATTCCCTACCACTTTAAAGGGCGTCTATGGGGTACTGCCACTTTTCTGTTCTTTCAATATTCCCTTCAAAATAAAAGCAGAGATTGATATGTTTTTTGATCATAACATCATCAATGATAGTATCAGGAGGTTTAAAACGTGCAAGATTTACAGAATAGTCATGGTCACCAAAAAGAAGCATATCTGCAAGAGTTGGAACCTGCTGATATTTTTTACGTGTGCCTTGTGTCCACAACCTTTCCAGTTTCTCGCCACGAACTGGATGAGAAATCCTCGCCAAGGTATAGTGTTGGGCAAAAGTGATTATAAGTAAAATTATTTGGCTAGAGGGAGTTACTTTGGTATAGCCATTATCCTCTCTTTGTAACGGTAAAACACGACAGAATCATCACCCACGTTTTTGTGCAGTATCATTCCAGCTGCAATTTTGTTGCAGTTGCCAATCTTAATGCCAGGGATAGTCGCACTGTTGATGCCGAAAAGGTTGCTGTCGCCAACTGTAGTAAAGCCGGAAAAACAAACATTTGGGCTAATAAAATTGTAAGCGCCAATGATTGTGTCGTGTCCCATGCTGCTACGCGCATTCAGCAGGTTAAAGTCTCCAATTTTTACATTAGGACCGATATTTACGTTGGGACCGATCACTACACCATTTCCGATTGTCGATGATTCTGAAATATAGCTGTTACAGTGAATAAATGTAATAAAATGTGCGCCTTCATTTTTAAAGCGGGTAACAATTTTTTCACGATACTCAAGGTTGGCTATCCCAATAATATAGAAAGTGTTCGGCTGTATTTGATGTTCTTTGATGCCGCCTTGGAATGGGGCAGATAGTTTGTATTTTTTGTAACTTTTCGGATCATCATCAAGAAACCCTATGATGTTTAATTTATTTTTGGCGGTTTTTTTTTGTGAGTATTTAATGTATTCATCGATTTCAGCGGCATGTCCACCAGCACCGATAATAATTATGTCTTTCATTAATTTTTTTTTAAAAAGGTTAGCTTGTACTGGTGGAGGAAGGGGGATACACTTTATCTGGCTGTATAACCACCGTCAACAAAAATATTTGTTCCAGTAATCCATCTTGCTTCATCTGACAATAAAAATACGCATGTGTTGGCAACATCTTCAACTTTACCAAGCCCTAGTGGGTGGTAGCTCTTTATTCTGTTTAATGATTTTTCATCTTTACTATATATTGCATTTTCTGACATTGGTGTGATAACTACGCCCGGAGAGATACAGTTTACGCGAATTCTCTTGGGTGCCAGCTCTAGCGCCAAGGATTTTGATGCTGCCAATAAAGCACCCTTGGTCATACCATACAGCGATTTCCCTACTTCGCCGACAGCACCCATAACAGAGCTGATAAAGATAACACTGGCACCATTATCGGCAACATGGGCTCGCTTAGTAAATATTCTTGTCAGGTTTATTGCGCTGTACACATTAGTTTGAAAAAATTTTTCAATCTTGTCATTTTTAAGCAGCTTAAGAGGCATTGTTGTGGAAATACCAGCACAATTGATCAGTCCATGTATCTTCCCCTTTTTAGTTACCCCATCTTGTACCATTGTCTTTACTTTGTCATATTCAAGCAGATCCATGGCATAACTCAGGTGACGGGTTGGTTCTTGCATAATGGCCAAGGTGTCATCAAGTCGTTTCTGGTTTCTGCCCAAGATGATTAGCGTTGCGCCCATTTCACTGCAGATAATAGCACATTGCCGGCCAATACCTGAAGATGCACCGGTCACTAGAATAGTTTTATTTAATAAACTAAATGGTATTTTTTCTTGCATGGTTA
>PJEL010005169.1_pt1 | contig 10564 bp, 19 predicted proteins | sample 1853271 | NCBI WGS metagenome assembly PJEL01 (sample SAMN08108733, study PRJNA415343) | Invertebrate metagenome, whole genome shotgun sequencing project. | host: Globobulimina | place: Sweden: Gullmar Fjord | collected 2015-08 | reverse complement strand
TTGTGCCTTATGGAAGCGGCGCCAATGTGATTGCTCCAAAAAAACATATAGGAAAGAAAGCGATAATTATCATTCTTAAGGATTAGTTAAAATTTTCTTGGATTTGTGCGACACAGCAGGAAGTATAAAGAACCATCTTATGGTAAAATTTCCGCCTTTGCTTTATCTGCCATGCTTTTGAAATTTCCTGATAAATTTAATCTTGAAGACTGTTTTAATTATCAGCTTTCTACTTATCGAGGGGTTCGGAAGAGTGCTGCTATTTTGGCAGTTAAAAATTATGCTGGGGATTTTAATGATGAAGTTAAAAGGAGGTATGAAAATCATTAGAATGAAGATGTTCAATTTTTGGTTAGGAAGTTAATTGTTCACAAAGAAGATTCCTGTCGGAAATTGACTTCAAATGAAGTTAAAATTATTGCTATGTTTAATGAGGAGGTGACGTGATGGAGAAGGTTGAGGTTTGTTTGAAATGTAAGGTTATTTGTGTTTGTGGTTTGGATTGGCCTGATGGATTTCCCTTGACTTTGTTGTTGGATGTTGTTAATTCTTTAGGAAGGGAAATGTTTGGTTCGGAAGAGGAAAATTTTGATGATCCTGGTGGATATTCGTTTGATATTCTTTTGTAAAGGGGTTGAGATGTGGAAATATTTTAGGATTTTGAATACAGCTGTTGTTGTGACTGAGGATGATGAGCTTGAGAGACTTGGGGCTTATGTAGATAAAAATGGCCTGACCTGTTCTTCTTTAGATAGATTGAATGGTGGGGAGGAGGCGTTTAGTTTTCAGAAGTTTTGTGAGGATTTTTGTATTACTTCTGAGGATTTGGATGAATCTATTAAACATAAATGTGTTAATGTGGGAGACTAGGATGAATAGTAAAAGGGAAAAGCTTATTGAAAAGCTCTTGGATATTTATGTTATTAACAAAGATAGGGGATCTCAACTTGTTGAGAGGATTCGTTTTCTTGAGTCAGATTTTAAGATATTGCGTCTTTATGAATTGTCTGGTCCTGAGCTTCGGATGATGTTGTCTTCGATGCTGATTTTGACGAGGATGAAGATTGGACTTCGGGAGACTATTCTTTATCAGAACTCCTCATTTGAACATGTTCGGCAACTTTCTGGGAATATGGCTAGAGCTCTTATTGCTCTTAATCCTAATGCGGATATCTCTGATCTTTTATGTGATCTTGAGAGGCATGATAATGATCAGGTTCGTATTTTGGTTAAGGAGTTGAAAAATATTGTTCTTGTTGAAAAACGCGAGTTGCTTCCTGAAGATAAAGAGCTTTTGGCGCTGTTTAAGGAATCTGAGCAAGGCTTGTAATGAAAGGAGATTGTGATGAGTGAGCTGTTAAGGTTGGATCCTATAAGAGGGGCTGTTGTGTATGTTCCGGCTATGGGGGATTATTGGATCCTTATGAATATGTTTGAGTTGGCGGGATGGAAGTGCAAGAGCGGTAGAGATGTTCTTGACTATAGTAGGTGGTATACCTGTGGAAATCATACATGTATTACTGCTGGTATTGATCTTTGCTCTGGGGACGTGAGTGTGTTTGGGCATGGAAGGTTGGGATTTTATCTGGATGCAGGAATGGATATTCTTACTTTCAGAGAGGCCTGTTTTTCTTGGAGCGTTGTTCCCGGAGAGATGAGAGAAGTGAGAGGGCATTGAGAAATAAATTAATAATATAAATGGGGAAAATAAGATGGCGAGATTTCTGGATTTACCAAGCTTTGCGAACATTATGGTATTACTCCAAGTGAGTTTTTGGATTTTGTGCCTGAATGGCTTTCGTAATTTTGATGAGATGTTTGAGTTGAATTGAGTCGTCTGGCCTTTAGGTTAGTGATTTTGATTTGAATTTCATATAAGAGGTGATGAAGATGAATGTTGAAATCTTGAAGGAAGTTCTTGGTATTTCTGAGGAGGATGTTGAAGTTATGATGGGTCGGGTGGAATATGAGTTATTTCTGAAAAAATTTGAGAGAAATTCCCTGATTTGTTATGAGCCTTTCTTTGATCGTTGTTCTGGTGATAGCACTTGTCTTTATAGCATATTTCAGGATATGATATTCCGGTGTAAGTCATTTGTAGGATATGATAAATATTATACACGTTGCCCCTCCTCTTTAAGGGATGCGTTTCTTTTTAGGCGGATGGGGGATTGTGTTGAGCCTGCGGAATTTAAAATTCTTCATGATTTTTGTATTAAGAATAATAAGGCTTCTATAGCTGATAGTGTCAAGCTGGCTTGGGCAACCTGTTGTTGGAAGATTTTGTATTCGTACCAAGGGTTTCATGATAAATCCCTTTGGGATTATAAAAAATTAATCGCGGGATGTCATGACGATTTCAGGCATGAGATTATTGTTTATATTTTGGATATATTTTCTGAGTTGGATTTGAGATGAGGCTGACTAATTGGGTCGCTTGGCTTGTATTGAACGGCCCTTAATATTTGTCTTGATGGGGGATGGTATGGATGAATCTAAAGCGGTTACTGATCTCAATAGGCTTTTGGGTTCTGGGAAATCTTCTGATAGGAAACTGAATGATGCTTTTACTAAGGCTTTGATTAGTCTGGGAGATGAGGAGGGTATTGAAGGGTGTTGTGATTTTTCCAAATTGCTTGGGAGGTGCCCTGAGAATATTCGTTCTGATGTATTGAATAGGGTCAGAGAGAGATGGGGTCCTTGAATTTTAGCATATAGTTTCTGAGTATTGATGGTGGGCTTGAGGGGGGTTGTTACGCAAAGGGCGCCTGAATTGCGGCAGAGTAACCCGAGAAAAACTTAGGGGTGCAGAGGAGTCGCAAAGGTTCGCGGAGAGAGATGTTGTGGCTGAGGTGGAGTAGGTTTTTGGTTTGGTTTTGGATGGAGCGAGCTTTGAATTCAATAATTATTAGGAGGATAGATTATGGGGGTTAATGACTTGTGTATTCGTGTTGAAAATGAGGGAGATCTTATAACTGCTTTCGGCAAGATGAAGGAGAGAGGTATTTTATTGGAGCCTTCTGACATTGTTAGGATTGTTCAGGAGGAGGTCTGAAAGGTTCGCTGAGAATTAGAGATGAGTCTTTGTGTTTTGTTTTGAATTATAAATTATATTGGGGGGAATGATATGTCTGATAATAATTGGAAAGATAGTGGCTCCATTGGTACTCACAGAAAGGATGCTGGCGATATTTCGAAAGAGAATTTGCCTGAGTTTTCTAAGTCTTGGTCGGACTGTTGCATGAAGCTGAATGATGAGACTGAAAGGCTGCGGGCCCTGAAGGAGGTTTGTAACTTTATTCCAGATGGTGTTTCGTGGGGAATTACTAAGAACTATTACCAGCTTGCTCGGAAAATGATGAGTGCATATGCTGCTGATGAGGATACTTCTGGGCTTAATGTGCTGCTTGAGATTTGTCGGAAGGATCCACTTGTTTATGAATATTCCTTGGAGCTTGATATAGTTTTAAGTGTTAATGGGTTAGGGAAAAATCTTGTGGATGAAAGGGTATTTCCTGGGCTAATGGAGGTTATTGAAAACTCCATTGATCTCGAGTTGGGGAGGTGTATTAAGCATGGGGACACTGAGGGACTCTTGAGTCTGCGTGGTTTTCTTGAAAGTAAGATGTGTGTGATTGAGCAGGCTTTTTAGAATATGAATAAGGACTGATTGATTGGGTCGCTTGGGGTTGACTTGAGCGACCTTGTTGGTTGTTGGTTGTTGCTGGTGAGGGCTTCTTGGGGTCGCCCGCGTAGAATGCTTGGGCTATTTGTCTGAGTGAAATATATGGGTCGCTTAATCTTTGGACTGAGTGGCTTTAATTTATGGAGGCATAATAATGAGTGATGAAGGGGGTGCTTTTGCGTTGAAGCCTATGAATTCTTGTGATTTTATCCGTATTGAAGATGCGATTAGTCTTGATGCTATTAGTATGATGCTTGGGTTACCTAACTTTAGGCTGGTTTATAGTGACTATAGGTACTTTAAGTTTCCGCTGTATGTTTCTACTGATATTTCGGATGATGACATTTATTTTATTGATGATGAAGATGGTAGTCGGATTACATCTTTTGAGCGATATTGCGTTTATCAAGATGTTGATTTTAATGGCGTTATGTATGAGGCCCTGGTGAATGAAATGCGTCTTTCGTGGAGGGCTTTTTGGAAATATGTTCTTGATTTTGTTAAAAAACTTGGTCGACCTGTTTCTCCTAAGTCAGGGGATGCCTTGAAGACCCTCTTGCTTTCTGAGTGTTCTTTTGAGTTTAAGGGTGATTTTTATGTGGATGTTGTTATTATATTCTGCAAGAGAGCGGATGAGGTTGGGCAGAGTGATTTTAGCGAAGAATTGAAGGATAAATATAGAGAGGAGATTGGGGCTTTTTTTGAAGAGAGAATGACTCAATGCCATTCTGTTTTGGATTGGAATCGGTTTTGCAAGGTTCGGTTAAAGGGGTTCGCTGAAGATGCTCCGGGGAAGTGGATGGCGGCTTCTGAATCTGATTTGGAGCTGTTTATTGAAAATGAAAATATTGATGGGCTTATTTGGTTGATTGAAGTTTGTCCTGAGGAGATAAAGGAGAAGGTGGAAAAGGCATTGGAGAAAATGGCTTTTCCTTGAATGGTGAAGAAGTAGTGGTATGGGGAATTTTGGTCAAGTAATTAATTAGGGAGAGTATTATGAGCAATAAGAAGAATAAAAAATGGAGAAAGGGTTTTGCGAAATTTGCCCGTTCTGAAGAGTTCGAGAATAGAATTAAGAATGAGAAGTGTCCACTTGAGATCGGGAAAAAGGTTTCTAGGAATTGGCTTGAAGTTTGCTATATGTTTAAAAGCATTATGATACTTTTGGAATTTTGTCATGAAAAGATTAAGTCTGATGTCGTAAAGAAAGCTATAGGTAATTGCGAGAGAACTAAAGATATTGGCAAGGCTCTTGTGAAATTTAGACTGATCTTTCCGCATTGTTCTGACAAACAGAAAGAATATATTTGTCAGCCTTGGATAGCTGCCAGTTTGAAATACTTGAGAAGTATGAAGGGGGCCAAGTTCGAGGATGTTCAATCTAAATATGAGCATTTGCGTCAAAATTGTCCCCCAGAGTTTAAGGTGCTTCTTGAGAATAAAGGGGTGAGTCTTTTGGATGAATAAGCTCGGGCTGTTGAGTGTTTAGGTTGCCTGATTCTAGGATCGGGTAGTTTTTGTAGAAAATGATGGAGAACGATTTGCGTAAATGTTATGATTATGAGCTCGCTAGGTTTTTTGAAGATTGGGCGGCGAGTTGTTTTTCCCCTGGGGAATGGAAGTTGTTGTGTGATGTTTTGCCCGAGGGAGTTGTTGTTGATGCTCGTTCGTGTTGGATTGAGGCTTGTCGGGTGGAGCTTGGGTGGTGCTTTAGGAGTGAGGTTGGTCTTCGTGCATTGCTCTTGGTTTGCCCTGATGAGTTTAAATGTGATGTTGATGCGGCTCTTGATGTGATAGAGGGGGACTTGAAAAAGAGTTAGTGAATGGTGTGGTTATCTGGCCTGCTTTGTTCTGGTGGGCCTTTCTTTTTATGGAGGATTTGCTATGAGTGAGAGAGAAAATTGGGTGCCTTATGATTATGTTAAGGCCTATGTTTCTGGGGATTGTGGTGAGAAGGACCATTCTTTCTCTGTTTCTTGGTGGGGTAGCTGTATAGATTTGGAGGATGATGTTGAGAGGCTGAAGAGCTTTAAGGCATTTTGTGGTGTTCGTCAATATGACTCCATGAGGCATGCTCCTTTGATGTGGAAAAATCTTTCTCAGAAATTGCTTTATTCTTATGTTGACTCAGGAAATATTGATCAGATTAATGGGTTGAGCAGCTTTTTCCATCCTGCTCTTCGGGGTGAGGCCATAAGAATTATGTCTGAAAATTCTGCTTCTGTTGAGGATGTTGAGACTTTTACTGAGATGGCGATAAGGCGGGGGGATTTGGAGGAGCTTAAGGGTTTGTCTAATCTTTTATTGCGGATGGGAAATTTGATTGAGGCGAAGATTGGTTCGCTTTCTTGAGTTTTGAATAATTGTTACGCAAAGGTCGCCTGAATTGCGGCAGAGTAACCCGAGAAAAATTTGTTTTTCTACTAGGGGTACAGAGGAGTCGTAAAGGTTCGCTGAGGGATTGGGTTAATTAATAAAAAATTATTAGTGGGGATCTGTTATAGAAAAGAAGCTTGAGATAAGAGACGTTGATAATGTTGTCGTTTCGGTTCAGGATAAATATTGGTTTAAGTTGATTTGCTTTTTGATTAAGCATAATGGTATGACTGCGCCTGTTGGAGACTGATATGGTGAACATGAGAAGGGTATATGTTTATTATAAGATTGCCAAAGATGGAGTGGAGTCTCTTGTTAGCTTGATATGAACTGCTGATACTTTGTTTTTACGACGTTTGGATTGGCTGGGCGGCTTTTAAATTTTGATTTGTGGAGGTTTTATTATGAGTGAATATGGATTAGATCCTAAAGATTTTTTTGTTTTGTTGGAAGATAAAGATAAGTATGATGTGCTTTCTTTTCTCCTGGAGAGAAGTGGGAAATCTCCTCTTTCTGAGAAGTGGGAGAAATATGGGAAGAAGACTTGTGCTCTTGTTGATTTTAAGGGTGAAAAGACTAAAGTTGTTCCTTTTGATATTGCGAAATCTACTTCTTGCAAATCTCTTGAGGAATATTGTGAGGTTCAGGTAATTGATTATGGGGATCTTGTTTTGAATAGAAAGATGCATTGTGATGAAAAGGTGAAGGACGGGGAAGGTTTGCTTAAGTTGGTAAAGATAGAGGGTAAGTTTCTTATTTTGAAATCTTGGGATGAGGCTACTATGGTTTCTTTTGCAGCTAAGAGGGAGGGAAAGAAGCTTAATCTTCCTTCTTTTGATGATTTTCCAGATATATATCCTATTAATCTTGAGAACTTTACTTATTTTCCCAGAACGGGAGATATTGAGGATGGTGCTTCTATTTATTTTAATAGATACTGTAAAGATCAAGGGCTTGATGATAAGGAAATATTGAATAAACATTCTTTTGATTGGCTTAGGAGGTTTAAGGATATTGATGAAACTTTTGAGGGACATCTTTTAATAAAAGATGAGTGCCCTGAAGCTTTCTTGAAAGCATTTTATTCACTTTGGAGTCCTTTGTGTATAACGCCTGAAGAATGTAAGATTTTTTATGAGAATTGTCCCAGTACTCTTGGTTTTGATTGTTTTGAAAAATGGAATAATTCTGTTAGGTCTGTATTGAAAGAATATTCTAAGAAAAATGCAACTTTGGATGATTTTTATAAAATATTAGTGTATTCTCATTTTAAATTAATAAGAGAGGTCAGTTTTGCTGCACTTGAATCTGTCTTGAAATACAAAAAGACGAAAGTTAAAAAGTGGATGAAGAAGTGGAATAATGAGAAAGATGTAGAAGGATTGTTTCATTTGATAGCCGATTGCCCAAAGGAGGAGCTTGATGGGGCAATGCGGCATTTGTGGGAAAAATGTGATACTTTTGAGCTTAAGAAAAAGTTTGCTGATCTTGAGTTGGAGGGAAGTGAGAAGTATGTTAAAGAATGGATTGATGATTGTCTTGGTGAAATCAAAACACAAGAAACTCTTAAATGATCTTTTTGACAAGGGAAGCCTTGATGAACTAAAGGAGCTGCTTGATATTTATCCCGAAACATTGAGGCCGAGGATTCAGGAAATGATTGATTCTTTGGAGTTGGGGTTTGATAAATAATGCTTGGCTGACTTGCTTGGGGTTTTAGAGTAAGTTGGCCTTCTTGATTTGAGAGGTTTTGAATGTGGAAAAATGTAATAGCTGTGAGGTTTAATATAGCTGATTGACTTTTGGATAATTTTAACTTATGAGGGATATTGTGAAAAAAACTATAGAAGATATTGCAGAGTATGTCAATTCGAAAAAAGATAGAGTTGTTGTGTATTTGAAAAATGATGAGATTAAATGCTTTGCTGCATTTGTCGAATTTGTGGGCTGGATAGATATTGATGGAGAATTGCCTACCGAATCCTTTGAGACGTTTTCTGAAAATGATATTTATGCTATATGTGAAAATGGTAAGGTTACTTTTCGGAATATTAACCAGTACACTGAGGTTTATAGCACTAGTTCCATTCATAAATTTTTGAGGGATCGTAATGTTAGTCTTGAAAATATGTATTATATCTCGGCCCTTTTCTGGAGTAGGCGATATGCGGAAGTTACTTCTAATCTTAAAAAATATGAACTTCATGTAGAGCGTTCACTTACTTCTAAGAAAAATGTTTTGAATTTTGGGATTTTGGCAGCACTTATTGGGGCTATTGTGGCTTTCTTTTTTGGGAAGATGATTGGCTCTTAGCTTAATTTTTCCTTGTGAGGCTTGAGGGACGCTTAGGGTTACGAGTGAAGCTTGGCTTTAAGGTTTAATAAAATAACATATATAATCTTGCAAACTTATGCCGCTTGAGTTTTAACTTGGGTGGCTTTTAATTCTTGGAGGTGGTAAAAATGGAAGAAAATAATGACTTAAAACTTGATGAAGGAATTGTGACCTTTGGCAACAAGGAAGAGTTTCTTGTGTTTTGTTTTGTGATGAAGATTGCTGGAGGCATGATTCCTGAGGGAAATTGGGAAAAACATGAGGAAAATTCTTGTGTGAATTTGAAGTTTCCTTATGTTTCGGATGTTTCATCTTGGAAGGGTGGAATAATCAAGATTCGAAGTTTTCGTACCTGGCTTGATTTGTTGGGATCTGATTATGACAAGGGTCTTACTGAATGTGAAAAAGCTGCTTTGCTATCCCTTTTTGAGAAAACTACTGATGCAGTAAAAAAATATATCGATAGCGGAGATGTTAGAGTGACCAGTTTGATCTTGACTGCAGGAGAAGATGGTATTTTAAATAAATTTTCAGTAGAGTGCGATTGAGGATTGTGGTTTAACCCAACTTCTCCTTGTGATAGATTAGCTTATTTGAAATTCAAATAAGCTAATCTTTTTTTTGGTTAAATGTATATAGTTTAATATGGTATATTTTAATATATATATTAGTATTCTTTTGTGCCTTGGGGTGTTTTTTCTAATTCTATCAACCATTTCCATACTGGTTTTAGTGTTATTTTTTTATCCTCTATTAATATTTTGTCTTCTTGATTGTAAGTTAGAATTAATCCTTCCTTGAGTTTTAATTCATTCATAGCCTTAATTAATCCATTTATTTCTCTATCTTGATTCTCATCGTTAAAATTATAACAAACCTGAATTGCCATAATGACTTTTTCTCTATTTTTAACAATAAAATCACACTCTCCATCTTTTTGATAATAAAATATTTCTTTGTATTTTTTTCTTAAATTTAAAAAAACATTATTTTCTAACATTCTTCCTTTGTCCTTTGAAAAAGATATTGAATTGGAATAAGAGAGTCCGTTATCTATAGAATAAACTTTTTTTGGATTAACTTGTTGTTTCTTGTAGGAATAGCTAAATTTTGGTACTGTAAAAATTAAATATGAGTCCTCCATATATGAAATGTAGTCGATTATGGTTTGTACGGATTTAACTTCTAACATTTTTTTAATTGAACTATATGAGAATTCTTTTCCTACATTACAAAGTAAATAGCTCGCTAGTTTTTTTAATACAACTGTGTTTTTAATTCCAAATCTGTTGACAATATCTCTCATTAAAACATCTTTTAGCAGCTCGTGTAAAATTGTAATGTCATTTTCTTTTAAAAATTCTGGGAATCCTCCACTATAAAGGTGGTCGGAATAAGTTTTTTCGCACGGGCTTTGTTTTAGAAATTTTAGAGACTCTGAATAAGAGAAGGGAAATAGTTCGAAATTAATATGTCTACCAGTCAGCCTTGTTCCGAGCTCTCTACTTAATAGTGAAGCATTGGATCCAGTTATCATAACTTTGTTTTTTCTATCTACTAAAAATCTAATAAATTTTTCCCATTTCTCAATGTTTTGGATTTCGTCGAAAAAATAAGTTCCCTTGGCACCATATAATTCTTGAAATATTTCGTCGGCCTTAGTGAAGTCTTTGAGCTCAAAGCCGTCAAGTCTAGGGTCTTCCAAATTTAAATAATAAAATTTTTTTTGATTTTTTAGAACTTGATTTAGGAGAGTGCTTTTTCCACATCTTCTAATACCAGACACAACTAGAGCGAAGGAATCTTTTAATTTTATATCTTTTAATTTTTTTCTAGTTATTCCTTTATCTATAGTCCCTATCCAGTTTCTTTGGGATTTTATTACTTCAGTCAGGTTTTCTTTTGTTATCATATTTTATTATGGCGAGTAAAATTATATAAATGTTTCTATTGAGGATGGAAACTTTTATCTATTGAGGATGGAAGCTTTAGGTCCCCTTTGATAAGAAGAGGTTTCCTGGAATCAAAACTTGATTAACATATCTAAATATTATTTTTTCTTAACGGCTTTTCCCAAAGGGTCCCGCGCCTAAAAAATTAATTCACCGATTTGTTCAACTAAAGAGATTTTTTCATATATACTTTTTCTTTATCTAGATTGTATCCTA
>PJEL010005168.1_pt1 | contig 10564 bp, 8 predicted proteins | sample 1853271 | NCBI WGS metagenome assembly PJEL01 (sample SAMN08108733, study PRJNA415343) | Invertebrate metagenome, whole genome shotgun sequencing project. | host: Globobulimina | place: Sweden: Gullmar Fjord | collected 2015-08 | reverse complement strand
ACTTAAAAAAGAACATCTCGAAAAAAACGGCCTTGAACTGGCCAAACTTTGTGCTTCCACGGCACTTGATTCAAAAGCTGAAGAACTCATTATTCTCGATGTTCAAGGGCTTGCTAGTTTTACCGATTTCTTTGTGATCATGAACGGCAGATCCACAAGACATGTTCAGGGACTCGCCGAGGCCATAGAAGGCGAGTTACGATCAAAGCGTGTTAAAACCGCACGGGCCGAAGGCTTGGCTGAAGGAATGTGGGTTCTGCTTGACTTTGATGACGTGGTCGTTCATATTTTCTACCATGAACAAAGAAAATTCTATGACCTGGACGGACTCTGGCATGATGCCGCCCGAATTGATCCGGAAGCCGAATAAGCTGGAATTATAACGGATATTACGATGAAATATATCAGTACCCGTGGGGCAATGGCCTCTATATCATTTACCGAAGCAGTCATGATGGGACTGGCTGATGATGGTGGTCTAATCCTGCCCCGGGCCATACCCCGCATCGGCAGTGACACCTTCTATTCGTGGCAAGACCTCAACTATAACGAGTTGGCTTTTGAAGTCATGTCTCGTTTTATTGATGACATACCAGATAGCGATCTTCATGAACTTATCAATCGCTCATACACTTCATTCGAGACTCCCGAAGTGACACCAATCACACACCATGGCGACCTCCATATCCTTGAACTCTTTCATGGTCCAACCCTGGCCTTCAAAGACGTCGCCCTGCAACTACTCGGCAACTTTTTTGAATACTTTCTGGAACGCTCCGACTCAATAATGAATATTCTGGGAGCCACTTCAGGGGACACCGGCAGTGCTGCCATATATGGCGTACGCGGCAAAGAAAGAATCAATATATTCATCCTCCATCCTCATCAGCGCGTCAGTCCAGTTCAAGAAAAACAAATGACCAGCGTCACCGACGAAAATGTATTCAACATTGCCATCAGAGGCACATTTGATGATGGTCAGGCCATCGTCAAAAAGATTTTCAACGACATCGATTTTAAACAGAAATATCATCTTGGCGCTATCAACTCAATCAATTGGGCACGAATCATGGCCCAAGTTGTCTATTATGTTCATAGTTGTCTCCATGTCCAGAAACATGATAATTGCAGTGCGGTTGATTTTTCTGTACCCACTGGAAACTTTGGCGATATTTTCGCAGGCTTTGTTGCCAAGAGAATGCTGCCCAAGGGAATTATCAACAAGCTTATTCTTGCAACCAACGAAAACGACATTCTCACTCGCCTGGTTGACTCGGGTGATTACTCACTCACTGAAGTAGTTCCGACCTCATCACCTTCCATGGATATCCAGGCCGCCTCAAATTTTGAACGATATCTTTATTATCTTCTTGATGAAGAACCAGAGAAGACAAAAGAGATCATTGAAGACTTTACCAACAACGGCAAACTTGATCTAAGCGACCATCTCGACAAAATTCGCCGTGATTTTATTGCCACTGCCGTATCCGAGCAAGAGGTCTTAGAAACCATCAGATTGTTCAACGACAAATACAACTACATTCTCGATCCCCACACAGCTGTAGGTGTTCACGCAGCCATGCAACACAAAACACAAGGAGTCCCCATGATCTGCCTGGCGACAGCTCATCCGGCAAAATTCGGCGATGTTGTGGAAAAGGCAACAACAAAGACTGTTGATCTGCCAGAGACTCTCAAAAAGATAATGACCAAAGACACTCGCTGTGAACTCATGGATAGCGACTCGGGTCTCATTAAAGAGTTTGTCAAACAACATGCTATCCGCACCTGAGCATGAGTGAAAAAGGACCATATAAAGACAAGGTGCAAGCCTGTGTTACCTATCTCAGGAATAAAATACCAGTCCTACCACAAACAATCATCCAACTCGGCACAGGTTTAGGAGATTTCGGAAATCGGGTAGAAAACAAAAAAATCATTGCTTACACAGACATTCCTTACTTTCCCCAGTCCACGGTTGCAAGTCATCACGGCAACCTCATTGTCGGAACCATCTTTAATCATCCTGTAGCGGTTCTTCAGGGACGGTTTCATTATTATGAGGGATATTCAACCAAAGAAATTTCCTTGCCCATAAGAGCCCTCTCATTGTTGGGAGCGAAACGGTTCATCGTCACCAATGCCGCAGGTGGCCTCAACCCTCTTTTCCCACCGGGCTCGATTATGATCATCCGTGACCACCTCAATTTCCTTGGGGAAAACCCTTTACGGGGTAAGAATATTGATAAATGGGGCCCCCGCTTTCCCGACCTGTCCACACCATATCATCCATTATTGATTAAAACTGCCTTTGACGCTGCATCAACGTGCAATACAAAAAATGTGGTCAGCGGAGTCTATGTCTGTATTCCTGGCCCGAGCCTCGAAACACCTTCTGAAACTCGCTGGCTGAAAGGTTGTGGCGTCGATGCAGTTGGGATGTCATCGGTCCCGGAAGTCATTGTCGCCATTCATGGAGGCTTGGATGTGCTTGGATTGTCCGTGGTCTCCAATGTAAACGATCCTGACAATTTCCAACCAATCATCCTTGAAGATATCATTGAAACTGCTGCAGAGGTCGGGCCACGACTTGAAAAACTTTTAGGCGAAATTATTAACCGTATTCAGAGTGAAAACAGATGAGCACAAATAAAAAGGCCGACCTGCTGATTACCGGTCGAATCCTCCTACCAACCAGCTCAGTCGATGATCTAATTGAAAATGGCGGTATCGCCATCAAGGATGATAAAATCCTTGAAGTGGGCAATGCTTTGATCCTCAAAGAAAAACACAACGGTTGTGAACATATTGACGAAAAACACGGACTCATCATGCCCGGCTTGGTCAACACCCACACCCATGCCCCCATGTCTCTTTTTCGTGGTTTGGCAGACGATTTGCCACTGATGACCTGGTTGCAGGATCATATTTTCCCGATAGAGGCGAAACTAACACCGGAAATGGTCTATCATTCGACCCTATTGTCGCTGGCTGAGATGATCAAATCGGGAACAACATCCTTCTGCGACATGTACCTCTTTGCAGACGAGGTGGCAAAGGCAACTGCCCTGTCAGGTATGCGCGGCTGGATTGGCGAGGTTCTTTACGATTTCCCATCGCCAAATTATGGTGAGTTGGAAAATGGTTTCACCTACGTTGAAAGACTTTTCGATGAATACAAGGACCACCCTCTGATCACAATCACAGTTGATCCACATGCCGTTTACACCTGCTCACCTGAGCTGTTAAAAAGAACAGGTGAACTTGCCAGAGAAAAAGACGCTCTGTGGGTTATCCATCTTTCCGAAAACGATACAGAAGTGCAAGGTTGTTTAGATCAGTACGGCCGGACACCTGTCATGCATTTAGAAGAATTGGGACTACTAAACGATCGCGTCCTTGCAGCCCATTGTGTCAAAGTAAATGACAATGAAATTAAACTGTTCGCTCAACGCAAAATCAACGTCTCTCATTGCCAGGAATCCAACATGAAATTGGCCTCGGGGACCTCTCCCGTCGTCTCTATGCTAAAAAAAGGCATCAACGTGTCTATCGGTACAGATGGGCCAGCCTCCAACAATGATGTCGATCTGTTTCAGGAGATGAATACTGTTGCAAAAATTCATAAAGGCGTTTTACTCGACCCCACGGTCATGTCTGCCGAACAAACACTCCACTGTGCTACATTAGGTGGAGCTAAGGCTTTGAGGGCGCACAACAATATCGGCACCCTGGAGCCTGGGAAAAAGGCTGATCTAATAGTCCTTGATCTGAATCAACCCCACTTGACACCCATATACAATGTGGTTTCACATTTGGTCTACGTCGCTTCTGGAGCAGATGTCATTCATTCTGTTATCAACGGCAAGGTGGTTATGAAAAATAGAGAGCTTTGTACTCTTGACGAGAAAAAGGTGTTGGCAAAAATGAATCAACTTGCCAAGAACATCAAGTCTCTGGATAATCAAAGGAAGTAAAAAAACGGTAATCAAGCCGATAGAATGTGGTCTGGAACAAGGATTACACTGTTGACTTTCTACCAAGACTACTCTAAACTCTGAGCAGGTGTCTAGCGTTTGTAAAGGAACACATTTTTTCATAAATGAAAGATTTCTGAGGGAGAAACTATGTTTGGATTGGGAATGCCGGAACTCATTGTTATTCTGGTCATCATCGTCATCATATTCGGCGCAGGAAAGCTTCCTGAAATTGGCTCTGGCATCGGTAAGGGTATCAAAAATTTTAAAGAAGCGACCAAAAAAGAAGAACCACCAAAGAAAATTGATGATGAAAAAAGTGGTAGCTCGTCAACCGACTAACACCAGCCCTTTAATACAAAACACTACCAGGACCTTAAATTATGTTTGGACTCGGAACGCCTGAACTCATCGTTATTCTCGGCATAGCCTTTCTCGTTTTTGGTGGAAAAAAATTACCAGAAATAGGCTCCGGACTAGGAAAAGCCATCACATCCTTTAAAAAAGGTATCAATGATGTTGAAGAAGACGGAAAAGGACTTATCGATGATCTTCCAGGAATAAAAGAAGTCTCTGAGATTAAAGAAACAGTTGCCAAAGTGAAAGATGTTTCCAATATCTTGAAATAGCCAAATCCTTCTCATTCCCCATTTTTTTTTAGACTCTATTCGGTTTGTCAAATAGAACGTTTGGCAAATCACCTACCCGTTTTCATTGCGTCGATATCACTTGAAATAGCTACGACATGAACTTCATTTCATTCCTCTTTTTGAGCCCAAATATCTGATTTTCTATTTTCCGTTCATACTTGACAGCATTAATATTTAATTGTACAATTTGCTGTTTCGTGTCCTTGATTCTTTCAGTATCCATTCGATTGAATTGAGCGGCTTGAATTTTTTTATAACCCTTGGACAGACGACTTTAGACAACAATCCATCAGGAGAAATACATGTGTCGTTTAGCACTAAAAACAGCCATTGAACCGTTTTCGCCATATTCGGTCCTTACCGGCATGGAGGCTATGCAGGAAGGCTATGATGGTTCTGGCTTGGGGCTTTTGTTGCGCGGACTCAAGTTTGACGATTTCAACTACAATAAAAAATATCCAATCCTCTCCGGTATTGCTCACACAGAGGAAGCCTATCACCGCCTTAACAGCTTCATGGAAGATCGTGGTTTTGAACTGAAATATGATCATGAATTTGAAACCAATCTAACGAATATTGAGGCAAAAGATCGTTACAACTATTTTTTACGGGCCTATAGACTTCCGAAATACCTTGAAAACAAAAGCGAGGCAGAACTTGAAGAAGAGTTAATGCTCACCAGATTGGCCCTGAGGCGAAATGGTGAAGAAAATGGAAATGATCTCACCGCCTTTTCTTTCTGGCCCGATGTAGCCATGATCAAGGAAGTGGGCTGGCCACTTGAAATCGGTGACGCCCTTGGCCTTAGCGACAACCGGATCAAATCAAGGATCTGCATGGCTCAGGGACGTCAGAACACCAATTACGGCATTAACCTCTATGCTTGCCATCCCTTTTTCATTCAAGGCATCTCAACCATGACCAACGGTGAAAACACGGCTTTCGTGCCAATTAAAGATTGGCTCCTTGGTCGACATTTCCCCGGTTATACTGGCTATCAAAGTGACTCTGAAGTATTCACTCACATTCTGCATTACACACTCAAGTCACTCAACCTGCCATTACAGGCCTATAAGCATATCATCACACCTCTTAAAGCTGAGGAACTAAAAGATCACCCTCAGGGTGACTTTTTAACAGGGCTACGAAATGCCTGCCGCAGGCTGATTATAGACGGCCCCAATGCCGTCATAGGCACTCTTCCCGATGAAACCTGTATGCTGGTCATGGATCAGAAGAAACTCCGCCCGGCAACCGTCGGTGGTCGTGATGGTGTCTGGGCCATCGCCTCTGAGATGTGCGGCGTCAACGCCATGGTCCCCGACCGTGATCCATCACTTGATTTTCAACCCATGCGTGAACACACAATAATCGTACCACCAGATAGAAAGGAATTGACAATATGGTCTCAGCACGATCCGTTTCCGTTGGCCCAAGCAGCTTAACGTATAGCGATATACCCTGGATAATACAGCATCGGGAAGATCGATGTACCCTCTGCGGACACTGCACCTCCGTCTGTCCTAAAAATGCCATTTATCTGGCATATAGACGACAGAGGATGCCCAGGCTTGATGTTCTGAAGAAAAAGCGAGGCAATGAATACAGAACCTTTGTGGGGATTCGCCAAAAGCCGAACATGACCAACGCCTGTATCGGCTGTGGAATGTGTTCCATGGTCTGTCCCAACGAGGCCATCATGCCGGTGCCCAATGACAATGAGCATCGCACCCTCTTCTTTAATAACCAGAAGGGCGAACCCAATAAACGGGGGGGGCGGCGAAACGTCAGTGGCCCGACCCTGCTTGATCGGATTATGTTCGATCGGATCTCCATGCTGACAGATCCGGCACTTGATGCCGGTCGTCATGAGTTTAACGTAACCACTACCCTGGGACGAGTTCTTTCTCCAGAAGAGTTTCTCAAAAGAAAAACCAATGGTGGCTGGATTCCGCCTACCCGGGAAATTTTTCCTTTTGTTATCGGTTCCATGTCTTTTGGAGCTTTGTCACCGAATATGTGGCTCGGTCTCCTCCAAGGTGTTGCCTACTGCAACGAAGTACTCGGCATTCCTGTGGTCATGTGTACTGGCGAGGGGGGATGTCCACCATGGGTCCTCAGAAGCCCTTATCTGAAATATATTGTGTTGCAAATAGCATCAGGTTATTTCGGCTGGGACGAAATTATCCGAGCCATTCCTGATATGCAATGCATGCCAGCAGCTATAGAAATCAAATACGGCCAAGGGGCCAAGCCTGGTGACGGTGGACTTTTGATGTGGTTCAAAGTTTCCAAATTGATCGCCAGATTACGCGGTGTCCCGCAAGGTGTTGACTTGCCGTCACCTCCTGTTCATCAAACACTCTATTCCATTGAAGAAAGTGTCATGAAGATGATTCAGACCATGTCAACGGCATTCAATCATGAAGTCCCGGTGTATCCGAAGATCTCGGCATCAACATCTGCCAAGTCGGTACTCAACAATCTTGTCCGCAACCCCTATGCCGGTGCGCTTTTGATTGATGGCGTCGATGGTGGTACAGGAGCAGCCTATAACGTATCAATGGATGCAACCGGACATCCGATTGCATCGTGCGTGCGTGAATGCTATCTTGACCTGGCAGCACAAGGAAAACAAAATGAGATTCCGATATTTGCAGCAGGTGGTATCGGCAAAAACGGCAATGTAGCCCAAAATGGTATGGCCCTTGTTATGCTTGGCGCATCAGGAGTCCATATCGGAAAATATATTATGCAATCAGCTGCCGGCTGTCTGGGGAACGAGAAGAATCGATGTAATGTGTGTAATGTCGGTATCTGTCCCAAGGGAATCACCAGCCAGAACCCGAAACTATTTCGACGTCTTGATCCGGATCTGGTGGCCGAAAGGGTTGGTGAAGTCTTTATGTCTCTTCAAACAGAAGTAAAGAAGATCATGGCGCCACTGGGCCGGTCCCAAAGCCTACCCATCGGAATGTCAGACGCCATTGGCATTGCAGACAAGGCGGCCGCTGACCGATTAAACATTAAGTACGTCTGTTAACAAGAAGAGTATTGGATTTTTTCATATTTTCATATCTATCGTGAAAGTGGGCAGTAAAACAACTTTCACCGAATGACACAGGAGTATCGCAGTGACGACAACTGTTGTAAAAGGCCTTGATAAAGAAGGTCGACGAATCAGTTCCATGGATTTCGAAACGCTGGTGCGGGAAGCCGCAGCTCAATCAAATACACTCAAACTCCATTCCTATGGTCAACATAATATTGGCATACGACTCCATCGTGAAGACGGGTTGGCCATTGAAATGGAAGGCCCCAGCGGTCAACGACTAGGCTGTATGGGAATGCCCGGAACAACCATTGTCTGTAACGGATCCACTTCCGATGATGTAGGTTATCTTAATATCGGCGCTGAAATTACCGTCTTAGGTGATGCCACCAACGGTGCCTGTAACGCCATGGCAGCTGGTAAAGTCTATATCAAAGGCTCAATCGGTGCCCGTGGTCTGACCATGACCAAATGGAATCCAGAACATGAAAAACCTGAACTTTGGGTCCTTGGTTCGTGCGGTGACTCATTTGCCGAATTTAACTGCGGTGGTGTTGGTGTTGTCTGTGGCATTGAAGCGAAAAATCCAGGCAATGTCCTTGGTTATCGACCCTGCGTAGGAATGGTCGGCGGCACCATCTACTTTCGTGGACCAATTGATGATTCATATTCGAAAACCAATTCCAAACTGAACAAACCTGATGATGATCAATGGCAATGGTTACAGGATAACATGGGTGTCTATCTCGAAAAAATCGGCCGTGGTGAACTTGTTGCCACACTGAGTGTCAGAGACGAGTGGCAAGTACTCAACGTTGTCACACCGCAAGAAAGAGCATTAATGTTTTCCGGACCTATGCCCATGGTGGAGTTTCGCAACCGCTTCTGGAATCATAGCTTCGGTGGTGGCGACCCACTGCGAGACTTGGCCCCAGGCCTCGACCGTTCAGTCATACCTGCCATTGTCACCGGAGACTTAAGAAGGAATGTCCCTTTTTGGGCCAACCGCGAATCAGCGGCTCCCTGTACCTATCATTGTCCTATTCACATTCCAACTGTTGATCGATTACGATTGATCAGGGAAGGCAGTATCGAAGAAGCCTATGAGATGGTCCTGCGCTATACACCGCTACCGGGATCTGTCTGTGGCTCTATCTGTCCTAATCTGTGTATGGAAAACTGCTCCCGCGAAGGTGTTGATGAATCCATCAACATGCCTCTTTTAGGACGCGCTGTGGGCAATATCGAGGCACCAAAACCAGCCGCCTCTCTTGGTAAGAAAGTCGCCATTATCGGTGGAGGACCAGGCGGCATGAACACTGCCTGGCAATTGGCTCTTAATGGTGTTGAAGCCCATATATTTGAGAAAGATACTAAGATTGGAGGTAAACTCGGCCAGGTTATTCCCTGGGAAAGACTGTCGCAGGCTACCTGGGACCAGGAAATTAAACGGTTCACGGACAATCCCAATATCCACCTCAACCTCGGTGTTGATCTTACCAAAGAAAAATTTCAACAGCTCAAGGAAGATTTTGATTACGTTGTCATCGCCGTCGGTACACATAAACCGAGAAGAATCCCATTTCCTGGCAATGAACGTGTGATTACAGCCCTCGACTTCCTGAAAAATGCCAAAAGTGAATCTCCAATGACAGTCGGCAAAGAAGTTGTCATTATCGGTGCTGGAAACGTCGGATGCGATGTCGCCTGCGAGGCCTACAGGCTCGGTGCCAAAAAAGTAACTCTCGTCGACATTCAAAAACCTTTGGCCTTCGGTCATGAGAAAGAATCGGCCGAAGCACTGGGAGCCACCTTCAGGTGGCCTGTCATGACCCAAGAAGTAACCGAAAAGGGATTGGTGATGGACACTGGTGAACTTATCCCGGCCCAAACCGTTATCATCTCAATCGGTGATGTACCTGCTCTTGACTTCTTGCCAGAATCAGTAGAAACCGTTACCGTTGGAGGGGCAGCCTGGATTAAAACCGATCCATCACATACAACAACAGATACCAATGTGCTGGCTGTCGGCGATGTTGAAAAACCAGGTCTTGCCACCAATGCCCTAGGTGCTGGGAAAGTAGCCGCTGAATATATCCTCTGTGAATTTAAAGGAAAAGAGTGGAAACCCTTTGAGAAAAAAGTTGTCCCTCAACAAGCGCTCACCATCGCACATTATGAACCTGGCGATGTTGGAGCAACTGAGGTGGAACAAGCAGACCGTTGTCTCTCATGCGCCTCCTGCCGTGATTGTCACTTATGTGAAACAATCTGTCCCGAAGCCGCAATCACAAGGGAAGAAAGAACGTACAATCACTCAAACGGTTACGAATTTGGTCTTGATGCATCTTATGAATATATTTCCGATGACAAGAAATGTATTGGCTGTGGTTTCTGTGCAGATACCTGCCCTTGCGGAATATGGGTGATGCGGGTCAATTGAGGTACTTAGCAAACCAAGGCGGGTGTTTGGAAAACAATCCGAACACCCTCTTTTTGTGTCCAGGATCATTACACTCATTCATCATAAACACTTACCTCATCTCGCTTTCCTATTATCTCTCTGCTTCAAGACGTAGCAGATATTCTTTAACCACCAGACCTCCGGCAAATCCCGTGAGCCTGCCGCTTGACCCTATAACCCGATGACATGGAACAACAATTGGCAGAGGATTTCGATTGGCTGCCTGTCCTACTGCTCTTGCCTTGTTACTGTTACCGAGTGCTGTTGCAAGTTCTTTATAACTCCTGGTTTCACCGTATGGAATCTTTGACATCTGCTGCCAGACCTCCTGCTGAAAATCTGTCCCAAAGGGCAATAGAGGCAGATCAAATGTCTTTCTTTTTCCCTGAAAATACTCCGTAAGCTGACCTATCGTCTGCTT
>PJEL010005167.1_pt1 | contig 10565 bp, 8 predicted proteins | sample 1853271 | NCBI WGS metagenome assembly PJEL01 (sample SAMN08108733, study PRJNA415343) | Invertebrate metagenome, whole genome shotgun sequencing project. | host: Globobulimina | place: Sweden: Gullmar Fjord | collected 2015-08 | reverse complement strand
CAGCTGGATAGAGTACCTGGCTACGAACCAGGCGGTCGGAGGTTCGACTCCTCCCATCCGCACCATTTATTTTGAAAGTTTCGGAGAGGTGGCCGAGTGGCCGAAGGCGCTCCCCTGCTAAGGGAGTATGGGCTTTAAATCCCATCGAGGGTTCGAATCCCTCCCTCTCCGCCATTAAGCCCGTTGATAATATCAATGGGCTTTTTTGTATCTATCTCTTTCCTCTTTCCTCTTTCCTCTTTCCTCTTACCCCCTTTTCTTACCTCTCACCTCTTACCTCATCACTTTCTTAAAGTACTGCATAACTTTTCAATCTGGTCTTTTTTTGTCCTTTATTTCGAATTCAATTTCTATCTCTTCGCTGCTCCATTTACTAAAAAGTAATGAGAAATACTTGGCAGTTAATGATTCCTCATAAATGTCTCGTTTAAATTAGTGAATTCTCTTCGTTGGCGGTTTTGTTTTGTCATTATTGGTATGACCAATTTACAAGGTGCTCGCAATTTTGTTATAGATTAGTTATTGTTTTTCCCGTGAACAGCGAAAATTTACTCTAATAATGGATGGATTTTGTCATTCACTTGGTGCTTTTTAGGCCTCAATTGAATAAAAAGCTACCTGATGGTGCTATATATTCAGTGTTGGAGTAACTTTGATACAGAGGGTGATATGAATTCGATATCTGAACAAATTATTGAAGCACTTGGCATCATGCTTTTAGGCATGGGGCTGGTTTTCGTGTTTCTAACCGTGCTGATCTTAGGCGTTAAGTTGGTGGCTTACAAATTTGCCCCACAGCCGATCGGACATAAGGCGCTAGCTGAAAATAGCGATACAGCTTCCGCGCAGGGCGTCGATCCCCTGATGGTTGCGGTTATAACTTCAGCCATTCACCAATATCGTGCAAAAGCATAATAAAAAATACTAGTAGGGAGTTTTTATGAGCAAGCCACTTGCGTTAACTGATGTCGTCTTACGAGATGCACATCAATCAATCCTCGCCACTCGTCTTCGCACCGAGGATATGCTCCCCATTGCACCACTGTTAGACAAAGTCGGTTTCTGGTCTTTGGAGTCTTGGGGCGGGGCTACATTCGACTCCTGTATTCGCTACTTGGGTGAAGATCCTTGGGAGCGGCTCAGAGAGCTAAAGAAAGCGATGCCAAATACGCCACAGCAGATGCTACTTCGTGGACAAAATCTGCTTGGTTACCGTCATTATGCAGACGATCTGGTACATAAGTTTGTCGAAAGGGCGCACATTAACGGCGTGGATGTCTTTCGAATCTTCGATGCCATGAACGATGTTCGCAATCTTGAAACCGCAGTAAAGTCCGTTATTGAAGTTGGCGCACATGCGCAGGGCACTATCTCCTATACTACCAGCCCGGTGCATACCCTGGAGACCTGGATCGACATGGCTAAACGTCTGGAAGATATGGGGTGCCATTCATTATGCATTAAAGATATGGCGGGATTGCTTAAGCCCTATGATGCGTTCGATATGATTAGTCAGATTAAATCTCAGACCGATCTGCTCGTTTCAATGCAGTGTCATGCAACGACAGGTTTAAGTTCGGCGACATACCTAAAGGCCATTGAGGCGGGAATTGACGTGCTGGACACGGCTATTTCGCCGATGAGCCAGACCTATGGACACAGTGCAACAGAGACCTTAGTTGCCATGATGGAAGGGACAGAGAGAGCCACAGGTTACGATATGGCTCTGCTCGAAGAGATAGCCGCTTACTTTAGAGTCGTACGAAAGAAGTATGCTCAGTTTGAAGGTGAGTTAAAGGGGATCGATTCCCGTATTCTACGTGCTCAGGTACCAGGCGGCATGTTAACTAACATGGAAAGTCAGCTTAAAGAGCAAGGGGCTGGTGATAAATTAGATCAAGTACTGGAGGAGATCCCAAGAGTACGTGAAGATTTAGGTTTCCTGCCATTGGTTACTCCCACATCGCAGATTGTAGGCACCCAAGCTGTGATTAATGTGTTGACCGGAGAACGTTATAAGTCGCTGACTAAAGAGACCGAAGGCGTGCTTAAAGGAGAATATGGTGCGACACCAGCGCCTGTCAATGCAGCACTTCAAGCCAAGGTTTTAGATGGTTCTGAGGCTATCACCTGCCGTCCCGCAGATCTGTTGACTCCCGAGTTTGAAAATCTTAGTGCCGAACTTGTTGAGAAGGCGCGCAGCGAAGGGCTTACATTGGCTAAAGAGTTAGCCGATGACGTGTTGACTTATGCGCTGTTTCCGCAAATAGGCCTTAAGTTCATCAAGAATCGTAATGACCCCGATATGTTCGAGCCTAAGCCCGAGTGTGCGGCGCAAGTTAAGGCGCCAGCGAGTTCTGTAACGGCTTCGGGTACTGAGCGCGGACCCGAGACATACACGGTAAACGTACAGGGCCAAAGTTTCGTTGTTCAGGTCTCTCCCGGTGGCGATATCAATCAAATCACCCCCAGTGAGAATGTGGTACCTTTCGTGGCACCTCAAATCAGTACTGCTGTGTCTCAAGCGCCTGCGGGCGAAATCAAATTAGAGATGAATGCCCCCTTGTCCGGCAATATATTTAAGGTCAATGTTCAAACCGGCGATGCCGTTCGCGAAGGTGATGTGGTTATTATCTTAGAAGCGATGAAGATGGAAACTGAAATCAGGGCCCAGGCTGATGGTGTCATCAGCAAAGTATGGGTAAAAGAGGGGGATTCTGTCTCCGTTGGTAATCAATTGCTTGGTATAGCTTAGGAGGCCAAATGGAAGGATTAATTGCATTTTGGTCTGAGTCAGGCATTGCAAATTTCACCCCCGGGCAGCTACTGATGATGGGAGTCGGAGCCTTGCTTCTGTACCTTTCGATTGTGAGAGGCTTCGAACCCTTACTTCTACTGCCTATTGGGTTTGGTGCTATTTTAGCTAATATTCCCAATGGAGGCTTTACGGAGGAGGGAGGGCTACTCTATTTTGCCTACCATGTAGGGATTGAAACGGGAGTATTTCCGTTGCTCATCTTCATGGGGGTCGGTGCGATGACCGATTTCGGTGCGCTGATAGCCAACCCTAAGATGTTGCTTCTGGGGGCCGCAGCCCAATTCGGTATCTTTTCCACATTAATCGGTGCTATCGCCCTGAATTTTGTCCCAGGTTTCGAGTTCTCGATGCAGGATGCCGGCGCTATCGCCATTATTGGTGGTGCCGATGGCCCTACGGCTATTTTCTTGGCCTCAAAACTTGCACCTGATCTTTTGGGGGCCATTGCTGTCGCGGCATACTCCTACATGGCATTGGTTCCGTTAATTCAGCCGCCAATCATGAAGTTGCTAACGACAGAGTCTGAACGGCAGATAAAGATGGAGCAGCTGCGCGAAGTGAGTAAGAAAGAGAAGATCATCTTTCCGCTTATGGTGCTGGGTTTAACGATTCTATTTTTGCCTGCAGCGACACCACTGGTGGGCATGTTTTGTCTGGGAAATTTGATGCGTGAGTCTGGTGTCGTAGACAGGCTGTCTAACACGGCTCAAAATGAGCTGATCAACATAGTGACCATTTTCCTGGGTTTAGCCGTGGGATCAAAACTCTCTGCGGATAAGTTTTTACAGCTCGAGACATTAGGCATCTTACTCCTTGGCGCCGTAGCATTTGCAATCGGTACAGCCACCGGGGTGTTAATGGCCAAACTCATGTGTAAGCTCTCTGGGGGCAAGATCAACCCATTAATTGGTGCGGCAGGTGTCTCTGCGGTTCCAATGGCTGCAAGGGTCGTGAACAAGGTAGGTTTAGAGTCAAATCAACATAACTTCTTGTTGATGCATGCTATGGGACCTAATGTTGCCGGTGTGCTGGGTTCGGCTGTCGCGGCAGGTGTATTGATTGCTGTATTGGGGTAAGCGATTCAGAGATAACATCGAAAGACTTACTCACACGTAATCTGTGACCTAAGTTCTCTGGTCAAGGTTCTCTGGCCTAAGTGATTTAATTCCAATCTATTGAAGTCTCGCAGATTAATATCGCGAGACTTTTTTTTACGTTTTTTTTACCTGAATTGTGTTGATTTTAATGCGGAATTTGGTGATAAACGCTGTTTTCAACTTTTGTCTGGTTTGGGTATTTCTAGGCTCTTTGATTTAGATCAATGTCTCTCTAAGCCATTTAAGGTCTTATAAAGGTGATCGATATCACATATGCAACTCTTGGTTGCGGGTTATTGTTGTTGGTTTGGGATTTTTTAGAGGTGCGTCACTATTTTGGGGCGTCGTTTAGTTTGATTCAACCGAACCGTTACGAACATATTTAAGAGGTGTACATATGGAATTATTACCGAACTGCTATACGGATCTATGTATCAATGGGAAGTGGTTTCATTATGATCATGGTGAAAGCTCGGTGTTTATGCTTAACGGTGGAGACCCACTGACGTTCGAATTGGAAACCTTGCCTACAACCGAAGATGAACTGGAGCAGCACTTAACCGTTATCTCAAGTAATATGTAGTCTCAACTTATCGAGTAGATATGTCACTGGTTTAAACCTCTAAACCAGTGACATCTGTGTTTTAACCACAGCATTTCTTGTATTTCTTCCCACTGCCGCAAGGGCAAAGATCATTTCTGTTGGGCTTTTTATCAAAACGAGTGGTTTGTGGTTTATTGAGTAAGCCATCTAATTCACTGATGTTCTCTTCTGCTTCTGCGTTAACCTCAATATTGGCCAATAAGTTATGTTGGCTCAAGATAGCCTCGACTTCAGCTTGACGCTCCACAGACTGGACCACTAAGGTCAATGGGTTATCACTGGTGCCCGGCTTAGCCACTCGTTTAGTGTTATAGCCAAAACTTTCATGTTTAGGCTTAGGGGTTTGACGCCCTTTAAAGAAAAATTTATCTGACATGGGACCTTCTAAAACTGCTTAATGCTTATACCCTTTGTATTAATAATAGGGATCGCGCTAAATTTAGAGTGCTTATACTATAAATGTCGATAAAAATAAATCTATTGAGGTATTTTTTGATACAAATTTATTAAGCAAGGGCTAGAGCGGATTAACTTCGTATATTTTGCTCGGCTGTGATCCACAACAAGAGGCCAAGAGAGAGAATAATGGTTACGCTGATGGCAATAATGTAGATAAAGCCCTTCTTGCCCTGCTTCAGAGGGACGCCATTAAAATGTAGAAACAGTGTCCAGAACAGGCATAAGATGATGGGGAACAGGAAGAATTTTGCCATACTTTATTTTTGCCTTGTACTCAGAGTGTTGGGACTGGGAGAATAAGTATAATACTAATACCAATCGGTATATAACTCAATTTGAACAGTTGATTAGCGATTAGCTAAAACAAAACAAGCCGCATTAGCGGCTTGTTATATAGTGTGACATGGAGCTAGCGAATCCAGTATGACTTACTCTGAAACCGGCTTAGATTTGGCTAATAGCGCTTCGGGAGCATCCTCACCTATGGCGTCATCATTGGCATAAAATTGCTGCTCATCGAGCTGGCCTTCTGATTTTCCGATCACTACCGCTGTCATCATATCGCCGGTGACATTGGTGCTGGTTCTTATCATGTCGATGATACGGTCGATGGCAGCGATAAATGCGATTCCTTCCAGAGGTAAACCGACGACCCCCAGAGTCACAGATAGCATGACCATGGCGCTTCCTGGGACGCCTGCGGTGCCGACCGATGCTACCGTCGCAGTCACGGCGATTAGCATATAGTCTGTCATATCGAGTGGTATGCCATAGATCTGCGCAATAAAGATGGCGGCGATTGCCGGGTAGATACCACCACAACCGTCCATATTCATCGTGGCCCCTAGTGGCAGAACAAAAGAACCATATTGCTTAGACACCCCCATAGACTCGGTACAGCGTGTGCTGGCCGGTAAAGTGCCAAAACTCGATGCGGTAGTGAAAGCCACTAACTGAGCCGGCATCGCTTTTCTGAAAAATTGAACCGGGCTGAGTTTCGCTGCAAACTTTACCAGGCCACCGTAAACAAAAACGATATGTATGAGTGCAGCCAGATAGATAGCACCAATAAACTTACCTAATGGTAAAAGCGTGGATAAACCATACTCACCGACGACCCAAGCCATCAAACCGAAGACGCCGATAGGGGTCAATTGTAATACCATGCGGGTTAACTGAAACATCACCTCTGCCCCCGCCTCGAAACCGCGTTTCAGGGGCTCGGCTTTCTCACCCACTTTATTGATTGCGATACCAATTAAGGCAGCAAAGACGATGATCTGAAGTACCTTGCCTTCGGCCAGAGAGGCAAAAGGATTAACGGGGATCATGTTCAACAATACTTGAGCGAAGCCGGGAACATCACGTTCACGTACTTCAGTCGCAACCAGCTCCATTGAGCCGCCCATGTCGATCAGGGAGCCAACAGTGAGGCCAATGAGTGAGGCGAGTGTGCCGGTAAACATAAACATGGCCAGAGTTTTAAAGCTCAAACGTTTCAGGTTAACCTGTGAGCCTAAGGAGGTAATGCTGACGACGATGGCACATAAGATTAAAGGGGCGACCAGCATTTTTATGGCGCTGATAAAGAGATCACCCAGAGGTCTGAGGACGGTTGCCGATTCGCCAAAAATTACGCCTGTTAACGCGCCTAAGATAAAGCCCGCGAGAACTTTTTGCCAGAAGGGGATCTGTTTAATGGTCTGCCACATTATAAATTCCAATTAATTTTTATTCTTAATATTCAAAAAAGAGTTAAACGGTAATCTTTGTCCGTTTAAAAAGCTGAGGACCAACTCATCCCTTAAATTAGGGTTAGGTTATTATCCGAAGTTTTCATTGTATAGATAGAGTATCTTGCAAAACAAACCGATTTCGTTATAACTTATTGTGATAATTAAGTTTGTTTTAATAACTTTAACCGTTAACACTTGGGTAACATAGCGTTATTGGCGTTATAGATAAACAAAAAATTACGAATTTTCATTAGGTAAGCTTTAATGACAGAGTTATGGTTGATGTTTAGCGCAGCTTTTCTTGCTGCAACCTTGTTACCAGGCGGATCAGAAGTTTTACTCGTCGCTATATTGAATGATGATAGCTCCATCTGGTTATCTTTAGTCATAGTGGCAAGTATCGGGAATACTTTAGGGGCGATAACCAGCTATTATCTTGGTACCTTAGGTCGTTTTGCACGCAGTCCGGAGGCGATGGCTAAGGGGAAGTACCGACGGTCACTAGGTCTGATCCATAAGTATGGTTATTGGGCTCTGCTTCTCTCGTGGGCGCCGGTTATCGGAGACCTTTTGTGTTTATTAGCGGGATGGATGAAACTTCCGCTGGTGAAATCGAGTCTGATGATATTAATAGGCAAGAGTATTCGCTACTTGTTGGTGGCAGCATTAGCGCTGCATTGGTTGTAATTGGTATTAGGAGTAATAAATTGAAAAAATGGATATTAGCTACGGCAATCACTGCGATTTTAGTTGGCTGTGCAGGCCAGCAACCGCAATCAAGTTTACCTACAGGTGTCACATTACTCGAAACGGTTAAAGTTGAAGAGTCACAGGTAGGCATTCCTTACAAAAAATATCTATTGTCCAACGGATTAACCCTTATCTTGCACCAAGATAGCTCAGATCCCTTAGTACATGTCGATGTGACTTATCATGTCGGTTCTGCCAGAGAGGTCGAAGGACGTTCTGGTTTTGCCCACCTTTTTGAACACATGATGTTCCAGGGCTCTGAACATGTCGGCGACGAACAGCATTTTAAAACCGTGACCGAAGCGGGTGGAACCCTTAATGGTACGACTAACACCGACAGAACCAACTACTTTGAAACTGTGCCCAGTAACCAGCTGGAAAAGATGTTGTGGCTTGAATCTGATCGTATGGGATTTTTCCTGCCGGCCCTGACAGAGAAGAAGTTTGAAGTACAACGCGAAACGGTAAAGAATGAACGCGCGCAGCGAATCGACAATCAACCCTACGGGCGAATGGGTGAGCTGTTTAATCAGGCGTTTTATCCCCAGGGACATCAATACTCCTGGCCTGTTATTGGTTGGCCGGAAGATCTGGAACGTGCCGATGTCGATGATGTGAGGCACTTCTTTCAACGTTGGTATGGCCCGAACAATGCGACGCTGACTATTGGCGGAGATTTCGATGAACTGCAGACCTTAGCTTGGGTTAATCAATATTTTGGTGAGATCCCAAGCGGTCCGGCAGTGACTGCGGACGAAAAACCATTAGTTACACTCGATAAAACTCGTTATATCTCTTTGGAGGACAGGGTACACCTTCCTCTGATACGCATAGGTTTCCCAACCGTTTATGCTCGTCATCAGGATGAGGCTGCACTGGATCTGCTCTCTAATATTCTGGGTGGCGGAAAAACTTCACTGTTTTATAAGAATTTAGTTAAAGACGGTTTTGCCGTTCAGGCTGGCGTGAGTCATCCATGTCAGGAGTTGGCTTGTCAGTTCTCTATGTATGCTCTGGCAAATCCAGCTAAGGGGGGGCAGCTGGCGGATCTTGAAAAAAGGATGCGAGAGTCGATCAGTGAGTTTGAGCAACGTGGTGTGACCGATGATGATCTGCAGAAAGTAAAGGTTCAGTTTGAGGCCAGTACCATATTCGGTCTTCAGAGTGTGTCTGGAAAAGTGTCGACATTAGCATTCAACCAGACCTTTTCGGGCAATCCGGATATGATCTCCTCTGATTTGAAGCGTTACGCTAACGTAACCAAAGCCGATGTGATGCGGGTCTTTAACCGATACATTAAAGATAAACCTATGGTTGTTATGAGTGTGGTTCCCGAGGGACAAAGACAGCTCATTGCCCATGAAGATAACTTTATTGCACCCGCATTAAATGTGTCTGAGGTTGCTGTGCAAGGTGTTACCGATTATCAACAGATCTCTTCATCTTTCGATCGCACAACAATGCCGAAGGTTGGCGCCTCTGTGGCACTGAAATCTCCTGAGATTTGGAGCGGGCAACTTGCGAACGGCATTGAGGTGAGTGGAACCGAGAGTGAAGAGACCCCAACTGTTGAACTCGTTATCTACCTTAATGGTGGCCATAGACTCATTCCTGTCGATAAGGCCGGTTTAGCAGGGCTAACGGCTTCTATGCTGAATGAATCGAGCCTGCAAAGAAGTGCTGAAGCGCTGGCTCAGGCCTTAGAGATGTTAGGCAGTAGTGTTAGCTTTGGAGCAAGTACCTATCAAAGCTACATTAAGGTCACGAGTCTGACTTCTCATTTAGACGAAACCTTAGATATCGTGAGGGAGCGTCTGTTTGAACCTGGATTTAAAGCGGCCGATTTCGAGCGACTCAAGCAGCAACAACTTCAAAGTTTGCAGCATATGATGTCGGATCCGGGCTATCTGGCTAATACCGCATTTGATGGTTTACTTTACGGTAATACTAATCCACTCGGTGTGAGCAGTAGCGGCACATTAGAGACGGTTTCGTCTCTCACCTTAGATGATGTAAAGGCGTTCTATCAGCAACAATATAGTGCAGGGAATGCTCAAGTTGTGGCCGTTGGTGATCTCAATGAATCTGAGATCTTAACTAAGTTAGCTCGCTTTTCTACTTGGAAAGGAGAGGGGGCTCAGTTACCCGACTTAACTCAGCTGCCTGAGTTGGCAGGTGGCACCATCTACATTCTGGATAAGCCAGGTGCCGCTCAGTCTGTCATCAAGATAGGTAAGCGAGCGTTACCCTATGACACTACAGGCGACTTTTATAAATCTTACCTGATGAATTATCCGTTAGGTGGGGCGTTTAATAGTCGTATCAACCTCAATCTGCGCGAAGACAAAGGTTACACTTATGGTGCCAGAAGTTATTTCTCCGGTGGCAGCGAGTTGGGTGTGTTTGTCGCCCAGGCTAATGTTCGCAGCGATGTAACATCACTGGCTCTTGTTGAGTTTTTCAAAGAGATTAAAGGATACCGTCAATCCGGGATCACAGACGAAGAACTTGCTTTCATGAAGGCTTCGGTTTCTCAAGGAAAAGCGCTCGATTACGAGACTCCTTATCAGAAAGCCGGTTTCCTGCGTCTTATTCAACGTTATCATCTCGACGCTAACTTTACTGAGCAACAGACAGAGATCACTCAGAGTGTGACCAAAACTGAGCTTAACCATCTGGCCAAAGAGCAGTTGGATCTCGATGAGATGGTGGTGTTAATTGTGGGGGATAAGACGACGATAGAGGCGGATATTAAAGCACTTGGATATCCGGTGAAAACTTTAGAGTTGTAATATTCGAAATTGACCATATATCTAGAGATATAAAAGTAGCGGTATCTGTACATTTATCAATGACAGGAAAGAGTATCAGCTTCTGTGTCGTAGATATTCTGATACCGCTTTACTTTATGACTCAATAGAGAGTTAACTAGCTAAATAGGAATGTTAGCCTTTAATTGCTTTACTGAAAGTAATGAATGGCGGGCTGGTCTTACTCGTATAAGTAAATGATGATGAAACTAGAGAAAAAAATATTGAACTCTTTCAATGAACTGATTGGACATCTCTCTGATTCTGAGGGGCGTAATGCACTAAAGGGAA
>PJEL010005166.1_pt1 | contig 10566 bp, 6 predicted proteins | sample 1853271 | NCBI WGS metagenome assembly PJEL01 (sample SAMN08108733, study PRJNA415343) | Invertebrate metagenome, whole genome shotgun sequencing project. | host: Globobulimina | place: Sweden: Gullmar Fjord | collected 2015-08 | reverse complement strand
AAATGGCAATAATAACAGGAATCGTTAATTTTAAAAATGGATTTTAAAAAAGATACTTCATGAGAGGAAACCTTTTTTATAACTTTTTATAGGTAGGCCAGACTTTTGCAGCGCCTCCAATGATATTGATTGGATAGATAATCTTAATGAAGTTTTGCCAAATTTAGTATCGGTTCACGTTGTCGATGGATTATTGGTTGATGGAGTGATTAAAAATTTATCTCAGTGTTGCAACCTTAAATATCTTACTTTAGATAGATCGATCGAATTTTTACAAAATGAAGTTATACTATTTAACATTGGTACCCTAAAACAAATTCCAAATTTACACTATGCATGTCTAGATTTTGATAATTGTGACGCCAAAAGTTATACTACCATTAATTTTATTGGAGAATCTGATATGGAAGGTAAGCTAGAACATCTTCGTATATATACCAGTGGTGAATTTATAAATTTTGGAGATACCATAACTGAATTTAGTAATCTTAAGAGTTTAAGTTTAAATATCAAACTTAATGAAAATCATAGAAAATCTTGGGATTTGAGATTTATTGAAAAATTACAAAAGCTCGAAGATCTTTATATTGAAATGAGTAATTTAAATGAGTCTAGCGAAGTTAAATATAAAATACTATTGAGTGAATTATGCCTAAAAAGAATAGACAAAAAAGAAATTATAGTTCCCCAAAATGTTAAATTTTCTATTGTGTAACTCTCAAATTATCCTGTAAAAGATACAAACCCAAAACCTTTATTACAATAAACCATGATTAATCAATCATGTCAACACCTTAATGTCTTTTCATGTAAATCACTCGACTTACGAAAAACATCTTTTTAAATGTTAAAACTAACGTTTATCGAGATGTTATAGTGCTTGTTTAATAAAACTAGCGTAACGTGAGTAAATTACATGCCAAAGTCATATTTCCACCAAAATATATAGCAGTGTAACTTTACATTATTTTATAGTTTTTTTATTTATATTTAGTAAGGGTATTGAATTTTCAAAACAAAACCTGCTCAGTAGCTCATTACATTAGAATTGAAATAAAAAAACAATGGAATTTGTAAAAAAATTTAAAAATTATATACAACATGAAAAGAAGATGAGTATACATACTCTAAAATCTTATAGTATAGATATATATCAATTTTTAAATTTTTTACAAGAAGCACACAATGACTTAGATATATTAAATGTAGAAATAAGTCATGTTCGTAATTGGGTAGTATATTTAATAAAGCAAGGCATATCGCAACGATCTATAAATAGAAAAATAGCTGCTCTTAAAAAGTTATATAATTTTTTAGTTAGAGAACGATATTGTGTAAAAAATCCGGTACAAACTATTGATTCTTTAAAGTTTACAAAAAAGTTACCTAGCATATTAACAAAAAAGGAAATACTCAACTTTGTAAAAAATCATAATTTTGAAAAATCTTACAGAGGACAACGAGATAACCTAATTTTCGAACTTCTATATGGTACAGGAATGCGTCTTTCGGAGCTTATAAATGTTAGAATAGAAGATATAAATCGGCATAGCACAACTGTAAAAGTTCTTGGCAAGCGCAACAAGGAGAGAATAATACCTTTGCCAAAGCCTACTTTTGATAAGATAATAGAATATTTACACTATAGAAATTCTATTGAGTCTGTATATAAAAATCTCATCATAACCGAAAAAGGAGAGAAAATATATCCTATGCTCATTTATAGGATATTTCAAATATATATGCCATATATATGCTCTCGCAAAACAGTTTTTAGTCCGCATATGCTAAGGCATACCTTTGCAACGCATTTGCTAGATGAAGGGGCAGATATCTCTTCTATTAAAGAACTTCTCGGGCACAGTGCCTTAGCCACTACTCAAATATATACTCAGGTATCTATAAATAAACTGAAAGATACCCTTAAAAAAGCTCATCCTAGGGGGTAATCTTATATCCATCAAATATTAATTTCGGCTTGTTTCTTATGGTAGAGTACTTCTGTGTTTCTGTATTATATGTATACTGTATTTTTAGCACATCTAAATTATCAATTTTTTTAATAGACCGTCTGCAAAAGTAAAAAAAGTTGTATTATACTCATTGCCATTGAAAGTGAAGTTAAAATGATACGTAACTGCCTGATTATCAATGTTATGTTTATTCAAAATGATACCCTTTGGGTATAAAAGAGTATTTTCTGAATTTTAAATGACTTCAAATATTAGCAACACCTAGATCGTCTCGTGACGAGCTTTATATAAAGCCATATTGCTAAATTTTTTAAAAATACTTTGCACAAAATCATGAATACTTTTGAAGACGGTCTAATATATAATCTCCGGATTTTGCAAAACTTTTTCATCAAATCTTTGTGTGTTATAACACAAATATGAAACTAGCTTTTTTAGTTAAACTAATGAAGCCTTCTCATATTCTTGTTCAGATTTTTATTCTTCAACGATGAGCCAGCCATGAATTTGTTGAACCTTATAATCTTTTTGTTCATTATTAATTAATGTATGTTTCCTGACCCTTCTGTCCTTGATTATCATTGCCCTGACTGTTTGTCTTTGAATCGAGGCCTGCTTCTGTACTGTTTTTTCTATTATTATTGTCTGTCTTAGACATGTTGGTCAGATTTTTCGATTCCTCCTGCTTCTGCCCCTATTTTTCTTTATTATTCTGTACCACCCTGATCGTTTAGGTCACTGATTTTTTCTTTTGACTTGACTTTCTTTTGTTTGTCATTACTGAATATTTGCAGATCCTTCTTCGCCATTAGCTGTTGTTTTGGCCTGCCATTACAAATGTTATTCTGCTTTCCTGCTTTTATTTCCTGGAGTTCTATCTCTTTTCCATCATCATTGCCCTTATTTTCTTTTTGCTTGACGCCCTTTTGTTCATTACTAATGGATGTTTTCGACCCCTTCTGTTTCTCCTGTTCTTGATTATCGTTGCCTGCACCATTGACTTTGTTGTTATTGCTGAGTATTTGCGGATCATTCCTGGATGTTTGCGAATTTTTCGGTTCCTCCTTCTTCTGCCCCTGTTCTTCTTTATTATTATTGCCTGTACCATCGTTGACTTTATTATACGAACAATTCTGTTCCATTTCCAGTTGGATCATTTGTTCTAGATTACCACTATTAATGTTATTATTATTATTTATAAGGGGAACCTTTGTTATGTCAATTGGCATGCCTTTCCCTGTAACTACGTTGTCCTTCTGGTTTCCTGTTTTATTCCGAGAAAAGCATTTTTTTCTATTTTTTCTAAGTCTATAACATATCCCACATATTATTATGAATAGTATCAGACCCATTGAAATAAAAAACCATACAGGACTGCAAAAAAGAATTTCCTTAAATGTATTGTTTTTTGCTACGGAGACATTCCTTCCAAAGGTATAATTATTATCATATGTGGATAAAAATATATTTGTAGTATTTTTAGTACTTGTAGAAATATTAGTATTAAAAAATCTGTCGCCAGTAGAGTTATCGGTAGTAGTTATCAATATAGGAGCTTTTGTAGAATTATAACTTGGATAATAAGTAGGAGATGAAGAATAGTATGTATTAGATAAATAATTTTGATAGATCTCTCTAATAACAGATTCAGGTATAGAGATATTATAAATCCTAAAGTCATCAATTATTCCTTGGAATAAATTACCATAATATGAGGTTCCTAATACAACATTATTTAGATTTGTTGGCCATAAAGTATTATTAGCATAGCCAGATTCCATACCTTCTTTATAAAGATATATTCTTTTATTGGGAATACTCCATTTGATCACACAATGCATCCATTCGTTATCTAAAATTGAAACTCTTAACATATTATTTTCACTAAATGTTGATGAAAAACTTGTAATAAAGGTTTCATTTAAATAATAAGCTTCTATACTTTCTCTCGATTTAATATCTGTTGAGAAAATAGTTCTATAATTTACTTTTGAATCTGACTTTACCAAAAAAACTATCGATCCTTCTGATGGAAGAACTCCTAAATTACCCAAAGAAATAAAATCACTTATTCCATTGAATGACACAGCACTATTAGGATATCCGTTTTTATCAAAAGTAAGTTTTGCTCCATATACGCTTACTGGGTGATGATTAGCACTTACATCATCGAAATTACCATTGAAGGGATAATAAGAAATTAAGTTTCCTGCTAATTCTGAAAAATAATTCGTATCAAAATTGCCTTTTTCCAAATTTGTAGATCTTTTTTCTAATTTTGGTTGTTCATGTTTTTGAGAAACATCACCTTTTAGAGCTAACATATAGCTGCTTTTGTTGGTACATGATATAAATTGCAAAGTAACTAAATAAAGATATATGTATCCTTTTATTAGTCGTTTTATATATTTGTCCATAATATTATATTTTATACCTTAAAGTCTAAAAACTATCAATAAAATTATAATAGTCAAGCTCTTCAGATAATCATACTTATATATTCTTAAACTTTTATCAGTTGAGCTTTCCGTTGGGGCTTTAGAAGGATTTAAAGTTGGAGAATTAGCTGGAGAATTAGTTGGGGAATTAGTTGGAGAGTTTGAAGGCGAGGATGTTGGATTTAAAGTTGGGAAATTAGACGGATTCTGAGTAGCCTCACTTGGTGATTTTGTTGGTGACAAAGTGAAAAACCCAAATACTTGACCATAGACTCCATTTGAAGTCTTATTCTGTCCCGTTAAATCCCATATTGATACAAATCGATCAAAACTTATACAAGCAACCCTGGGATAAAAAATTGATTGTTCTATATCTGCTTTTATTATAAATTCAGTGCCTGTTTTATTTCCTTGGGTATCGAAAACTTGTCCATAAATACCGTCATTGCCATTTAAATTATTTCCTTTTTTTTGCCAAATTACTACAAAACCTCCATTTCCTAAACCACATACATAAGGGTTTAAATGACTATCTACTGATTTTGTATTAACCTGAAACTCACTTTCTATTTTACTTCCGGTATTATTGAATCTTTGTCCATAGATATCATATTCAGAATTATCTTTTTTACCTCTTTGCCATACCATTACAAATTCCTCTGTTGCTAATGAACTTAAAGAAGGATTTATTTGAAAGTTAGACAATGTATTATTACTCATTGAAAATTCTATCCCTATCTTTGAGCCATAAGAATCGAACATTTGTCCTTTTATTCCATAACTTGATATAATATCTTCATTCTCCCAAGCTATAATAAAATTATAATTATTTAATGAGCAAGCATTTGGGGCTTGCTGGTTATTTGTGATATAGGTATTTACTTGTAACTCGTTATTTATTATATCTCCATTTTCGTTGAAAAGTTGCATATAGATGCCATATAAAGATGTATCTTGACCAAAGCTTTCCCAGCTGACTACGAAATTTCCATCTAATAATGCAGCTAAGGTTGGATTGGTTTGACCATTATTTGTATAAGTGTTTACTTGAAAAATGTTACTTCGTGCATTATTACTTTCATCAAATACTTGACAAAAAATGCCATAGGAGGACTTATCTGATAATGCTGCCCATGCTACCACATATCCTCCATTAACTAGCTCCATAACTTTTAGGTTTTCTATGAAATTTAAATTTCCTGTGTTAATCTTAAATGCTTTTACTTCTTTTTTATAATTGGCATCATAAACTTGTATAAAAATATTATCTTTTGAGCTGTTGTCTGTATAGATCCAAGCAACAATAAATCCTCCATTTTTTAATGCTGTTATACTTGGCTGCTGAGATGTTTCTGTTATATTGTTACTGACTTTAAACTCATTTCCTGCTTTTTTTAAAACTTCATTGGGCAAATTCCATACTATATCATCCGAAAGTAGTTGTCTTTGATAGTCATGATACTGCTTCGATTTGAAATTTGTTCTAAAATCCGGCAATATGGTGTCATAAGCACCGTTTTCTTTATTAACTTCATCTATACTGGGTATATTTATGTTATGTGTTTCAATATGAATATCATTGTTATTTACATTACTTGCTGCAGTACAGGATGTTAATAAGCTAAGAAATATTTGCCAAGGTTTTATTGAAATTTTATTTTTTCTTACTATTATTCTTTTTGTTTTTTTTATAATGTTTGAATGATAGAGATTATAGGTTCGCTTTTCTTTGTTCTCAGAGAATTTACTAAGGGAGCTTTTTGTGGAGGGGGTAATTGAGGAACTGTATTTCTTAATTTTATTAAATTTTACATGTTTTGGAATCAATATTGCTTTTCCACATGCCATAAATAGCATAAGTATTATTACTGTTTTATAAAAATTCTTAATCATTTTATATTTTTTTATCTACTAATATACCCTCGAATAATAAGTCGAGGGGTTTGGTTAGGGGTCGATTAAAATCGACTTGTATGACGCACGCATACTTCATTGATGGTTTATTATTTTGCTTTGAGATTCTTCGCTCCGCTCAGAATGACACTCATTTTGTCATCTTGAGCCAAGCTAAAGATCTAAAAGAATGCCGTAAGCAATTACTTCAAAAATATTTACTCGCCTAAAAGGTGAGGGTTGTTAACCAATTTTGCTTTTAATATCCCTTTTATGTCTAATGCACTATCTAAATTTCCCCTCTCTTTATAATATCCCATATATTCTAATTCTGTGTATATTTTTTTATGTTTATCTACGTTTAGCATATCTTTATATAATCTGAGCTTTATCTCTTGAATACTTAAATTTTCATTATTTTTTTTAATTAGTTCTTCAATTGAATCTATTTTTTGAATTATTACTTTAATTCTTTCTTTTAATTCTTCTGTTTTATAATAATCTAAGACATCTTTATCTATTAAATTAAGGTTCTGTGGATTACTTAAATTTTCATTATTTTTTTTAATTAGTTCTTCAATTGAACCTATTTTTTGAATTATTTCATTAATTCTTTTTTTTAATTCTTCTTCTTTATTTTGTTGATCATTTATTTCCTGTTCCTGTTCCTGTTCCTGTTCCTGTTCCTGTTCCTGTTCCTGTTCCTGTTCCTTTTCCTTTTCCTGTTCCCGATCCTCCTCTTTCTTAATAGCCTCCCATAAAACTAACCGACTTTGTGGTATTGATACCCCAAATTTTGTCATAGTATCTATTTGGTAAGGCTTACACTCATTGTGAAGCTGGAAAATTGCATCAAGCTCTATTTCTTCAACTTCTTCAAATACTTTATAGTAATCCTTTTTACTTAAGATCCTCCTTCTATTACAACAATCGTCATCGTAATTACATATAAAACATTGACCGCAATATGTTATAAAACAATTTTTTTGATGAGGATAAGGAATTTTGTATGATGAAAGTTCTCCTATTTCATTTAAATTATTATATTTCTTACAATATTTCTTGCAATTACAACACATACACCAAAATCTTTTACAACAATCTTGTTTACAACAAAACTGTTTTTGATAGGCTGAATAAAAATTTCCTTTTATTAATTCATTTTTTGCCTTGTTTATTCTACAAAGGTTACCTATCAATGATGCAATAGGTATGATTAAGGAAATACTTATATAAAAAACAAAGTCATGACTATTGATTTCAATATTATTTTCATTTTTCATGACATCCATAGTAAATGCTTGACTAACGATACCACCATGAGTATCAGAAGCCGATACTTTAATAATGTAGCTACCAATATCTGATTTACGGGGAAGGCCAGAAAACTCATTGAATGTATTATTAAAGGAGAGCCACAATGGTAAAAAGTCTTCATCTTTCAGTGTAGCCTTTAATGTTAATTTATCATCCTTACTATCTTCAAAGTATCGATCTACGATAATTTTTAAAATAAAATAATGATCATAATAAACTTTTTGAGCTGCTATAGACCTTATAACAAAAGGAATTAGATTAGTTGTTGGAGAAAAGCTAGGAGAAAAGCTGGGTGAACTTGTAGGAAAGTTTGTGGGAGCAAGAGAAGGGCTATTTGAAGGAAAGTTTATTGGACTTTTAGAAGGAGCAGATGAAGGAGCATTGGTAGGAACGAACGTAGGACTTGTAGGAGCCACTGTGGGTGACAATGAAGGTGCTAATGTAGGACTTATGGAAGGAGCACTGGATGGAGAAGTTGTGGGTGAAGATGTTGGTGCAAAAGTAGTACAAACTCCTAGTTTAACTAAGGGGAGATTATTTCCCATTTCATTGTCATTATCTCCTCTATTAATTATATCTCCTTGGCCTAGCTGGCCATAATTATTTATTCCCCAGCATTTTATTTTTCCATTGTCTAAAGTAGCACAAGTATGATGTATTCCCGCAGTTAAATATGATACAGTAAAATTTCTACCTTTATCATCGCTTCCAAAATCTAAAAAAGGTAAGTTGTTACCCATTTGCCCTTGTTTATCTCCTACTTGAATTGTTTCCCCAAGACCTAAATGGCCATAGTAGTTACTTCCCCAGCATTTGACTCTTCCATCAAAGATTAAGGCACATGTATGAGAATAACCCAAAGCCAAATCTTTGATTTTGTAGTCAACATTTTCGCTATTTTTGCCAATATCTATGAAAGATAAATGGTTTCCCATTTCATTGATTTCATCTCCCTTACGATCGGTATTACCTAGACCTAACTGGCCATAGTTATTAAATCCCCAGCATTTTACTCTATCATTATTAAGTATTGTGCAAGTATGATATTCACCTATACCTATTGCTTTTGCAGTATAATTTAGTCCATGCTGATCATATCCTAGATCTACTATAGGTAAGTTATCACCCATATCATCTTGAATACCTCCTCTACTATTTCGATCATTCAGGCCTAGTTGACCTGAGCTATTTAATCCCCAGCATTTGATACTGCCATATACAGAAACTACGCATGTATGATGTCCTAATCCTTTTCCAAATTTAATAACTACGAATTTTTCACCATCAATATCATTACCCAAATCGACTAATGGCAGGTTGTTACCCATATGCACTTGAGAAGTTCCTCTATCATCCCTATCACCTAAACCTAGTTGCCCCCAATAATTTTTACCCCAACATTTAACTCCTTGACTTTTAATAAGTGCACAAGAAAAATAAGCTCCCAATACTATGTCTTCTACAGCAATGGTATTTCCATATCTACCTAGACCCAAATCTATGAAAGGGAAATTGTCTCCCATATCAAGATTTTTATCTCCTCTATTAATAGAATCCCCTATACCTAATTGACCTAGATTATTTCTTCCCCAGCATTTTAGTTGATTATTTTTAAAGATGACACATGTGTGGAAGCTTCCCCCATCAATCTTAGAAGCGGAGTATGGCAATCCATCTTGCTCATTCCTTCCTAAATCCAGAATGGTAAGGTTATTGGCCATTTCATTGATTTCATCTCCAATGTTGTTGGTATTCTCTAACCCTAACTGACCATAATAGTTTCTACCCCAACATTTAACATTGTGATTTAAAATGCCGCAAGAGTGATCAACTCCTAGTCCAAGATTATTTGGTCCCTCTATAGAACAATTAGTTTCTAAAGCAGAACATTTAGGTATATTGATAAGGGACCAAATGCCAAATATTAGCTTCGAAAAGTTTGAAATTTTAAATACACTTTTATTATATCCTAGTTCATTTTTGCTAGAAATGGTGTTTTTAACTCTATGATGGTTTGATGAGCAGTAACAAAAAAAGACAGTAATAATACAAAAGGTATAAATTTTTGCATTTGAAAAAGAAAGCATGATACTAATAAAACTAAGTCCCAGAGGTGGGAAGTTTAGTTATTTTATTTTTACATTAAACACAAGAATTATTTTATTTTTTATAAATAAGGATTTTTTTATTATAAAACTTCATTTTTTTTTGATTAAAATCATATATTTATGGTAATTTTGTTTGGGGTAAGCCATCCATCCATGGATGGCTTTATTACATAAGCACTACCCATCCATAATAATGAAAAACAAGCTTTTAAGGAATATCCTAAAAGTTTTAGGGAAGAATTAGATGGTTGGTCTGGTTATGGTAAACCTGAAAGATGCCCTTTTAAAATCACATCCTAGGGGATAATCTTATATCCATCAAATATTAATTTTGGTTTGTTTCTTATATTGGAGTACTTTCCTGTTTCTATATTGTATGTATACTGTATTTTTAGCACACCTAAATTATCAATTTTTTTTAATATCTAACTTCTGAATTTTGCAAAATTTTTTCATCAAATCTTTGTGTACTATACTCATCACCATTGAAAATGAAGCTAAAATGATACGTAACTGCCTGATTATCAATGTTATGTTTATTCAAAATGATACCCTTTGGGTATATAACACAAATATGAAACTTATCTTTTTCACTTATTTTGATAAGTTTGTTAATATTATTCTGGAAAAATGTAAGAAAATCTTTCAAGTTACTATCTAAAGATGCATTGCTAAAAAGATCTTTATGTTTTTGATCTTTTACATGTGTGTAATCTACATAGCTCATAGTTCCAAATTAAAAACAAAATCAAATTTCTTTAAAAAATCCCATTAAGGTCCGTATGGTTTTTTGCATATAATTGTATTTTAACAATTCAGTGTTGTACTGGAAGTTTT
>PJEL010005165.1_pt1 | contig 10568 bp, 8 predicted proteins | sample 1853271 | NCBI WGS metagenome assembly PJEL01 (sample SAMN08108733, study PRJNA415343) | Invertebrate metagenome, whole genome shotgun sequencing project. | host: Globobulimina | place: Sweden: Gullmar Fjord | collected 2015-08 | reverse complement strand
TGTGCTCTAAAGTACTAGATTGTGTATAACACTCGTTATAATGAGCTTTATCTAAAGTAAAGCGGCTAGAAAAAGAGGTGTTTTCTGTTATTGAAGGTTCATTTATTGGTGATTCGTTCATTGCAACTACAGGCGCCCAAGTGCATTAATAACTAAAATTAATGCTAGTTTATCAGAAGACTTGATAAAACGAGTAATTAATTGTATCTGTCATTACATATACTCAGATACAAATTAGCTGCAGAACAACAGAGTCCCTTAACGATATTTAATCATAGTAAGACACATATTAAGATGATCGATAAAGCTGCAAACCTGTCGAAAGTCTGTGGTGGTGATAAGTTTTTTTGGCGTGAAAAGTTGAATTGATATAACACCTATAGCCTTGCCGCCAATTTTCACAGGGATAAAAGCAGACGCTCCCTCTTCAATAAGCTCATTAAGCTCTTGGGTCATTAACTCTCGCCATCGTACTTCTTTTGAATCATTTATTAAAGCAGCGGTATCTGTAGCTAACACCCGAGCGATGACATTATCACTATTTTTAATATTAATATTGATTTTAGCTGGGTCAGCTTCCGCTCTTTTATTAATCACTAAGCGAGACTTTACCCTAACTCTATCATCTACTAACATCAAAAATGCGCTGCGGTCAAAAGCAAAAGTATTAGCAATCTGCTCCAACGCTAACTTCAGGTATTCATTAAAATCTTTACTGCTTTGCATCAACTTAGTCAGCTTCATAAAAGCATCTAGCAGGGCTTTATCTCTACTAACAACCGCTAACGTGTCATCATCATCATCATTTGTAAGGGTAATAAAGTCTTTGGCTGTTGGTAAACAGTTAATTCTTTCTGTTAATATCCCTGCGCCGTAAGACGACATTAATTTTTCAGCCTGTTCGCGGGTATGGTCGACTCTAACTTTTAGTTGCCTAACTGAGACTCCCATAATTTGGGCTATTTCTTCAAGTAAGCAATGATAATTTTCTGCACTGCCTTCAGGCTTCGCAATTAGGGCACTGAGTTTATCAGCAAAATATATAACCTTAACCTCATCGGTTCGAGTCGTTGGTTGATCCAGCGCCTTGATTAATAACTCGCTCAAGTTCCAAGACCCCGCTAAACCAGTACTTAGCTCATTAAAGCTAACTCCTATTGTTTTAAGGCAATATTGGTTAAAGTCTTTGCTAGATTCCCCCTCATAATTTGCTAATTTCTTGGCAGCATCTCCACCTGTACTCCAAAAAGCTGTTTCACCTATACGGTACAACATAGCTGCTAAATAGACTTCTTCTTGCACTTCTTCACTATAATTTGGCACCATCATTTTAGCTAACATACCCGCATAAAATGAGTTAGCCATCTGCTGAGTTAATTGTTCATAAACATTAATATCCAGACTCTTAGTTGCCAGTAAACTAGAAACTAATTTTGCTGTAAGACAAATGTTTTTAACGGTTTGAATACCCAGCACTACCGTAGCGCGTGAAACAGTGGTAACTTTATTAATACTGATATGTTGAATGTTATTAGCCACTTTAAGCAAACAAGAAGATAACGCTTGATCATGTAAGATAGCTTCACTTAATTTAGTCAACGATGACTTATCATCGTTAGAAAACTTATCTAACAATTTGGCGGTAGAGGTAATAGCTGGTAGCTCGCTATTAGCAATAATATCAATCCATTGCTCTCTAGTTTTTGGGGGCTGATCATTCATCATAGATAATTAATTTTTACTTATCTTAGTGGTAATTTTACTATGCACGCAATAAGTGCTTATGTCTAAATTTTTAGAGAAATAAAATAATTGTATCAATTTCATTAAATTATAGCCTATTGTGGGGAGTAAAATACTTCAAGGCGACGTTAGCCTCAATCACACACGAAAGCTATTTATCAACCAAGTACCTTGCTTTGATTTATCTTTCCTTATACACAAAAAAATCGCAAACTTAATTAGAAATGTGAAGCTGTTATAGATAACTAACAACAAACTGCATTAAGAATTGACAGCGCTGTCATTTTTTAATAATGTAACGCTATTGTTATATTGCAAAAAAGTTTATCGCTTTAACTATAATCATATAGTGATGCTTTATTAATTTCATTTTTCTAAGGAAATAACATGCAAGTTATTATTTTTGATAATGCACAACAGGTTGCAGAGAGCGCAGCAGAATGGGTTGCAGAGCTAATCAATAAAAAATCCAACCCTGTATTAGGTTTGGCAACAGGCAGTACACCTATTAGCCTTTATCAAGAATTGGTTAATAAACATAAAGCGGGCGAACTCAGCTTTAGTAACACCACAAGTTTCAATTTAGATGAATACTTAGGTATTGATGGAAAAAATGAACAAAGTTATCGCCACTTCATGAATGAAAACTTGTTTGACCATGTTGATATTGATAAAAATAAGACCTTCTTACCTACTTGTAATCAAGGTGAAAACCCTAGAGCACAAGGCTTAGATTACGAAGATAAAATACAACAAGCTGGCGGTGTAGATTTACAAATTTTAGGTATAGGCGCTAACGGTCATATTGGCTTTAATGAACCAACTTCAAGCTTAGCTTCTCGTACCCGTATTAAAACACTAACTCAGCAAACCCTTGATGATAATAGTCGTTTATTTGCTGCTGATGAATTTCAGCCGACACTAGCGATGACGATGGGCATTGCTACTATTTTAGATGCAAGATACGTATTACTGATGGCTACGGGGAAAAACAAAGCGAAAGCGGTAAAAGATATGGTTACCGGTGCATTATCTGCAGTATGCCCTGCTTCATCTTTACAACTGCATGAAAATGCCATTGTATTACTTGATAAAGAAGCGGCAAGTGAGTTAGAAGATCAAGAATATTATGTTTGGGCTGACAAGCAAAACGTTAAAATAAATCAAGAATTTGGTCTTTACCATAATTATTAATAACATAACGATTGTAGATTCACCCTTATTTTAGATCCAAACAAAAAGGCTCAAGTTACCAAGTAACTTGAGCCTTTTTTAATATCTTATACCATACAGAGTAACAACAGTTTCACTCAGTGACTTTACTTAGTAACTTTATTTAGCCGAATCTAACAACTCAGGTAAAAAATTCTCACTCTCTTGAGCCAGCAAGCATTGCTGTTGCAAGATATCTTGTAAGATTTCTTTAGTGGTTAGCGGATTAGCCAATACAACTCTAAATACAATAACTTTTTCACCGCCATAGCGGCTCACTTCAATGCGAGTACGCGAGACAAAAGAGCGTCCATCTTCGCGTTGACGCTTCTGAATAAACTTGGTTAGTTTACCAAGCAGCAAGTTAACCGACTTATTGGCTTCATTATCATTACGGGCTAATAACGCTTGTACTGATTTAGGTGCATATCGATACGTTAACAAACACAACTCTGGTCGCGTTATTAACTCAAAATCATCGTGCTGATTAATTAACTCTGCAAAATACTCAGCTTTCTCAATAGCCTGATTAATTAACATTTCATAACCAGGTCGGCTAATAATATGTAAGCTGGCATAAACTAACATCGCCATTCCAGGGCGAGAGCCTTCTAAGGTATGACTACCTAAATCTTTTGAACCTTTACGTAATATATATTCCGCGTGATGCTCAATGGCACTCACAGACGCAGGATCTTTAAAAATAACCAAACCTGCGCCCATAGGCACATACATCTGTTTATGTGCATCAATGGTCACTGAATCCGCTTGTTCGATACCTTTAAGCAAAGGACGGTATTTATTCGATAACAATGTTGCACCACCCCAAGCAGCATCAACATGAAAATGACATTGATTTTGTTGAGCGATCTCTGCCATTTTATCAAGCGGATCAATATTACCTGTTTCCGTGGTACCCGCAACACCAACAATAGCGAGTACTTTTACATTCTGTTTTGCCAGCTGCTGACATTTTTCAGACAACTTTTGGCAATCTATTTTATTATTTTCATCAGTTGGGATAGCAATAACATTTTCTTGGCCTATACCGAGAATATCAGCGGATTTTTTCAATGAATAATGACCACGATCAGACACTAAAATAGCAAGGTCTTGATAACCATAATGTCTCATGGCCCTATGTAAACCTTCTCTCGCTACACCCCGGAAGTCACCATCTGCTTTAAGCAGTTTATTACGCGCTACCCATAAGGCTGTTATATTGGCAACGGTACCGCCTGAGCAAAAAGCACCAAGAGAATGTTGCGCACTGTGCATCCAATTTTGATAAAAGCTGTCGTCTTGCTGATAAACCAAGTTATGCATCATACCTAAAACTTGACGTTCTAACGGCGTGAAGGCTTTTGAGGTTTCAACTTTAACTAGGTTTTGATTTAAGCCTATCATGAGCTTAGATAGCGGCAGAATAAAGGAAGGCAAGGCTGAGGTCATATGACCAATAAAACTTGGGCTTGAAGTGTGCACTGATTGCGCGACAAGTTTATCGAGCAAATGATGCATATGGTCAGATACAAATTCAGGTTGTTCTGGAATATGAGCATTAATAAAATCTTGCTCAATATCAGTTAACGCATTTTTACTTGCAACAATATGATTATTTAAAAAACCAACCAAATTCTGTGACATCTCTTGCTCGAGACGACCTAATGTTGAATCAGGTGCTTCGGCAACAGTAAAAATTCGATGTAATGACTCTTGTGTCGCATCAGCAATGCGCTTAGTTGCTCTCATAGTTGTTCACTTTACTTTTACTATAGGTACTTGCTTGATCACTTCCAGTGTTTGAATAAGACAAGTTTTATAATTATTGGCAATTTCTAGCCATTTCTAGCTAACACGAAAGAACGCACTTTAATAAAAAACACCGCAAAAGTCTCCTGTTTTTACTATTTTCATATCTTTTGAGTATAATAGCGACAAACTAATTTACGTCAAACTAACCTGGATATTGTTTACTACTATGAACAAGACTCTCAATAGAAACGTCAAAAACACATTCAACAAGATAATAGCCCTTTCTCTATTAACATTATCCACGCATGCTTTGGCCGATGATTTTTATATCGGCATGGATTATATGTTAACCGATATTGAACTAGTCAGTGAAAACGCTAAACCAAGCGCTATAGCGTTACGTACTGGTGTTAGCAATAATAACATGGCTTTTGAAGCACAGTATTTGAGAGGGAATAACGATAAACTTTACCGCATGACATTCGATTTAGAACAAAGTGCTGCACTATATTTTGTTATGCAATCGGACATTCGAGATGGATTTGGTATGGATGTCTCTGTCGGTTATGCCATGACCGACATGACAGTATCTGGACCAGAAGAAACCTATAACGGTGAAGATCATTACAATGGTTTTTCATGGGGAATATCAATGCATCAGCAAATCCCCTATTTTGAGAATGCTAGCATTAGACTAGGTTATCAATCACTTTACAAAGATAGTGATATTGAAATAACGAATATGTCCCTTGGTTTCACTTATCACTTTTAAGAAGTACTTTTAAATTTTCACTTAAAAAAAACTTTATATTGGCAACATTTATGAATTTATTACGTAATATCTCTAAAATAACATTACTTAGCTTGGCGGTAACAAGCACTTTCCTTACCGGTTGTGATTCTGATAATAACTCAGCAGAGTTAGCTAGAGCTGTTGAATTAGAAAAACTTCGCGCCAACGGCACCATTATAGAAGAATTCGAAATAACTAATGGGCAAATGCGCTTAAAAGCCGGTGAGACTCATCAACTTGTAGCCATAGGTATTGATAGCAAGGGAGACACCAGAGATGTAACAGCCGAATTGACCGCCTGGTCTTCAAGCGATACCACCATTGCCACAGTTAATAGTAAAGGGTTAGTGACTGGTGTAAAAAGCTCATCAATTGATCAAGGTAAGGTGACTATTACAGGCACAACAATCAATGATATTCTTGGGGAAGGTGAGATATCAGTAAGTGATGTTGCCGTTAGCTCAATCACTTTAAACCAAACATCCCCTGAAACCGGTCATATTCACACTTGTATCGATGCGAGTGTTAGCGGAGATGTCGCTTATGAAGATGGTTACCTATCACTTAATACAATAAAAAATATGACGTTTACCCTTGATGATCAAACAAGTGCCGTTATTGATAAGAATGGTGTCCTGTATACTTCAGCCGAAGGGATAGAAAACACCACGGTCACCTCAACAATTGGCACTGTAACTGGTGAATTGACGGTAACTGCTGATCCTAAAGATTTAGAGACAATTGATATTTTACTGGCTGATGAAATCACAACAGTAATCACCTTAGATATAGGTGACCGTATAAAGGTTAACGCTCAGGCTAAATTACTTGAAACAGTTTCAAAAGAGACTTTTAATATCGATCCTAGTATCGAATGGCAACAGCGTGATACTGGTTTAACAGGTATTACTGCTACAGGCATAAATAAAGGTACTGTCTTAGCACTTAAAGCGGGAGTTACTGAGTTATTAGGTGTCTGCGGTGGTAAAAGCGCTAAGAGCATTTTAGAGGTAAAAGGTGATGCAAAACTAGAAGGCACTCAAATTAATGAAGATGGTGTAGGTATTGACGATGCTATTATAATTGAACCATTAAAATCAGTAGAGTTAACCTTAACAGCAAATTATGATATTACCCCAACAAACTTAAATGTTTCTGAATTTGCTAACTGGGAGCTTATTGGTAATGACATAATGAAAATGGAATTGATTTCACCGGGCCTTAGTAGCGCACATTACAAACTAACAAGTACTTCTGCCAGTGAGGGCAGCATTGTTTTATTAGTCACTTATGATGGTATTGTCAGTAGCATTCGAATCGACATAGAAAAGTAACATTATTGCTCAGAGCATTTCAGGACGAGACAAAAAATAAAAAGCCGCACAAGTAATTTGAACGGCTTTTTTTATAAGTCAAAAATGGCGCTATCTTACTAAAGTAGTCAATAATCAAGCATGTTTACTAACATCAAAAGAGTCTGATTTAATTAAATTCCATCCCCTATCGTAATTAACGCCCTAAGGTTAACGTGCTAAAGTTAACTGCCAACAAACTTGTCCACTTGCTTGGTATTTCGCTTCAAATGGCGTCATCGCCATTGACGCATCCACAACAGGCAAAGCGCTAATTTCACCATGTAAAACCACTAACTTAGCCGCTTGTTGAAACTCTTCCAAATATATCCGCCAATTACTACGCAAAATTAGCTGCTCACCAATACTGGTCATTTGAGGAAATACACCGCTACCATGCCAACGGCGTTGTAAATGCTTAGATTTAGGCCAAGGGTTAGGATATAAAATATAATGTTTAGATACTGGCCAGTTAGCCGCTTTTACCAAACGATAAAAATCATTCAAATCTGCACGAACTAAGTGAAAGTTGTCTGCGGTAAAACCATCACCTGCATCAAAACCTTCTACATTACGATTGATACGATGATCCGATTTATCAACACCTATCACTAACGCCTGTGGATTTTGCTGTGCTAACAATCGGGTACTCTGGCCTACGCCACAGCACGCATCTAATATTATTCTACCCTCAGGATTTGCCACTAAAAAAGCCTGTACCAAGGTATCCATTTCAGCGAAGGCTTGTTCTGTGTGCACTTGATAAGGCTTTTGAAACGCATGCGTTAAGTGTCTTTTAACCACTTCATCAAGCTTTTCATGAATACCTTCTTGATTACTAATAATTGCTTTAGAGTCACCTAATGCTGCTTCTGTATCATTTGATTTCATGATATTGCTCTTCTTACCTTCCACATTCGTTACCATGTTAGCTTCTCAGCCCTATACCTTTAGAAATAAGTACCATAGCAATGGTAAATAACGTCACAATAAAAAAGCTAATCACGGCAAAAGCGGTAACTAAACTCACATCAGATATACCTAAAAAGCCGTATCTAAAGGCATTAACCATATAAACAATAGGGTTCGCTTGAGAAACGCCCTGCCAAAACTCAGGTAATAGACTAATAGAGTAGAACACACCACCAAGGTAGGTTAACGGCGTTAAAATAAAAGTAGGAATAATGGAGATATCATCAAATGAACCAGCAAAAATAGCATTGATCAAGCCGCCTAACGCAAAGGTTGCTGATGTAAGGGTAACGGTAGCGATAATCACCCAAATATTATGCAGTTGAATATCAACAAATAACAATGATACTAAGGTAACAATCAAACCAACTAAAATACCACGACACATACCGCCGCCAACATAACCGGCAACAATCACCCAATTGGGTACGGGTGCTACTAACATCTCTTCCACATTGCGCTGCCACTTGGCACTAAAAAATGATGAAGCAACATTAGAGTAAGAATTAGTGATAACACTCATCATAATAAGGCCAGGGACGATAAACGACATATAATCGAAGCCGCCCATTTCACCAATACGTGAGCCAATTAACGAGCCAAAAATAACAAAATACAGACTAATAGTAATGGCTGGTGGTACTAAGGTTTGCACCCAAATACGCATAAAACGCTGAATTTCTTTAGTTAAAATACTTTTTAAAGCAATAGAATTATTCATATTATTCTGCTCCTACCGCAACGGTTTGCTGCTTGGCTTTAGTCGAGCTCTTTTTTTTATTTATCAAGCTAACAAATAACGCCTCTAAGCGATTACTTTTATTACGCATACTTAACACTTCAATATTATTGGTATTTAACTGTTCAAAGACCTGATTTAAGTTCTGCGTCTTATTTAAGTCAACTTCCAAGGTATGATCATCAATAACACGATAATCAATCGTTGCTGATTGCTCAGCAAACTGCTCTAACTCACTTAACGTTGTACCCAACTTGATATCAAAGACAAAGGTTTCAATATCTAACTGCGCCAGTAATCTTTTCATACTGGTATCCTCAACAATTTCACCACCATCAATAATGGCAATATTGCGGCAAAGCATTTCTGCTTCCTCTAAATAATGGGTGGTGAGGATAATGGTGATGCCTTGCTGGTTTAGCTCGCGTAAAAAGTCCCACATTGAGCGACGTAACTCAATATCAACGCCAGCAGTTGGTTCATCTAAAATCAGCATTTTTGGTTCATGCATTAACGCACGGGCAATCATTAAACGGCGCTTCATACCGCCGGATAATGCACGTGCAGGCTCATCACGTTTGTCCCACAACTCTAGCTGCTTTAGATACTTTTCAGCACGTTCTATCGCCACGGATTTGCTGACACCATAATAACCGGCTTGATTCACTAAGATATTCATCAAAGGCTCAAACTGACTAAAGTTAAACTCCTGCGGCACTAACCCGATAAAGCTCTTCGCTTTTTCTAAATCTGTATCAATGTCATACCCAAATACTTTTACTTGGCCGGCCGTTTTATTCACTAGTGACGTGATCACACCAATTGAAGTAGACTTACCCGCGCCATTTGGGCCAAGCAAGGCAAAAAAGTCGCCTTCAGATACAGTTAAATCAATGCCTTTTAAGGCTTGAAAACCGCCTTTATAAGTTTTTGCTAATGCGCTAATTTCTAGTGCGTAAGTCATGCTAGCTGCCAGTAAAATATGGATGGATTATAAATATGGAGCCTAACAATTCTTTTTCAATGGCTACAAGTTCAATATTTATATTTTCTACAACAAACATTTCATCAGCAAAGAGTGACTATTCATCGTCTTTCGCTTGTGCAGGAATTCTATACAACCTATAGTGCCCGCTTGCTTTATTTTAGAGAGTTACCGCAAGTACTCTTAATAGCCTGAGGAATATTAATGCTAACCCAACGATTCACCTTTTCTAAACTTACCGTTAAGTTAATACTTAGTGCAGCACTGACACTGCCGTTAATGGCCTGTCAAAACACTGCCATCGATAACGACCTAGCACAGCTTGCATCAACGGCACAATTAAGTCTTAAAAGCATCTATCAAGATAAAGACTTTAAATCAGAGAGAATAGGTCAAATTCGCTGGCTCAAAGATGGCAGCGGCTACCTTGCGATAGAAACACCCAAGAGTAAAGACAGCGATAGCGAGGAAGAAAGCAAAGACAAAGAAATTGTTCAATATGACTCGAGCACGCTAGCTCGTACTGTTTTAGTTACAGCAGCTCAGTTAACGCCGACCGACGCTAAAGAAGCCCTCAGCATAGACAATTATATTTTTTCAGACGATCGCAGTAAGTTATTAATCTATACCAACAGCAAAAAGGTTTGGCGTTCGAACAGTCGTGGCGATTACTGGTTATTTAACTTTAGTAATAACAAGCTGACTCAACTTGGTAGTAAAGACGTTGCTAGCAGCCAACTAATGTTTGCTAAATTCTCCCCTGACGCCAGCAAAGTAGCTTTTGTACTTAACAATAATATCTACGTGCAAAGTTTAAATAACATGAACATCACTCAACTTACCAATAGTGCTGGCAATGGTATTATTAATGGTTTGTTTGATTGGGTTTATGAAGAAGAGTTTATGATCAAAGACGGCTTTCGCTGGAGTCCTGACGGTAAAAAAATCGCTTATTGGCAGTTAGATACCAGCGGCAGTAAAGATTTCATCATGATCAACAATACTGATGAGCTATAC
>PJEL010005164.1_pt1 | contig 10569 bp, 10 predicted proteins | sample 1853271 | NCBI WGS metagenome assembly PJEL01 (sample SAMN08108733, study PRJNA415343) | Invertebrate metagenome, whole genome shotgun sequencing project. | host: Globobulimina | place: Sweden: Gullmar Fjord | collected 2015-08 | reverse complement strand
TCAAGGTGACGAACCGGGCTAAATGACATGGCCAAACCAATACTGGTCACGGTTACGATTAACCAGAAAAACTTAGATGTCAGACTATAATCGCGGGTCCATGGGTAATTAGCCTCGAAGAACGGACCAAGGAAATCGGCAAAGAGATGGGCTAAACCTGTGACACCGAAACCAACGGCCACGATCATCATCAGGTCATTTAAGCTCGGGATGCGTGCATTCTCAGCATGGTACTTTTCAACTTTTTCTTTGAGCCTCTCGATAGCGCTCGTATCGGCCCCGGTCTTCTTATCTATCTGCTTGGCTTTAGATGCCATAAATAACAGCACAGCCATCCAGATATTAGCCACGATAACATCGACGGTCACCATGATAGAGAAGATGTCACCACCCGCTTCATAAATTTCTTTCATTGCCGCCTGGTTTGCGCCGCCGCCAATCCAGCTGCCTGCCAGCGTGGTCATTCCTCGCCAAACGGCTTCGGGTCCATGACCACCGATAATTTCGGGATTGAGGCTGGAGATAATGAGCAGAGCAATGGGGCCCCCAATCACGATACCGACCGTGCCGGTCAGGAACATGATGATTGCTTTAGGCCCTAAAGAGAGAATCGCTTTGAGATCGACACTTAAGATGAGTAGAACCAGACACGCAGGTAACAGGTAACGAGATGCAACGAAGTAAAGTTGAGAAGTATTTCCGTCAATGATATTAAACGTATTAAGTAGTGATGGCAGGAAATAGCACATCAATAACGCCGGAATGAATTTGTAGAACTTCTTCCAGAAGGGGTGTTTACTGTTACTCGTATAGAATACAAAACCTAAAATCACAGCCAACAAGCCTAAACCTGTGGCATCATTCGTCACTAAAGCAGTACTACTCATTCGGTGTTATCTCCCTAACTGGCATTTCTTGATTATTTTTTATTTTTAGTTATATCGTTCTTGTTATCGTGCTTGGCGTTTTGATAAATGGTGTTTTCGGATGAAATTTATCGAATTGTTTACGAACGGTTTGCAACTGAACCAGAAGTGGTAAAACAGAGAAGAGTGCAGTACAAGATTTTCATTCTTAATTTAAAGAATTTAAATTACCTGTACTACTGTATCAACCCTATGTTTATCCACTTCTCACCTTGCTGCATCTTTCGATGACTCGAGTAGAGGCTAATGATAGACCTCTTGTTCCTCTTTAAGCTCTTTCAATTGCATCTTAACTAACTCAATCACAGGATCATGAGGGCTGTTATCGACAAAATGTTTCAGATCAGCAGCCGCCACACTGATACAACCTAACTGCTGAGCGATAAAGGCACGTTCACGATTAAGATTCAGATCGTCTTCATGCCACTGCAATAACAAGTTACAGCACTCCATCGCCGGCTCAAACTGATGCGAGACGATACTACCGGCCTTAAGCTCATGTATCATCCTCGATATCAGGCGCTTTAGACTGGCAGGTTTTAAGTAACTCGGCTTAAAAGGCGCGCCATTGCCCAGCTCCCCCCTCACCAAAGCATGCAGTTGATGGCGGTTAAGTCGATCGCCGGTCAGGGGATCGATATAACAGACCTCATCGTCGATTCGGCTACAAAGAACGGTGGTTCCGGGAAGCAGAAGAGGCTCAAGGTTAAGATCCAACTGTTTGGCCAGTAACATAAGCACTGTCGCCAACGTGGTACTGTTTCCCTGACGGGTGGTAACACAAGCACCGAGATCGGCAGCCTCAACACTGAAATAAGACTCTCGGGCACAAAAGCCGAGATCTTGATAGAACCAGTGCAATAAGCCATCTAATCTAGCATGTCTATCCACAACATAATGGCTCAATACTGCACCGGCGATCTCAAGCCAAGCCCACTTAGCGGACTCGACCTTGGAGAATCCCAAATGTTCGGTAATTTCAAATGCCGATTCGGGAAGTTGAATCGTCTCTTTCAATGTAAAAGTTGTCATTATCCCAACAGCATCGCTTGTTTTAACATAGCCAATTTAGCAGCGTAAACAACCCAGCCAATCGCACCGAGAGCCGCAAAGACTTTGAACAAAGTACCTTTTTGTGCCTTCATCGAAATTGTCGCAAGGAAGATATAGGCAACAACAGCCCCTAACTTTTCTGATAACCAAGGATCGACAAAAGGGTACTGCTTAATAAGAACACAAAGGAGCAAGCCTGATAGCAACAGGAAGGTGTCGATCACATGGGGAGCGATTTTAACCAGCTTCTTCTCCATGATTGGAGATTGACGCAGGTGTAATACAAAACGTACCAGAAAAAACAAGACGCTAGCCGCAACCAGAGTCAAATGAAGATGCTTAATCACCGGATAAAGACTGTAAAAAGTTTCCATTAATAGTTCTTATTTGGCTGACAAAGGCGGTAGTGTACCCGATCCCCTCCACCATCACCAATATCATGGTCAGAATCTCTTCAAACGGTTAGAATCTCTACAAACAGGTAATCAATATGGAAACGCTAATGACCCCGACTTTCACACACGACGACAGTAAAGAGTTTGCCAACACCGTCGAAAATAAGATTGCCGAGTTCAACTGGCAGAACTGGGAAGTCTCAGAACGTTTATCTCTTGGACTCAAACTCGAAGACGAAGCAGGTGAGTTATTGGCTGGCTTCTCGGCCCGAACATTCGGTAACTGGTTGCAGATAGACAACCTATGGGTAAGTGAGACACTAAGAGGGCAGAATATAGGCAGCCAGCTTTTAGCAGAAGCCGAGGCCATAGCCATCGAGCGCGGCTGCATCTTCGCCATCCTCGACACCCTAAACTTCCAGGCCCGCCCCTTCTACGAAGCCAGAGGCTACACACTGCAATGGACCCAAGTAGCCTACCCCAAAACCGGCTGCAAATACTTTATGGTAAAGAACCTGAAGAATTAAGCTCTACCACAGGTTTTCAGCAGGCTTACCACGTCTTCAACACCGGAGAAAGCAGATTGCTCCATGATACTTCTGGCAGACTTGAGAAAGTTAGGCTTGTGTTGCCGCACCACGTGGTAAACCTGAAAACACAACACGATATCTCGTTCACTTAAGCCATTGTGCTTTGCTGCCATAACAGCAAGATAACAGCGCAACATAAAGCAATCGAACACCAGCAAGTTAAACGCCGACAGGGGGTTATTATCCGCAGTCATGGGAAATTGCAGGTGATAGATATAATAGAGCAGATAACGGCTAAACAGATCCTCATGAGCTGCCAATGCTGGAATGGCAATATCATTCCAGGCACTATTTATACTTTCCATGTTCAGCTCACCCAGTGTATCTGACATGGCAAGGATGGCATCATTTAGTTCACCGAATCTGGGACGAAAGCGTCTCGGGTGTTCGTCGCAACACATAGTATGAAGCGAAAGAAAGGTATGCAGTTGATGCTCTGGCACATAGGGCAATGATTGAAAAGTCTGTCGGAGCCCCCCCTCTTCGGCCATACGAGATAATTGCATGAATGTATCGTCCAAAAGCTCAGGCGAAGCTTGCTGTTTAGATACACTATCGGCGCAATTGACCAACGTACCTATGGCAAGCAGTGTTTGCTGCCAGTCTAAATTGTCATCGAGCAATAACTCGATGCTATAGTCATAGGCCTTGGCCGCCCACTCGGGCACCGGCCTGGGTAGGATAGTCTGCTCAGTCTCATTGCTCTCAAAGATAAACGCATCCGCACCAAACAGTATCTTCCTGGCGGCCTCTGGACACGACAACGAAAGACTTTCGAAGCTATCAACTCCTCTCACTCTGGAGATCCTGGGGTAACTCCTGCAGGTATCACTCAGGGCATCTTCTCCCGCGAGAGCATGGATCTTACAAAGCTTGTTCTCTTGCAGAAACGGGCACTTCCCTTGCTCGTTAAAGCGGATAATGGCCCAATCATCCTCTTTGTTGTTAATTATCTGCATCGAATCTTCGGCCAGACTTTTCAACTCAGGGTGTGCCATGGTCTTTTGATAACTTTGCTTATCGACATGAACTGACCAGTCGATACAGCAGGAGTCCTCGCAGTCGGGGCCAATGCAGCTAAACTCGCTGACATACCCGGGCCTGATAGTGTTACTCGCCACAGATGTTACTCCTTCAACAAGGCCTTCAGATTGACCTAATCCCGCTCAAGGCTGATTATGTTAACCACCCAAAACTGAAAGCTATTATCCAATTCAACGCTTAAGTATCTCAGGCTATAGGGTAATTTCTCTGCTAACAAGTGTAATTGAGCACAATTTGGAAAATTCATTCATGCCGGTTCGCGGCAAGAGAAATCCGTTTATGAGGCAAAGCCTTCATATAATTTAAACTCACCTATTGAAGGATGGAAGGCTCATATGTGTTAACTGGCTTATTGCAAAAACTTCCTACTTTCATCTACAAAGCAACCGCTCACAAGCGTGGGTTCATTAACTCTATTTGTCAGCCAGCACTCTTCATAAATAGAGCAATAACAAAGCTCGATATTTACGAATTCGTCAGCCACTAAAAATTCCTTATATTTTTCACCTCTATGTACTATTGGCTGGAGGCTATTCTGTGGTGATAATATTCTACTGCCTAAATGTGACTGAGTGAAACTTGGCAAATTAGGAATATCTCCCCAGTACTTGATGGCATTAGATTTGTACTGAACCACCGCATATTTTATTAAAGCTGGACCATTTCCACTATTTGTTACGCCATATTCAAAATGTTCATCTCCAAAACTTCGAAAAATTTCTAGTCTTGGCCAGACTGAAGCACGTGCATAAGAGCGGTCTATATATGCGGAGTACATGCCAATAACGGTCGTAACTAAACTAATCAAAAGCGCTGATAGTGCTACTATCATCTCAGGTTTTTTGTACCACTTAATTTCTTCCATTTTTTAATATCCACTCCTGTTGGATTACTTGTTTATAAACCAGTTAATAACATTAAATACGTGAATTCCTATCACCCGCTGACAGTCAGGTCAGGTAACAGCACAGTTGCAACTTATTCACAACAATTTTAGTAACTTATCAGTATGCATTAAGTGAAGCAATGACCACATTGGCTGAAAGAACCTAGAGTTTAGATAATCGAAGAGGTAACTTGCTTTAAAATCGACAGGTGTAAGTGAGATCGAGGACTTCGATTTCAGGGATGAAATCGCAGAGCGCCCATGGACGGGTCTACAGCGTGCCGAGAGGTTGCTTACACATAAGGCCTGCTGCAAGCAATAAACTCAAATCAAGGTACAAACCACCAGCAATCTAATCAATGGAATTGAAGGTAAGAATCATACTCAAAAAAACGTTTCCAAGTTTGCCGTTCGACAAACAAAAACGCCATTGGTAAACAAATACCAATGACGTTCAAATTCATTCAGCTAAAAGCAGCACCAGCCGATGCCTCAGCGCTCTTCACCTTAAAGAGACTACCTTGGGGATCAACCCAAGCTGGCTATCTTGGCCAACGACCTACCGTGCAACGGTCATTGCTACCAAAGTCACGCACAGTGGCGACATTTTCATAGCCCAGCTCAATCATCTTATCTCGAAGCTGTATGGCCTGCCCGAAGCCATGCTCAAGTAGCAGATAGCCACCCGGCGTGAGGTAGTCTCGAGCACATGAGGCGATATGGTAGAGATCCGCGAAGCCCTCTTCTCCTGCCGTCAACGCGCTTTGAGGCTCAAACCTGACATCCCCCTGACTCAGGTGTTCATCAGTTTCGTCTATATAAGGCGGATTAGAGACAATTAAGTTGAAATCATAACAGCCAACAGAGTCGAACCAGTCACTCTGTACAATCTCGACCTGTGGGAGCTTCAGATGTGCTCGATTAGCCTTAGCCAGAGCCACCGCTTCGATGATCTTATCGACCGCAGTGATCTGCCACTCTGGCTTCTCATAGGCCAAAGATAGCGCAATCGCTCCGGTTCCGGTGCCTAAATCTAATACCCGGGCACTCTCTGCCAGAGGCAGATTCAAGGCGGTCTCGACTAAAATTTCGGTATCCGGCCTCGGGATCAGCGTCGTCGGATTAACCATAAACGGCAGAGACCAGAATTCACGCTCTCCGACGATATGCGCAATAGGTGTCCCCAGGAGTCGTCTGGCAACCATCTCGCCAAAAGCGGTCACCTGATCCGATGTTAATCGCTCATCGGGCCAAGTATAGAGATATCCACGTTGTTTATGAATGATATGAAGTAATATCACCTCGGCATCGAGCTTAGGCGTATCTGAAATTTTTTGCAATTGAGATGAAGCCCACTTGAGGGCTTCGGCTAGAGTCTGGTACAAAAGCGTTCCTTAATTTGAAACCTTGTTTAAACAGTCAGAAGGAGCAAAAACTAATTACTCTTCTGATAATGCCGCTAGCATATCTGCTTGGTTTTCTAACATTAAGGGCTCGATGATTACATCGAGTTCACCTTCCATCACTTCGTTTAAACGATAGAGAGTCAGGTTGATTCTATGCTCGCTCACACGACCTTGTGGGAAGTTATAGGTACGAATTCGTTCTGAACGATCACCACTACCGACTAAGTTGCGGCGGGTACTCTCTTCGGCACTACGACGCTTTTCATCTTCTACAGCTTGAATACGGGCTGTAAGCACACTCATCGCTTGGGCACGGTTCTTATGCTGTGAGCGCTGGTCTTGACACTCAACGACAATACCTGACGGGATATGCGTAAGACGAATAGCCGAATCTGTTTTGTTGACGTGCTGTCCACCGGCGCCCGATGCTCTGAAAGTATCGACTTTCAAATCGCCCTTATTAATTTCAATGGCTTCTGATTCAGGAATTTCAGGCAAAACAACAACGGTACATGCAGAGGTGTGTACGCGGCCTTGAGACTCTGTTTCTGGCACACGTTGAACGCGATGTCCGCCAGACTCAAACTTCAATTGTCCGTATACGCCTTCACCACTGACTTTAGCAATGACCTCTTTAAAGCCACCATGTTCACCTTCGTTGGTGTTCATCACTTCTAACTGCCAGCGCTTACTTTCAACGTATTTGCTGTACATGCGGAACAGGTCGCCGGCAAAAATAGCCGCTTCATCGCCACCCGCACCTGCACGAATTTCAATAAAGCAGTTGTTATCATCATTAGGATCTTTTGGAAGCAGCAGGATCTGCAACTCATCTTCAAGACTTTCTATTAGTGACTTAGCTTCTTTCATCTCTTCCTGAGCCATCTCTTTGAGCTCAGGATCATCATCACTAGCCATCTCTTTCGCAGCTTCAAGATCTTCTGTAGCTAGCTGGAAAGATTTAAAGCTTTTAACAACATCTTCGAGTTGCGAATACTCTTTTGAGAGTGCACGAAAACGATCCTGATCGGAAATGACACCGGGATCACTGAGTAGAGCTAACACTTCTTCATTACGCTCAAGCAAGCCTTCTAGCTTGCGAATGACACTGTCCTTCATTAAAACGCTAACCTTAGTTTTTATCTAATCCGAGCGCGGTTCTAAGCTGGCCAATGCTATTCAAATCACCTTGGCGGCTTGCAACAGTCAATGCTTGAGTCGGTGCGTGGATCAACTTATTAGTTAGCTTATTGGCCAGTTCGAGTAGTAATTTCTCACTGTCTCCGCCCTGGGCTAACTTATTGATTGCACGCTCAACCAGCTCATCTTTTATAGCCATACTCGCGGTACGGTATTCACGAATGCTGTCGACCGACTCTAAGGAGCGGACCCATTCCATGAAAAGATGCGATTGTTCTTCAGCAATTACTTCCGCTTGCTCGGCAGCCTCTCTTCGCGAGGCCATATTCTGTTCAATAATGCTTTGCAGGTCATCCACTGTATAGAGGAAGGCATCGTCAAGCTCTGCTACCTCAGCTTCAATATCACGAGGAACGGCTATATCAACCAACAACATAGGTTGATGACGACGCTGCTTAAGCGCTTTTTCTACCATGCCTTTACCTAAGATAGGTAGCGGGCTTGCGGTAGATGATATCACGATATCGGCCTGCGGGAGATAATCAGGTATCTGTTCCAGCGTAATTGCCGTCGCACCGAACTCTTCACACATGCCTTCTGCACGTGAAAGGGTACGGTTTGCAACCACCATAGAGTCGACACCATTATCTTTCAAATGCCGTGCAACCAGTTCTATGGTCTCACCGGCACCGACGAGCAACACTTTTGTGGTACTCAAGGATGAAAAGATGTGCTTGGCCATACTCACGGCAGCAAAAGCGACAGAAACGGCGGCAGCGCCGATCTCTGTTTCAGTTCTAATCTTTTTTGCTACTGAAAATGTATTTTGGAAAAGCCTGTCCATGGTAATCGCAACGCTGCCCGCCTCCTTCGCCTTAACGAAAGATTGCTTTACCTGGCCTAAGATCTGAGGCTCACCAAGAATTAGGGAGTCGAGACCTGAAGATACACGCATTAAATGCTGTGCAACGGCTTGGCCTTCAAACTTATATAAGCAAGGCTCGACGTCTTCGTGGGAGAGTTGGTGATACTCTTCTAACCAACGAATAACCTCAGCCTCATCACCTGTGTTGGTGTAAAGCTCTGTTCGGTTACAGGTTGATATGATAACAGCTTCGCCGGTCTTGGTACGACTCGCCAGACTTTTCATAGCATCATGAATTTTATCTGGTGAAAACGCTACCTTTTCACGTAGGTCGACCGTGGCTGTTTTATGATTAATACCGATTGCTACAAGGCTCATCTGACTCGTTTTAGTCTCTAGGCATCTCATTTATTGTCAGCCATTCTACTGAATTGAGTGAACTAAAAACAGAATATGCTTAACAAAACCGAATAATAATCTCATTTCTTATCCATTTTCACAATTAAGGTCACCGAATTTACGCCTCTAAAGACGCTGACAGGAGTGAGTCACAAGCTTGATTGGCTGCGCCTTACAGTATATTTTACGATTACCATTGGTATTCTGATCAAGCCCTCGTATCATATGAAGTCGTTAATATCAGTAATAGATGAATAATTTGAGCTATCTCACAAAAATACCACTCATCTGGGTGCTGTTAAGCGTAACTTTGCTTTCAGCCTGCTCCATAGCACCACCAGAGAATTTCATTCCGGTGCAGGTGGATGATGTCTCAAACGCTCAGGCATGGGAGATGCAGGGAAAACTTGCAGTAAGAACCAGTAAGGACAAATTCAGTACCAATATCTACTGGTTTCATACCGATAAGAAAAATGAATTAACGCTCACCACCATGTTAGGCACAACCGTACTCTCTTTAACGACCTTAGAAGACGAGGCTCGCTTAGAGGTCGATGGCAAGGTCTATCGGGATAGAGATGCTCAACGGCTCCTCACCAGAGTGACGGGCTGGTCGATTCCGGTCGATGCTCTTCCGCTATGGATAACGGGGCAACTCAGTGATGACGACGAACTGCTCGTTCAAGATGAGCAACAAAGACCGATAAAACTAACAACACAGAATCCACCACCTTGGGAAGTTGAGTTTATAAGCTGGCAACAACAAAGTGGTGCAGAATTACCCCGATTACTACAACTAAAAAGAGAGGACCTGCGCCTCAAATTACAGATCAGCCACTGGCAGGCCTTGTCAGCGGCCCACTTATTGCCTTCGAATCAACCAGAAGAGCGCTTAAATGAGCAATAAATTATCACAAGGCTGGCCCGCTCCGGCCAAACTCAATCTATTTTTACACATCAATGGTCGCAGGGCTGATGGCTATCATGAGCTGCAAACACTTTTTCAATTTATCGACTACTGCGATTATCTCGACTTCAAAGTCACTGACACATCGAACCTTAAATTGCACTCCAATATGGGCGGCGCTGTCGCCGATAGCGATAACTTAATTCTGCGTGCCGCAAAATTACTGCAACAGGAATCCGGCTGTAGCAAAGGCGCTGAGATCTGGCTTGATAAACGACTCCCTATGGGGGGAGGTATCGGTGGTGGTTCATCCGACGCCGCAACAACATTAGTCGCGTTGAATCACCTTTGGAATACCCAATTAAGTAAAGAAAAATTGATGAGAATCGGATTACAACTTGGTGCCGATGTCCCTGTTTTTATTAATGGTTTAGCCTCCTTCGCCGAAGGCGTTGGTGAGGAGTTACAGGCCGTTTCCCCCAAAGAATATTGGTACTTAGTGCTGATCCCTAATGTACATGTTTCTACCGCAGAAATATTCCAGGATCCTGAGTTACCTCGTGATACACCTAAGCTTGATATTGCCTCTTTAATGAACGGTATCTGGAAAAATGACTGCCAATCACTGGTTGCACAGCGCCACCCCCAAGTTGCCAAAACACTGCTCTGGCTGCTAGAATATGCGCCGTCCAGAATGACCGGAACCGGAGCATGTGTTTTCGGTGAATTCGAACAGCAGCAGCAGGCCTTAGATGTTTTGGCGAAATTGCCGAGCGATATGACAGGGTTTGTGGCGAAAGGGGCAAATACATCATCTTTAGAGCTGAGATTAGCTCAGTTTTAAACACAACATCCTGGGGTTATAGCTTGTATTCATTAACTCCAGCCACTAAAAATAAAGCATACGCCTGAGGTTGACACAGTGCCTGACATTAAACTTTTTGCTGGTAACGCTACA
>PJEL010005163.1_pt1 | contig 10571 bp, 8 predicted proteins | sample 1853271 | NCBI WGS metagenome assembly PJEL01 (sample SAMN08108733, study PRJNA415343) | Invertebrate metagenome, whole genome shotgun sequencing project. | host: Globobulimina | place: Sweden: Gullmar Fjord | collected 2015-08 | reverse complement strand
CAGGAAGGCATCATTTACATCGCACAAAAAACGGGTGCCGCCATGGTACCTATTCATATAGAAGCGTCACGTCAATGGATATTTGAAAAAAGCTGGGATAAACATAAGCTTCCCAAACCTTTCGCTTCCGTTGTCATCAGTCTGGGAAAACCATATTGGATTCCCCAAAAACTCAGCAAAGAAGAGCTGGAAGAAGTGAAGATAGAATTCGAAAAAAAATGCTGGAGAATGTCGAGCATACAATTCAAATTAAAGAAAATACTAAAGGTAATCGATGAAATATGACGTATTTGGTTTGGGTAACCCCTTAATTGATATCATTCTCCATGTCGATGATGCGTTCATGACAGAGCTGAGACTGGAAAAAGGCAGTATGAATCTGGTGGATACAGATCGGCAAAAGGAAATCCTGAAAAAAGCTGCTACCCATCAGATAACAACTGCACTTGGCGGATCAGCAGCCAACACAATGGTTATGACAGCTCAATTGGGCGGTAAAACAGCCTATGGTGGAAAACTTGGAAAGGATTCACTTGGAGAAGATTTTGAAAATCAATTGATAAATACTGGCGTAACCTCTTATCTGGTTACACAGGAAGGAATGACGGGCAGTACCATCATCCTGGTCAATCCAGATGCTGAAAGGACCATGAATACACATCTCGGAATGTGTCAGGCATTTTCAAAAGATAATATCTCAAAAGAGGGTATTCAAAATTCCAGATACCTTTATGTGGAGGGATATCTGTGGGATACTCCTGTTCAGCAAGAAGCGGTTATCACTGCCCTTGAATATGCAAAAGCTGCTGAAACTAAAATCGCCTTATCGCTCTCCGATTCTTTTTGTGTGGAACGGCATAAAGAGAAATTTCAAAAGTTGATGGATGATTATGTGGATATACTATTCTGCAATGACCAGGAAGCTAGCCTGATGTCTAATGAAACTGAGCCCGAAGCACAACTGAACAAAATCTCAGAAAGTGTAGATCATATTATTTTGACATTGGGTAAAAATGGATCGAAAATAAAATGTGACAATAACATAGTCAGTATTGAAGCATTTCAAACGAAAGCAATTGATACTACAGGGGCCGGCGACAGTTTTGCTGCGGGATATCTTTACGGACTCACCCAGGGATTTACGCTTGAAAAAGCCGGAACATTGGCATCATTTTGTGCAGCTACAATTGTCGGACAGAACGGTCCGAGGTATGATGGTGATTTTCAGGGGTGTGTGGCACAGTACTTATAAGCCGACAGAAGATTTTGCGGGGAGAATGTTGGATAACAGCCGGCGGAGTGACTTGTTAATCGAATGAGAACGACAAAACCGGCAACAATGAAACTTAAAAATTGAAAGGGCAACTGAAATGAGTGAGGAGATCAACGTCTTAAAGGTAGCAAAATTGGCTCGTTTAAAGCTTCAGAGCGATGAAGAGACTTATTTCAAAGAGAAGTTCAACAAAATTATGGATTATGTCAGTACCATATCAGAGGTTGAAATTACATCCGATATGAAATCGAAGGATGAATCTCAGCAGCAAATATACAGACCCGACAAAAAGGACGAATCCCTTGTTAAGCCAGACCAGTTTTCAGACTATGTTGACAATAAATTCTTCAAGGTCCCTAAGGTAATTGAGTAATCGCTTAAAGATCTAGATTTTTAACTTTTAGAGCGTTTTTCACAATAAAATCCTTCCGCACATCGACCTGATCCCCCATCAGTATCGTAAACACTTCATCTGCATGGATCGCATCCTCAATGCTCACCTGCAGCATTGTTCGTTTTCTGGGGTCCATCGTGGTTTCCCAGAGCTGATCAGGGTTCATTTCACCCAGCCCTTTGTATCGTTGAATATAGGCTCCCTTTCTTCCTCCTTCCTGAAGAAAGTTGACAACATCTGTCGTGCTCTTAAAAGTATAATCATTGTTCTCTTCGTCCTGGAGTACAAAATTTCCATTAGATTTCAAATCTTCAAGCGCCTGAAAACGGGACAATATCTTATTATAATTATCAATATCAATGATATCCAAAACTGATTCAGGAACTCGATAGGTATTGTCGCCTAAAAAAATCTCCAGCTCGCGGCTGTTATAATCCAGATTTACCAACAGTTTTTCATCAGGATTCTCTTGTACGATCCGTACAAGCTCTTTGTATATAGTATCAACGTCAATACTTTCAAGTTTGACATTATATTTGAACAAAAGATTGTACAGTACTCTCAAAGTAAAGTTATATGTCAAACGCTCAAGTAGGCTATTCAAGCGCACAACAGAATCTGCAAACTCTTTCAGAGAGGATTGTTTATCATTCACCATTCTATATTTACTGATTGAAAAATCAAACAAACGGTTGACCAGTGCATCTTCATTCTGTAGATACTCTTCTGATTTTCCTTTTTTAATCTTAAACAGTGGTGGTTGTGCGATATATAAGAATCCTTTTTCAATTACTTCAGGCATTTGCCTGAAGAAGAATGTCAAAATCAATGTCAATATATGACTCCCGTCTACATCGGCATCTGTCATAATGACAATCTTGTGATAGCGAAGTTTTGCAATATTGAAATCCTCTTTTCCAATTCCCGCACCCAAGGCTGTCACAAGGATTTTGATCTCCTCGCTGTTCAACATTTTGTCAAACCGGGCCTTTTCAACATTCAGAATTTTTCCTTTCAACGGTAAAATCGCTTGATTTTTTCGCTCCCTTCCCTGTTTTGCTGACCCGCCGGCAGAATCTCCCTCGACCAGAAAAATTTCGCTCAAAGCTGGGTCTTTCTCCTGACAATCGGCCAGTTTCCCCGGCAGGGAACTGAATTCCAGTACGCTCTTGCGTCGAGTTAACTCTCTCGCCTTTTTAGCGGCAACTCTTGCCCTTTGGGCATCCAGAGACTTATCGACAATCTTCTTGGAGATCTGGGGATTCTCTTCGAGGTAGGTTGAAAACTTTTCAAAAAGAATTTTGTCGACAATACCTCTGACATTTACATTTGTCAGTTTTATTTTTTTCTGTGATTCAAATTGTGGTCCAGCGATCTTGACACTCACAATGGCTGTTAACCCTTCCTTTACATCATCCTGACTAACTTTATCATCCTGGTTTTTAAATACTTTATTTTCCAGGGCATATTTGTTGATGGCTTTCAGAAGTGCTCCTCTAAACCCCTGTTCATGGGTCCCGCCATCTATTGTATTAATATTATTTACAAATGCGTGAATTTGACAATTGTAGGAATCGTTGTACTGAAAGCAGATTTCAACATCAACATCTTCCAACTCACCTCTTACAAATATCGGTTCGGGCAATATGCAAGTTCGATTCTTATTCAAGTGCTCGATAAATGTGACAATCCCCCCCTCATATTTGAAGAGGCGACTTTTATCATCTCTTTTATCTGTCAGTTTTATTGACAGTCCTGGATTCAGAAAAGCCAGTTCCCGTAAACGATGGGCAAGAATATCGTAGTTGAAGTTTACTTCATCAAAAATGGTTGGGTCCGGATGAAAAATAGTCGTAGTCCCTGTAAGGTCCGATTGACCAACAATTCGAAAATCTGAAACAGGCTCTCCTTTTGAGTAAGTCTGATTATAGACATTTCCGTTTCTATATACTTGAAGTTCCAACTCATCACTGAGAGCATTTACTACTGATGCACCAACACCATTCAGTCCACCGGAGAATTTGTATGACTCTTGATCAAATTTTCCACCAGCGTGAAGAGATGTCATCACTAACTGAGCAGCTGGAATTTGGGCTTTTTCGTGAATACCTACCGGAATTCCTCTCCCATTATCCTTTATTTTTATAGAGTTATCGATCAGGATAGTGATTTGAATCTCGTTACAAAATCCCCCCATCGCCTCATCAATGCTGTTATCTACGATTTCGAATACCAGATGGTGAAGAGCCGGTGAGTCGACTCCGCCGACATACATACCAGGTCTCAAACGGACGGCTTCCAAACCTTCGAGTTGTTCTATATTATTTGCGCTATATGAATTTTTATTTTCTGACATTATTTTTTTTCTCCACTGTTAATACTTCACCTCAGAATAATCTTGCTTAAGGATTCGATATACTTCTGACAAAATCGATAAATACTCTAATTTATTACTGGGCTGTTAATAGATTTCCATTACTGATGTGAATAGCATTTCCTATATCCATGAACTTTTCTGGCATAGCCGTAGATGTCATAAAAACCTGATTGTCGCTGCGCGTAATATAATCAATGGTATTTTCGCAAACTGTTTCGTCTAGTTCAGAAAAAATATCATCCAAAAGCAGTATCGGTTTGAATCCCAGCATTCCGGATATAATCTTGTTCATCGCCAGCTGTAAAGAAAGATATGCAATTCGATATTCACCTTGAGAAAAGGCCTGACGATCTCTTTTCCCATCCAGCGTCATCCAGAAATTATCTTTATGGGGACCTAACTGACAATAACCGTTCCCTATCTCTTGATCTACTTTATCTGTTAGATAATTTAAAATGGATTCAGAAGATACATCAGTTTTATTTTCAAGATCACTACCATAGAAAAACTTAAGATGGGTATCCCTTCCAGTTAATGCCTTGAAAATCTCTGATAACACTAAATTTATTTTTTTAACGATAAGTCCCCGTGACCCGATAATTTCTGGAATTACCACAGCCATCAGTTGGTTCCACACGAAAATATCCTTTTTCATTCCACTTCGCAGCAGGACATTTTTCTGTTTTTTTATTCTGTTGAATTCTTTTATTCTCTGAAAATATTTTTTATCAATCAGGAATAGAATTCTATCAATAAAATTCCTTCTTTCGAGCGGAAACTCTTTGTAAGCTACCAACTGATCGGGTGAAAACAAAAGAGACAAAAAATTTTTGATATAGTCAGACGTATAGTTGACAATCTTTTGGTTGTGTAGAACTTTCTTCAGGTTTTCATGAAGCGTAATCCTGATGTCATGACGAACATTTTGTTTGGATAGATCTGTTTGAACCGTTGAATTTTTTTTTGAATATGAGGTCAGATCACTTACTTTTGACGTACGAAATGATTTCAGGTGAGTTATTAAGTACAGTGATTCTATCAAATTTGTCTTACCTTGACCATTCTTTCCGTAGATAAAGTTGATCCCTGAATTGAACTCAACATCAATGTTTTCATAGTTCCGAAAGTCAATCAATTTGAGTGATTGAATTACCATTGAATTTTAACAGGCATAAGAATGGTTTTAAAATAATTCCATTCCTCGCAGTAGAGCGTAATTGGGGCTCCTGGATCTGAAATATTAATGGAAATCATCTCATCGCTGGAAGTTTCAAAAATATGTAAAGCATCGAGAAAAAAGCGAATATTCAGCCCGATACTGATCTCTTTTCCATTGTAATCACACGATATTTCGTCATTTCCCTCACCAAATTCTCTTTTTTGGCTCTCCAATATGACCTTTCCTGCCTGAATCGTCATTTTCATGATAGAATTTGCATCACTGTCAGTAATTGTATTCAGAATTCTGACTGCATTGATGATATCCTCTTTGGGGACCTGTAGTGGATTGGAAATAGTGGTATTTATAAGACTGTTAAGATTGGGATATTCGGCTTCGATCAGGCTTGTTTTAAATTTTATCTGACTTGTTGATATCTGAAACGTATTATCATTAAATGAAACGGTGAGTATCTCCTCACTAAAATCGATGATACGTTTTATCTCGACCAGACTTTTCTTTGGAATAATGATATTGCCATTCCCTTCAATTTGATCAACCATTTCTGTTTGATGTTGGCATATCCGATAGGCATCAGCACCCGTCCAATGAATCTTATTAGGGCCAATTATTTCCAGATTAAGTCCCATGAGACTTTTTCTCGATTCATTTTCACCTATAGCAAAATATGTCAGATCAATTGCCGATTTTAAAATGGCACCTGGTATTTCTATTGTTTTTTCTAGCTCTTTAAATTCGATGACAGGGAAATGATTCGGATCCACGCCAGGCAATTTTACTTTCGAATTTCTGCTGGTTAAAAATACCCAATTCTGAGGGGTTGCATTTATAAAAATCCGGTCGCTGCGAAACTCTCTGACAAGGTTAAATAGTTTACTAGCACTGACACAAATTCGACCGGGTGTATTTATTTCACACTTAAAGCGACCTAAAAAAGTGTTTTCATAGTTTGTTGCTTTGACTTGAAGTATATGGTTTCCGTCTGAATCATCAGTTTCTAGAAGGACATTGTTGATAATAGGTTCACTTGATATTTTTGGCGAGATGTTAACAATCAATTGTAAAGCTTCTATAAATACATCTTTTTCTATATATATTTCCATAGTCGTCGTAGGCTCTTTGGTTTATGTGCTTTTCTTGTAAATTATTGTTATAAAAAAGATTAAAAATTTTTATATTGTTGGAAATTTAACCTTTATCAGTTGCAAACATTATCTTGGTATTTCAACTGACCTACTCCTGTTGAAAACTTGGTACGAGTATAAAAAAAGAAACAGAATTTATAACATGGAATTAGTATAAGCTTTATTGTGCTATTATCATGGAGATCATAACGTATATTGAACAGACAAATCACGAAGAATAGTGGTGATGGTTTGGCTGATTTCAGGATCTCTTTCCATCCATTCTTTTGTTTTCTTACATGCCTGAAGAACTGTGGTATGGTTCTTACCACCGAAATGTTTACCAATAACAGGATAGGAAGAGCTTGTTAATTCTCTGGAAACGTACATAGCTATTTGTCTTGTCTTTGAAATCTCTTTATCTCTTTTTTCAGACATAATGTCAGAAGTCTTAACATCAAACTTTTGACTGACTTGCTTAATTATTTTTTCAATAGTGATCCTGTTTTCTTCGATGTCGAGAACTTCCTTTAAAACTCTTTTGGTGGATTCCAGAGTTATATCTTGATTTAATAGTGACCAACTAGCTTCGATATGGATGAGGATTCCGAGTATATCTCTAACATTTGTTTTGACTGAACGCGCAATGAGATCGATATTTTCTTCATCTAGTGGAATCTTCATCTGATCGACTTTATTACGAATGATAGCAACTCGAGTTTCAAAATCCGGACGGCCGATCCTTGCAACCATTCCTGAATTAAAACGGTTGACCAGTCGCTCTTCAAGGTTTTTGATTTCCCTGGGGTAACGATCGGCAGTAATTATTATTTGTTTTTTATTGTGAATTAATTCATTAAAAATATGAAAAAACTCTTCTTGTGTGCTCTCTTTGTTTTCAAGAAACTGGATATCATCCACAAGAAGTAGATCGATTGACCGATATTTATCTCGAACGTCGGAAATTTTGCGAAAGCGAATGCCGTTGATGACTTCGTTAGTAAACTCTTCGGAATTTGTGTACAGGATCTTGAAATTTGGATTGTTCTTTTTTACATTCAGCCCCACAGCTTGTATCAGATGTGTTTTTCCCAATCCAACGTCACCGCTGATAAAAAGTGGATTGTATTTATTATTCGTTACTTTGTCGCCAACAGCTCTTGCTGCGGCATAAGCGATATCACTATTACTGCCGTTGACAAAATTTTCAAAATGAAACTGCAGGCTGAGTCCGTTTTCTTCTGTTGTAAGACTATCGGCTGATTTAACGACTAATTTTGATTCTTTTTCTACTTTTCCAATTTCTATAACCAGCTGAAAATCCTTTTTTAGATTCAGTTCCTCGAAAGACTTTAAGAGATGAATTTTGAGTAATTGATGGTGATGATCGCGGATCCAGTTATAAAAAAACTGATTGACGCCACCAATGGTAACGGTATCCGTGGTGAAATCAACGAATGAAAGCTTGTTAACCCAAGCATCGACTTCATCCTGTTCAAGATCGTTACTTAGCAGACTGATAAATTCTGCCCAACACGCCGCTGTTGTCTCAGTTGTTGTCATAATACTATGTTTATTAAAACAATAATTTATAAACAAAAAATCTTTATTAAAATTTTAGTAAAGCTAAGCCTATCGCAATCTTTTTGATAAGTTAAGCAAGGATTGAAAAAAAAAATTTGATATATGAAAAGCAACTGAAAAATAAGTAAAACTGAATAAAAATTTTTTTTTTTAGCTAGACGGCCTCCTGCGCTAAATTGATTTTTCCAGATTGACAAGTCAAAAACCAAAACAAGATTAGAGAAAAAATTCAATCACCCAATCCCCATGTTTTCGGTAGGTCACAAATCACTCTAAAACGGGAATTAGAATTGTGATAATTCACTGAATACTATATGATATCTGTTTGTTTCATTGGTTTAATAAGGTTATTAATAGCCCGGATCGAACATCTACCTCATCACAACGCTTTATATTGATAATGAATGAAACTGAGCTAGTTGAGTCTTTTTTTAAAAAAGATGTTCAAACATTAAAAGGGCTTACAGTTGGATTGATTGGGCCCCTCGGTGCTGGAAAAACGACCCTGGTGAAAAAGCTGTTGAAAAAAATTAATTCGATATTTGATAATCAGGTGCATAGCCCGACATTTAATATTTGCAATGTATACAGCGTTCCGGAATTAGAAGTTCATCATTTTGATTTATACAGAGTTGAAACCGGAGAAGATCTGTATGATATCGAAATATGGGAAAGTATTGATAACCAAGGCGTTTTGACGTTTATTGAGTGGGTAGATTTATTCCCAGAGCTGCTTTCAAAATGTGATGAGATTATTAATATTTCAATCAAAGATTTGGATCGCAGGATTTACGAACTGGAAATAAATTAGAATAAATCCACAAAATGTGTTACAATAGGATTTTAATTTTTCACTCGGCATGTCATTTTTAAATATCCAATAATTTCATTTGTTTATGTAAGTATCTAAGAAAAGCTTAAATTCAAAATTTGCTCTCAGAATTGCTTTTTGAAATGTATGTTTTTTCTAGTTCTAATATTAAGTCGGTTTTTGAGTCTTATATGAAAATCAAACGTATCGTAGTGATAACGGGTAATGCCGGAAAAATGGAGGAAATCAAAGCATTGATCGGGTTAGAAGCGATGGAATTTGGGTATCAATCATTAGATTTAGTTGAGATTCAGAGCCTGGATATCCGCGAAATTGGTCAATTCAAAACCCAAATGGCTCTAAACCACACTCGATTAATTGAATCTTATGATGCCGTTTTAACTGATGATACCGCATTATCCTGCGATGCAATGAATGGATTGCCCGGTCCTTTGATCAAATGGTTTTTGGACCGTTTGGGACAGGAAGGAATAGTTGAGTTGATAAACGGAAAGCAAAATACTGCCTCTGTTAGTTGTTTGATTTCACTTGGTATTATAAAATCTCAGGAAATTATTCAGTTTGAAGGGATCGTCAGAGGAAAACTAGTTCAACCAAAGGGTAGTTACGGATTTGGATGGGACCCTGTGTTTATGCCTGATGGCAGTGCGTTGACCTATGGAGAAATGGGAGCTGATGAGAAGAATAAAATCAGCCATAGGGCGTTGGCAATACGAAAACTAAGAGATTGGTTGATTTCTTAACTGGTTGGACTGTTTTGTGGTTTCTCAGATGCCGGGTTTCAATATATTACTAAGAGATTCTGATCGAAGAAGATTTTGATGACTAACCACTTTTACTTTCGAAAACTTGACAGTCTTTTCCCGAGGCCTTGAAAACCGACATTGAAGGAATGATAGGTGATTTGAACCCCCATTTTTTACATCCATAGGGATGACTTTTTTCCCATGTGATATAATAGAACTTACATTGAGCACATTTAGGTTTGTTGTTGTTTATCATATCGTTCCAGGTTTGTTGGTTGTCATAATGTACGAAACCCGAAGCCAATCAGGACTCAGACCAATTTAAAATGGCCTTCGTCGAAGTATTAAGCTGTTTTCACCTATGTTGTCGGGAATCTGCAGATTAAAACACTTTTTTGCATCCAACGAGCAAAATTCTGAACTTGATGGAATTAATGCAAAATGCTAACCGGAGAATGAATTTAGAGAGTAATGTAGGGGTTCAACCTTGAATTGGTTAAACCAGAAATGAATGAAAAGGGAATCCGATATGGTTATCCCATTTTGAAAACTGCGGTGAATTGGTAACTGATTCTGGAATATTCACCATTTTTTTGCATGACGCGACAAGAGTAAAACAGGAGTATAATAACATGTCACTATTTGAATCATTTAAGCTGGGTCAAATCCGTTCCAAAAATCGAATTTTGGTTCCTCCCTATCATGAGGGAATCGCACAAAAAGATGGCCGAGTTTCCCACGCCATCTATGATCACTTAATGCGACTGGTCAGACAGGGAGCAGGTGTGGTTATTTTTAATAATTCCTTTGTGACACAGCAGGGAAAATCCCATCCTCTTCAATTGGGAATCGCAGAGGAGAACCATCTGCCCGGATTGAAAAACCTAGTGGCCGATATTAGAGCTGAGGGCGTAATTGTGGGTATTCGGTTGTCTCACGCAGGAGCGAAAACATATGAAGGAATATGTGGAGAACAACCCATTGGGCCATCTACGATAAACTTCGGTAAGGATGTTGATTTAAGTCGTACATTTGATAAAGACGATGTTGAAAAGGGTTGT
>PJEL010005161.1_pt1 | contig 10573 bp, 7 predicted proteins | sample 1853271 | NCBI WGS metagenome assembly PJEL01 (sample SAMN08108733, study PRJNA415343) | Invertebrate metagenome, whole genome shotgun sequencing project. | host: Globobulimina | place: Sweden: Gullmar Fjord | collected 2015-08 | reverse complement strand
CAATTTGGGGGTGTTGGTCTGGTTTTTGCTCACCCATATCAAATTGAATGACACAGCGGTGTATATGAGGACGTCGGCCTCATCAAGCAATTGTCAAGGTTGGATGAAGAAAAAGGGATTGAAGCCCTCAAGTAAGCATAAGTATTTTAAGTCGGTCACGATTGTATTCTTGAAACAGCCAGTACCCTGCTGACTCGATTGTTCTACTTTCCTGTTTTCTGCAATGCAGAACGTATCAACAGGCACGGGTTCATAACGGAAGGCCCTTTGATCGTCCTCCGGCATACCTAGTGCGTTTATTTTATTGTGTTTGCTTTCTTATTTCGTCAGCAGTAGCTAGAAGCAGAAAAGTCATAACACACGTTCTCTTCTCCTCCATCAGATGGGTATCCTAAGGAATTATATTTCCGGGGTTAAACCCCTCCCAACGCAGGCAATGATTCCATATATGATTCTTGACTAATTTCAAAATGGTAAAATGCAGGGTTTGGGCTTTTGGGCATCTTCCCCTCATCATCCCTTTATTCCTCCTCAGGGAAGCTCTACCAGTGGAGTGTTCGGAGACAAGGGTAATAATAAGAAGAAGCGCGCACAGACGATTGGTTTAGGAGGTTCGGTATCAATAGCAGGGGGTGGAGTGTGCGGAATACGGAGGGAAGAAAAATATGAGGCGCAAATATCTCCAACTACCATCTTCCCTGAAGCAACGAGTGTTGTACAGCAGCAGCCCCTAACACCACCACAGCAGGTAAGAGCAAGTATTTCTTGTCAGTTTGGTTGTTTTGCAAATACAGTCCAGTACAATTTTGCATTTGCTTTGCTGAAAGCTTTAAATAGTAAACATGAACCGCTACTAACCACTACGTAGAGTTTTTCCTTAACCTTAACCCTTGTTCTCTTTTTCACTCTGGAATGCCAATGCCCAACAACAGCATGGACCCCGATCGAGCAGGTAAGATGATTTCATAGGTGATAGTATGCTTGTATGCAATTAGAATTTCCCAGTATTGACCCAGTCTTTTGTGCTCCTATTATAGTGGAGGGTCCCCAGAACAGCTCATCGGTGGAGGGGGGGTTGCTTCAGAGGCCTTTGGTGTTGAACAACATGGGGGAGGGGGGGTTGTGCCCCACTACGAATATTCTAAGGTAGTATGCGCGCGTGCACACATATTATCAACGGAAGATGTGTGCACAATACTGATGTACTCTACTGAATCTCTTGTTTCAAAGCAAAGTGATGGGGCGAGAAACCAGTTGCCATCACCTGATCCTGCATCAGGCAACACAATTGCTCCACTGTCAGGGTGGCAACTGCCTTCCTCCACATTGCTTGTCAGCAATGTTATGGCCCCCAGGTTGGGACCGATTGGACAACAGCGACAAACAGGACCACGACCTGCAACATCGACGACGGTATAATATATTTGTCATTTACTATTTGTTTCAGCGGTGCTGAACTTACACCTAATTACACATCGCTTCCTCATCATCACCTATACTACTTCATTTCCCACCCTATAGTCCCTTCAGACCTCTGTCCACCACCTTTTTTCAGCTCAGCCGTGACCGCCAGTGTTCCCACCCACACATGAAATATTGACCCCCACCCCATGTGGGTTTTCTTCGTTTCCTTACTCTGTTCATTCCAAGTACTAAAAATGATGATCTGATGATTAAGAGCTCGTGTCTTATATATTACTGAGAATGCAATAATTTAAATTCAGGAAAATATCACAGCCGGAGGTATTAAAAAAACATCACCTTCAATGCTCTCCTTCGGAGCTTCTCTGGGACCTGAACGTTGGCACAATCCCCCCCAAACCAAGTCTGAAGGAGCTGAAAAGGTGGTGGTGTGATTTATTTACTGTACTCTGCTTGATTTGCGGTGATAGCGGTTAGGTTCGTACTCTTACATCACTCTCCATAGGAACTCAAGAGTCAATGGCCAATTATCAATGGTCAATTTGATACGCCACATATTGACCCTCTGGAAAGCAGGTTAGCTTTGCTTCCCCGTCTAGCTTTTTTTGCACTTTGGATGGATGAAATATGGACATGTTTTAAACGCCGTTTTGCACGTGTATAGCCTGGACGGGCTGCGTTTATCATCTGGCTCCAGTAGAACGATAGAAGGGGGAGTTGAAAGCTTCCCAAGATTTTCACCACCTCAATTACCTCACGTAGGTTTTCACCTTTCATATCCGATCAAATTGATCAAATTGATGAGATGATGTACTTAGACATGTAGTTATTCTTCTGTTCTATTTTGCTATTGCTATGGCTTATGCATCTCTCTCGCATGTTTTAGTCAATAGAGCGTGCAGCAGGGCAACGTTCACCTATCCCTTTCACTTTTCCGGTCGGCATTAATGCTCAAATCGATGAGGAGGACCAAAATTTTGGTACTGGTAAGTAGTGATAGAATACAGAATATGTTATCATTATTGTGTATACGTTGTGAAAAATTGATGAATGACTCAATAAAGGCTGATACAATAGTGTGTTGTTTGATTGCTTCAGAAGGTGTTCGGCAACTTATGGATCAACTGCGCCTCTCCAAGGTTTGGTTGGCTTAGGCATTTATGCTACCAAAGCATGACGAATTCACACCAACTAAAACCTGAACTTCATAACATTTTCCCAGCACGCAGACGCACTCGTGAATGCAGAAATTGATCTTTCGGCATTACATCTCCTGAAGGTACAGTCACAGCACACCTGATGCCTGATAATAATGCCATGCTTTCATCAGTTCTCTTACAAATCTATCTCTCTCACTTATCACCAAAGGAGGAAGACCTTGAGGAACTTGGGCTTCCCAAGGGGCCGCGCATCAAGCTCTTGGTGCGTCGTTTGCTTTGAAAACATTTCAAACAAATATCGTCGTTATACGTGTTGTTTTGCTGCTAAATACTTACTTGAACCTTCCCTCCCTCCTCCAGCACCACCTTCAATCAGGAAAGGTTCCATCTGCTGTTGCACCTCCTCGTCTCTTTTCCCAGGTACTACTTATGTCAAGATATTTCAGATTTTTCAGATTTTGTGGGAGGTATAGAGCAGTGGAAATGCAATAATGCAATAATTGCCTGTGAAGGAGGGTCGATTGGGGTTTATAAATATTTGTTGCCTTCACTGTTTCTGTTCACATTAGTCGTGTGGACAGCGAAGAGAGGAGAAGCATTTACATGCTATAATAATAGAATAGCCAGTCAGTATAGGAAACATGAAATTGATAATTGCCAGTGTTTGTAGATCGTCGTGGGCTCAATGGGGTGCCTGAAGTTTGAAGTCAGGGAGGGGGGACAGTAGTATAGTCATCGTAGCACAGGCACATAAATCTCTAACACCACATTTTGCTCTTTTTGGTGAAATTATTACTACATGACTGGAAGTAGAATGGATGCAATACCCCTACAATACTACCCTCGTGGACCACCACCACATTCTGAACCATCACCATTATTAGTCATTATATATTTTTATCTCTCCTATACATCGCAGTAATTGGTGAGTGAGCCTGTCTGCCTGTCTCTAATTGATGTGTGAGAAACCAATGCAACGAATGTGTGTGCGCTGCGTTTGTTGTTTTCGAGATGGATGTTAACAAATTCACACCCCACCTCAGGACCTCAGGAGGAAATTATACTGATACCGTTCAAATTTTCATTTACACCATTTCCTTTTTCATAAATCAGTATAAAAGGGTTTTACAAGACATTTATTAAGAATTGGATTGGCCGCTTAGAGGGCGACGCGACGATAATTCTGCACTCTGGAAACCATGTGACATTTGTATTCTGTAGGTACGAAAGCGAGTTGTTATTTAGTTAGGGTTAGGGTTAGCAGCAGCTACGTTAAAGCAGTGATTTCGATTTTGACATTGTGTGGTCCCCTTTTCTGGGACTGAAAGACTATTAGCAATTTTATTTTTCCGCACAGGTCAAGAGATATATCTGGCTTTCGAATTGACCAGCCTTGCTGGGCTGGCGCTTCTTCTACTCGGCGGCTATATTGCAATATAGTTTTCACCCAAACCTTTTGTCGTATAGTAACTACTTTTTATACCCCACCACCCACCACCATTCCGTTTATCACTTGAGCAGCATTACTACGTTTTTAGAGTTTCGGTCAAATGCGAAGTGTAAAGCTAAAGCTGCATAGCACTGTCTCTAGTTTGTCAGCAAGGTAGAAGGAGCGTGCATTTTATACACTGAATAGCACCTGCCTTGCAGGTTTACTTTGAGGAGGCTAGGCCTCCGCATAAGTGAAAGACAATAATATCCCCTTCCCAGTATGGACAGAGCAGTATAGCTTGGGCGAGTATACTATACCTCTCAAGGCAATTAGAAGAGATCACTGCCCTCAACGACGAACAGAAAATATAACATCCACCAAATAAATGAGAAGTAGAGTAACAACACCGGGTGGGCTTCATGGTGATAAGGGGCCAGCCACAGTTCGCAATGATACTCCATCCATCCACCACGATTCAGAGATAACCACCAATCGCCATGCAATCAAAGTCAGCAGTTGGCCCGGCCATATAAAAAAAATATCAAAATACCCATGGGATCATCGAGAAGATTTGTGACGCTGGCTGTATCGTACGTATGGTGGATAGATAAGGATAATACACAACACGCAGCACGCATGACCCAAACACATTACAAATCAGAATCAGAACCATAGGAAAAGTAGCTATCCTCATCATTTTCCACTTTTGGTCTCTTGTTGGCTTTCCGTTTTGAATGTCTGCTAGAATTCACTGCTCTACAGTCAGTTGATCTTGCAGTTGTTGTTCTTGTGCTGCTGCTGACCTGAAGAAGAGCCCGCGCGAAGGTCTTTTCTTCGTCCCCTTCAGGCTCATGGCCCTGATCCATTTTAACACCTTTGTCTACGAGCTGCTGCTGTAATTCAACCTGTCTAACAAATTGGCTCCTGTCCCCTTGTGACTCTTCAGAACCTTCACTAATTTGTTCCTTCCAATCGTTCGCATCTTTGGGTGATTCATGACCACAGTACCTAGCACTACTAGTACTTTCAAGCCTGTGTGCTTCTTGACACTCATACAACGCAGCACTGAGGGAGCGAATCTTGGCCTTTTTCTCATTCAGAAGGGATGTTACCTGCCTGCTTATTTGATCCATTCCTATTCCTTTCCAATCTGATTCCTTCCCCTCTTCTTGCATTCTGGCCACCAACCTAGAGAGTAAAGTCAATCATCATAAAGCAATAAAAGTATTAACAAACACCCCAAATTAAGGTTAAGGCTAAGCAGCAGTACATTAAACCAACCCTTCTCGAGTTGAGTTGTTGATGCGATGCTGCAATTTTTTCGTTAACGCACATTGATGCGTGTTGCCTAACCGAGCGATTCACCCATGTCAATTCATTTTCTCTCTCCGCGAAGCTCTTTAAGTAGAATGCCAGAATGGTAATCGTTTCAATTGGGTTCTTCACAGGCAAAAGCTTCAGCCATGCCAGTGTAACGTTCAGTCCCTCCTCTATCTGTTCCTTTAGTTTTACCTGCGCCTGTGTGGTGGAGTGAAACACCATATGCATCTCATTATCTCATTATCCATTCCATCCATCAAGCTGAGAGCAAGTATATATCACGAACGACGACTGCTGTGAAGGAGGAGGACTCCATCTATCACTCACCTGCGTATGCTCCTCTACATCAGGTTCGATTTCAATAAAATATTTCTTCATTTTTCGACTGCTACTGCCTGTCAGACTTTCATCTCTATGTGTTGCGATCGACTCCAAGGCATTTACAAACTGCGTCAGGAGAGGAAGGAGAAAATGCAACAATACCTAACTTGGTGAGAGTACACAATCATAGGTATCTGCGTGTGATTTTCAGCAAATGCAAGAACACAACCAAGTTTAACAACAAAAAACAAAAACTGGTAAATCGTATCAGCTAGCCTTTTCTATTCCCATCAAGTCCATTTCCGAATAAAGGGGGACAACAAAATCGGCACAACTGCAGCAGCTACATCACCGAGAATAGCAACAACCAAAACTAAGCTGGCTATCCAATAATCTCTTACACTTACCTTCTTCATAAGCCCAGTTTTATCCGAACGATGCCGTCTCCGCATTGCAGGGGGTTCATCAAGACTTACCTCTTCGTCACACCCAGTTGGAACCCGCCATGCCAGACCACTACCATCCATCAACACCAGGCTTGCACTCTTTATAGTGGAACTTGTGCCCACGTCCACTATAAGGAGGTAGTTACTATTATTACTATCACATGATTCATTTTTAACTTGGATCACTACAGGAAGAACCATATTTCTGCTGAGATTCATTGGTGATGTAATGTTGCGGTTCTGCTTCTCCTGATGCCACTGTCGTCCTCTAGGTGAGTCATGGTATTATATGGTGTGCTACCATGGGGGATAGGGTTAAGGGTTAAAAGTTAAAAGTTAAAAGTTAAAAGTTCAGAGTTAGAGAATTAGGGGGCTCGACCTAAAGTAGTGTTAGGGCCAGGGTTAAGGGTTCACAGTTAGAGTATTAGGGTTAGGGTTAGTAGGATTAGAGTTAGAGTTAGGGTTTGGGTTAGGGTTAGGATTAGGATCAGAGTTGCGGAGAGAACAAAGTGGTACGATCGTTCAGCCAATGCGCCGACGTTTACATGAATTATCGTTATGTATAAAAGCGAATAACGGATAGGGTGTATATACATCCGGCCGTCCGGGTGGCACTGAGAAGGCAGCGTGAAAGCAATGAATATATACCAAGATGTAAGGAGAATAGTCAGTAGAGGCAAAATGCCCTGACAACGATGGTTATCTTAGAATTAGAAACGGGTTAGAAATGGTCAAGATGTGTTGCGTTAAGTAACGCCTATATTAGAGAAGAGTAAATGACCGTAGCACATTGATGGCGATGACAACGGGTCCAATGCAAATCATGCATTAATTTGTAATGCTCTGAGTATTCCTTATGTCTTTTAGTAAAAGTAAAACCGTTGCACTCACTCATAGCTCCCCTCGTATGAGCTGATGAGCTGAAAAAGCAGTGGGGTTCTTGGTTCTTGGTTCTTGGTTCTTGGTTCTTGATTAGATGAGAGATATGGCCGTATAGTTGGATTCAATGTACGTATAGATACCACCACTACAATAATTCTCAATGGTTGCTATAAAATTAATTCTGTGTTGTCGTTTGAGACACGGCTGAAGTCAGCATATAATTGACACTCACGCGAATGTCATCTGCTTCCCAGATGACTTAGCTTAGTTCCCCTTGGGAAGTGGAATTATTCATTCTGATGTGAAATAGGTGCAGCAGCTGGTTGGCAGGTGCCTCAAGAAAGGCGGAAAGGCGGAAAGGAGCAGGACACGTCTAGGCTGTAGTGCCACGTGGAACATGTAGAGGAGAGGAGGGCTGTTAGCTTATAGTGGAAGAGTTTTTCCTGCCGAAGTAGACTGCTCGAAGGCAATTTTAGACCATCAATAAAGTCTAAACATTCTGTGCAATCTGTCACACTCGATAGGTTCAGGGTCAGTTTGACTAATAAATATGAGTTGTAGAAATGGAGATAGGGACGTTAAGACATGGGCCCGAAAAGAAAAGACTGGAGAGAAGAGAGGAGACACGAAAAAGAAAAAGAAGACTTTGTCAGCTTTAGCTGCTACAAAACAGCCACCACAATCGATAACGCAGTCCCCTTTTTCTACATTTTCTGGAAATTCTGATCATTCTTGCACTCATTATATGCCCTTTAACGAGGTAATAACAGTTTTCTGTCCGTCGGTCGGTCGTAATTGAACAGCAACCACCCAATTCTGAGCAGAGTTGTTTTCGACTAAAAATAGGCAGTGTTTCCAAAAGTGTTTAAGGACAGGTGACAGACGTATCAAGGCCCCTGATGTTGTTGTTTTCCTAAACTTAATAACTTTCAAGTGTGCTACTAACATCTACAATAGAAGCAGCAGCCATAGTTGTCCTTTGTCATCTTCCAGCGCAGGATACAGAGAATCAGCAGAGCTGAACGCGGTAAACTTGGCCGTTGCTTTGAAGCTGTCACTATTGCACTTGCTAAACGCACATACCCTCTTGAAAGCAGCACATTTCAGTTTACCAAATTCATCATTTGCTGACTCTGAGTGTGTTCATTCGAAGTTCTGGACAGTTGGTTTTGTGGATGAAGCCAACCGAAGTCGCAGGCGTCAGATGATCAAGGAAATGGAAAAATTTACTGGGCTCCCTGGGTGTGTCCGCGTACTTTATGAGCTGAATTTCTGTGTAATAAACAGAGGCTGCTGTATGGTTTTGTGTATTGCAGCACGGAAGTGCCTTTGTCACTAATAATATATGCTGATGTTGATACACTAGGTTTGCAGCTCTGCCTGAATGTCGTGTAGCTCTCTCAGATTCATCAGGTACGTTCTATTTGTGTGCAAAACAAACAAGATGCTCGCTCGTTTGTTTTGCTCACAAATTTTTTGATTAATATACAATTTCTCATTTGTATCAGAGGCAAATTTAGACGTATCTACATATAAAAGCGGCTGCTCTCTTACTGATATTGAGGTGTCCTAAATGAATGGCTATCACATCAATCCAGGCCAGATATTTTCCTTTATTGTTTTGTGGGCAATAATGTCTGGACCCGAAGGCTTGGGAATAAAAAATAATTAATATTATTCCCAAGCCTTAAGGCACAGTACAGCAGCAGCAGCTAATCGTGGTGCCATAGCCACTCTTCACCAATTCCTATCTGAAATTTTGCTATATAACTTAAACTCATGAATGCACTCTCCCCGTCCATATCTTCGTTTGCAATAATTTCCTAAGCATACTAGATTAGAGGCACTTGAGCGACGCTTGGAAAGGGATGCAGTAACACGAAAGTCAAAAACATTACTGCAGACAAAGGAAAAGGGTCGAGAATGCATAAATGAGGCTGTGAGGCGAAAGAGGAGGCAAATAAAAGCATATCGAAGTGTTAACCAGAAGCTCAGTACGTTTCTAAATGGTATTAAAATTTTTCTTCAATATAGACCAGCCACTTCTTCATTGCTTAATCTTTATTGGATTGCCACGGCCAATTTGAACCATTCATTTTAGAAATGTCTCTGTAGCGTCATCGTACAGGGGTTGGTTGACTATGAATTTGCTAATTTGACTACACCCTATGCACAAGGTTCACATCCTCCACGCAATGTTAAATCCAGTGTACGGTCTTCAGCAGTAGAGTCCGTGTTAATGAAGGTAATCTCATGTGACCGACCTGACACACAATGTTTTTTTATTTTATTTTAAATCCGATATATCAGATCTAATTCCAAACTGTAACCTCAACAGGTACAGTTGGAAATGCGCGCAGCTAGCATCCTACAGAAGTGGTGGAGGCCGTAAGTTAATCTTTTTGCACCTGGCCTGGCCTGGCCTAAGTTCGTTCAGTACTACAGTTTATTTTATTTTTATCCCGAACCCCTTTAAAACAGACAGACGTTTAAGTTTTGATCCATTTTATCCTTTCGCTGTAACAACAATAGATGGTACTTTAAGAAAAGATTCCAATCCTTGGCACAAGACATAAAGAAGATAATCAAAGTATACCAATAGGTTTCCTAATCCTAGTGGATCGTACAGGCAGCCCCCTGGCTGTCTTCCCTAACCAATTTATCTTTTGCCTATGAGCTGCGCTCAACGACGACGAGTGAACCCCAGATACCATTGTTTGCCACAATGAACTTCTTTACCTCACAAACGCTCTTCTACACTTGTGACAACTCAACTAACGTGATGACATTGTCTTTAATACACATATCATTAGTTGCAAGCAGTAGCTAGAGGGTACATTATTCGCAATCTTGTCGGTCAGTGGCACCAACAAAAGATCAACATAATAGTCAGGATACAGTCTGTTGTAAGAATGTGGCTTTTCAATCTACGCTTGAAGTCTGAAAGAGAGGAAGAGGAACATGTGAGCAACCGAGCAGTGTTTGCGGAATAATTTGTTTTGGACGTTTTGAGACACTCGTCATTGATACTGATGAGGTCAGACTTAATGGAAAGTGCAGGCTGTAATTCGTATCCAAGCATTTCGAAGAGGGATAACTGGAAGGAGAAAGGCATATAAAGAGAAGAGACAACGAACGGCGATTTGCATACAGTGCATCTGGCGAGGGTGAGTGACCCAATCCTGTATTTGAATTTGAATTGCATATGCTGAAGCTTTTCTTATTATTTGTCTCAATATGTGTGTATACATACATATAGTGATTAACATATACCTACTGTGGAGTTTATAGTGTAAATATTAATTTTGTTGAGGTGGCGGCGGATTCAGCTTCAGCTCGGCTTTTTTCAAAAATTACAAAAATCAATTTTTGACATTCATCATTAACCAGGCATGCATGTCGGAAACGGCTTCATAGAGTTTGGCTTGACAAACAGGCTAGTGTATACCTACCATCCAAGTATTCATTTATTTTCGTGCACGTACCACCACCCTTATGTTTGAAATCATCCTATGCTCAATCACGTATTTATTGGAATGGATAAGCAGCACTGTATTTCCAAACCAAATAACAGAATCTGTTTTCGCTTC
>PJEL010005160.1_pt1 | contig 10574 bp, 8 predicted proteins | sample 1853271 | NCBI WGS metagenome assembly PJEL01 (sample SAMN08108733, study PRJNA415343) | Invertebrate metagenome, whole genome shotgun sequencing project. | host: Globobulimina | place: Sweden: Gullmar Fjord | collected 2015-08 | reverse complement strand
CGTCTCGTGGCGTATATTGTCAGTACTCGAGCCGATGATTCCGGGGCCTGTATCTACCCGAACGACGTTGAGCTCAATTCGACTTTACGCAGTTTCCTCAAAAGCCGGCTACCAGCCTTCATGATTCCCTCGAATCTGGTATTTGTCGATGAAATACCAATGAGTTCAGCTGGAAAAACAGATTGGAATTCATTACCGGATCCACCGTTGCGGAGAGCTGAACAGGAGTTTGAAGCTCCGCGGAATAAGACGGAACGGCGACTCGCTGCAATCTGGCAAGAAATGCTCAAAGTTGAGAGAGTCGGTATTTACGATGATTTCTTCGATCTTGGCGGTGAATCGATTCTGAGTGTCCAGGTCGTTGCCCGGGCTCAGCATTTTGGCCTGAGCTTGACCCCGAGGCAGATCTTCGAGAGTCCTACGATTGCCGAGTTGGCGAAGGTCATCTCGGGCGGAGAAAACGAGCTTGATGCCAATCCGAACGGGAAATCAGAGGATGTTTCGCCTTTGAGTTCGTACTCGGCTAATGTCGAAATCCCAGAGGATGCCGAGCGGCATCTTATCCGGTTGCAGCCAGGTACGAGGCGTCCGCCAGTCGTTCTTGTGCACCCAATTGGCGGCTTCGTGCTCTGCTATGCGCGATTAGCTGAAAGACTTGGCGAGCAGGATAGGCTCGTCTACGGTCTGCAAGCTACTGAGCACGAAGATGGTGAATTTGATGCTGAAACAATTTCTGCAATGGCTGCGCATTATCTGAGTGCTCTTCGGCAGTCCGAGCCACAAGGGCCGTATCATTTAATGGGCTGGTCGATGGGCGGTCTCATCGCTTACGAAATGGCGTGTCTGGCTTTTGCCGAGGGAGACGAAGTTGCTTCCTTGACCTTGATCGACGCAGCCGTGCCTTCGGGAGTGATCAGTGATGAGGACATGCGGCGCATGAGGGACCTTTCCCGGGCAGTTGAAGCTTCAGAACAGCTTCGCGAGCATTGGACGGCCCTCGGACTCGAACGCGAGGTTGAAACGCTGAATGGACGAACTGGGAGCGGGAGCGGAGCAAACAGGGTTGTCCTGAACCGCCTGAGGTCCCACGTTCGCGCGATTTCTGCATATCAGCCTGGCGCGTGGCCCGGTGCGATCAAACTCGTACGAGCTCAGCAGAGGCCTGCCGAAGAGAATCGTGATTGCACCCTCGGATGGGCTGAGTTTGTTTCGGGTGGCATCGAGGTTGCTATTGTGCCGGGTGATCACTTGAGTATCATGCGAGACGAAAGCATAGACAATCTTGCCCAGATCATCGCTGAAACAGATACGTAAATTTGACGATGAACTTCCTGTCGAGGGTGGCGAGGTTCGAAAAACTTGCCGCATTCCACGTCTGGTTATAAACGACAAAGAGATCAGAGCCTGGTTTATAGATCCAGTTAAAGCGGAAGTTGACCGAGAGCAATTCTGCGAGGTCATTGTACTGGACGAACAGACTCGACAAGATCGTTGGTGTGAGGGCGATAGCGAGCTGTTCACGGATGATGTTGACAGTGAAGTCGCCGCCGGGCAATTCGATATCGTTGTAGTCCCAACTTGTTTGCGAGCGGATGTAACGGTTCGGCCGGAGCATCAGGCTGACAGAATTATTTAGGCGGGTACCATCGTAAAAATCGCCGTAGGTTGCTTGCCCTGAGACCGAAACCGGGCGGCTTGAGTGGGTGAGGTATCTGACGCCGGCAGATTCGAAGGTGTAATCACCGGCAGGGATAATGACTCCGGGCGAGATCTCAAAATCGTATCGAAGGTGTTCGAAGGTCTGGTTCGCGATGATGTTGACCTCGTCGGCTGCAGCCGTTCTCAGACCAAAAAGATCGGCGGAGTAGAGCTTGCTCTGGATCTCTCCGTCGAGATCTGTGAAGACCGCGGCGTCAAGAGAAAAATTGTAGTTCATGATTCTGGTCGAGTCGGGCCGCGGCTGCCAGTCGAAACCCGTATTGTATCGATAGACATTGCTGCGCAGTAAAAAACCCATACGCGGATCGAAATCTTCGCCGACTCGAACCCAGCCGATACGGGCGTCAAATTCGGCGCCGTCCCAGGTTGAACCTGCGCTGGCTGACCAATCGCTCGTTTCGCTGGAACCTGAGTTCTCACTCTCAATGAAATACGCGTCGAAACCGAGGTTCCTAGTCGGTTTGTAATCGAGGTCAAGGCCGTAGACTTGATTGGTATTGACCTCTTCGTCGCGTCGAGTGAAGATCATTCCGACACTCGAACGTTGGCCGAAATTCCGGGTGGCTCTGAACGCACCCCAATTATTGGTAGGAATCGCGACCGATCCGTCAGCAAGGGTCGTCTGGTCGGTCTTGACGTCGAGTACGCCGAGATTCCACTCGCCGACCCGTCCGCTCAGGCGCACGCCCCAATCGATTGGAATCTCGTCACCATCGGGTCCGATGCCAATTCTTCGCGAATGAAAGACCTTGAGCAACGGTGCTCCCCCGCCGGTGGCGCCGGGCCCAAAGTCGAAAATCCCAGCGTTCTCCAAGAAAAACTCACGTTTTTCTTCAAAAAACAGAGAGAAACGAGTGAGATTCACCTGTAAAGCATCAACTTCGGTTTCGCCGAAGTCCGTATTGATCGTCACGTCAAGGCTGAGTCCACGGGTGACGCCCCATTTGAGGTCGAGGCCGGCGTCGAAATCATTTTCGTTTGTCACTTCAGAGTTGGTTTCAAGTGAGTCTACAACGAATGGTTTGACGTTGAGATTCCATCCTTGCTCGATATCGCTGATTCCGCTCAGGCTGCCGTAGGCTGAAACTCTCTGGAATACGGCGTCGAGAAGAATTGGCGTCAAATATGCCTCTTCGGCGCGGCGTCTGATGATGCGCCGGACCTGGAATCCCCATTGCTCGGCCGCTGGGTCGAAACGAAGGGTCGAAAACGGAATCGCGATTTCGGCGACCCATCCATCTGCCGTGACTTGAGCCTTGACGTTCCAGACACCATCCCACTGCAGGTTAAAGCTGCGGCCTTCATCGGTGATCAGGGCATCGGTCTGGGCGCCATTGGGGTTGGTCTCAAAGACATACGCATTTCGATTGTCGTCAAATGTGTCGAAGAGAATGTCGAGGGAATCGTCTCGCCACAAGGGCTGATCTCGCTGCATCTCTTTGTTGATAACCAGGCTCGGTTCGGAGTCGAAACAGTAAACGCCGACATATAAGATCTTAGGCGTATAGACGACGCGGACCTCGGTGCGTTCCGAAGAAGGCTGTCCCGTATCGGGTTCGCGCTGGATGAAATCGGTACCGACCGCAGCATCGGCCCACGCTTGTTCATCTAAAACACCGTCGATCGTAATTTCTGATGAGGTTTTCAGTGCCTCGAGATTGTTGGGCGTATCAGCATGGGCTGAGGAGTAAAAAACCGTAATGAAGAGAGTAGAGACCAGAAATAGACGACAGACCCAGGACCGATTGTTCATGCGAACTCCAATAGTGCGTAAGGCCAGAATTTTCACTCTTCGGGGAATCCTGGGTCGTTCAGTGCCCGGTCGGATTCGTAGCTGATCGTCGCTACTGTTCGGTCGTAGAGCTCGCGTGCATCTTCGTGGGTATTACCAACCGCAGTGAACCCAAATCGACCGTATTCCGTGATTGCGCTGAGCATATGGAATACAACTCCAGTCTGGGTGGTATGGTCGAAGTGAAGGCCGTGGCGAACAACAAAGTCGAAGAGATCGTCGGGAGTTATGGCGCAAAATGCCGCTGACTCTACATGGTCGTTGGCGACATAATATTTTTCACTGCCGTGGCGCGTTGTGAAACGCCCGGTTGCCGGGTCATAGTGGCCGTCGGTGAGGAATTCGAGGGTGAGATAAGGGGCGGTCGTACCGCCTTTTCGGAGGTTGATCTCAATCGCCGATACCGACCACGGACCGCCGCGATCTCGTGTCGTGACAAAATCGATAGCGAAACGCCCGAGCACGCCCTCTCTGCAGAGGTGTGCTCCGATCCTTGCAGTGTGTGAACAAATCTCAACCGAATACTCCGAATCGGCGGGGAAAGTACATCCTAGGAAGCTCTGTCCGTCGCCGCCGCCGAGTAATTGGTCGTGAGTTGAGAGTATCTCAACCTTGCCAAGAGGCGTAATCCTCGCTTGCACGCTCGGAGACCGAAATTCATCACCAATGAGGCGCTCTTCGACGATGCCGCCTTGTTTTTCTAAGGCGGCGAAGAAGCCGGCGTAAGCAAGACTGCCACCACTGGTTTCGAGGCCGAGTAGGCGCTCCCGTATTGCCTCTTTTTCTTTCGGATCTTTTGGTAGCGGCAGGCCGACAAGCGTAAGAACCGCATTGCCTTCGCCGGAGACGCCTTGGTTGAGTTTGGCTACCACCTGTTCGATACCAGGTTTTTGTAATCGAAGATTTGAAATTGCCTCAACCAGATCGTTCTCGTTGTTGAGATCTTCTACGCCGAGTGGATGGGGGACTCCTTCATCCATGAAGATGTGCCGGCAACCGCTTTTGGATCCAAAGTCTTCGAAAGCGGGATCGGCGCCGTACATAGGAATGCCCAATCTCAGGGCAAGATCACGCTCGAGCATCGTTGTATTAAAAGGCACAAGGTGCGTCGTTTTTCGATCGGTGATGAGGGATCGAATCTTCTCGATGACGCGTGGACGTTCGAGGATTTTCCGTGTCAGAGGCCGTGGGGAAGAATCGTACAGGGCAAGCGCCGTCAAACGTTTGCGAGCATGACTTGGGATAACTCCTGGAAGCAAGCCAAGGTAATAGTCGATGATATTCTCAGAAATCGGTTGCGACGTACAGTAGATAATTCGGGCAAGGGGTTTGCGAAGCAGAAAGAGAAGAAAAAGAAGCCGTTCTTCATATGCTTGAAGGATAGTCCCTGGAAAATCGACATCGACCGAGATCGAGGGTACAACCACCATCGTTTGTTCGAGTTGGTTCATTGACTGGATGAGTTTCCATTGGCCGACAAGGCCACCTTGCAAATGAAGGAACCGCTGTGACGCTTCTTCCGGGCTCAGGCCTGTAGGGGGAAGATCCCGTGAAATGGAACTCATTCAGCCTCCTCGATATATTGACCCCAAAATTCTACCATGGGGGATCATTGATAGACGATCAGAAGAGGCCGCTGGTCGTGATTGTGACGGTATAGCCTGAGCCGTCGTCAGGATAGGCGACTTCGAGTCTCAATAATTTAACGAGACCAATTTGGGGGACGTCGGCAACGAGGCCGACGCCGATATCGGAATGAATACGTTCGGTGCCGGGGCCGACTCGGGGATCCCAGGTGTAGCCGGCATCGACAAAAGCAACCGCGCCGAGTGAAAAGAGATGAAAAATGTCGTCTTTGATCTTGACCCGCCATTGCAGGTTGGCGACCGCGCGACCAGTGCCGTCAAAATAGTCGGGATCCCAACCGCGAAGTCCAATATCGGTTCCGAGCGTCAACTGGTGATTGCTATCGAGGTCGCGTGATGCTTCGACCATGAGGCGAAACATGAACGATCTATCGCCGACTTGGGACGCAACGAACTGACCACCGATGACGGTATTTCGAAGTTCACCTTCATCCAGTCTTCCAAATGTCCACAGTTTCAGATCAAACATCCAATTGTCGCGTGAGCGTACCATCGCCAGCTCTCCATCGAAGATATACCGTTCGATATCGCCTCCAAATGACGGTAAGGATATGGTGAGTCCGAGGTTGAAGTTTGGTCCCAAAGCGACGTCTTCTTGCGAGACCCACGATCGGAATCCCTGGATGACGAGAAAACGGTCGGCGACCTGTTCATAACCGATTCTCGGGCCTCTGATCTTCATCGAGCCTGGAGGGGCGAATGCATCACCGGTGTCGTTCCAGCTCCATTCGCCGAAAGATTCGGATCGGTCAACGATTCCAAAGACAAGGCGATGGGTACGCGGGCTTGATGTTGGCAGTCTTATACCACCCCATAATCGCATTGATTCGATTTTTGTCGGGCCTTCAATGATGGGTTGACCTAAGGAATAGAGGTAATCGACGTACTCGTTGTCGTCCCATTCGATGCCCCAACTCTTGGTGGTGGCGAGTGAGTAAAAGGGGTAATCGGCGCGAATGAGGTTGCGATAACCATCCGATGCATCGCGGTATTCGACACGCGCCCGCCAGCGGCTGCCGAGGATATTTGGATGATACAGGCCGTAGGTCCACGATGAGCGTTCGTCGTCGGATGCATATTTGAGGTTGAGCGCCCACCCCTGGCCGAAAAGGTGGTTTTCGTCGACAGAGATGGCGAAATCGCTGCGATTACCTGAAATGCCGAATTTTGCCCCAACTTGGAGAGTCCATCGATCCCGAGTATCGACGGTAACTTCAACTCCGCCAGTGACCTCACGCGCCGTGATTTCGACGGGATTGACGAGGTCAGTGCTGCGCAGGATACGTGCTGATTCTTTGAGTTCTGCTGCGTTGAAGGGATCGCCCTCAGAAAAGAGCAACATTCGGCGGATGAACATCTCGGTGGACGTGATGTGCAGTTTGTTTGCCAGTCGATATGGCCAGGCTGTTGTTCCGGGCATTGAAGTGTCGAAAATATCACGCCTGATGAAGACGATAGAGACGATGGGTAGGCCCTGGAGGTCATGTTCGGCCGCCTGTTCGGCATTGGTGATTTCAGCATCTTTGTCATTGGCATACACGGGAATAGGAAAAACGCAGACAAGAACGAGCGCGATGGAAAGACAGGTGCGCAAGATTGGCAACATGAATTCCCAGTATATAACGATTCGGGCTGCAATCTCTCGGAACTGAGAAACTGGGTTCATTGTCAAATGCGCGATGTACTGGGATAATCCCGGACATGATAGAACGCCCCCGCATCCTTGTGACTAATGACGACGGCATCAGCGCTGACGGTATTCAGATTCTCGCGGACCGATTGGAAAAGACGGCCGATGTCTGGGTCGTCGCTCCAGATTCAGAACAATCGGCCGTCTCACACGCGCTCACACTCTCTCGGCCTCTTCGTGTCAAGCAGATCGCTGATCGCCGTTACGCAGTTGATGGTACGCCGACCGACTGTGTTGCCCTTGCATTGTCAGGGACGATCGACGGCATAACGCCGGATCTTGTCGTTTCCGGTATCAACAATGGTTGCAATATGGGCGTTGACGTGCATTATTCCGGCACAGTATCGGCCGCATTCGAAGGCGCAATTCTCGGCTTGCCGGCGATCGCAATCTCGCAACAGGTGAACAATGGTTTCTCCTGGAACGTTGCAGCCTCTACGGCGACGCGCTTGGTGGCATGGGTCCACAAAAACGGCATCCCAAGTGGCACGGTTCTTAACGTTAATGTGCCCGCTAAACAGCCCATCGGTGTTCGCATGACGACTCTTGGGGTGCGGCGTTACACAGAAGGAGTCATCAAGACAGAAGATCCGCGCGGGCGGGAGATCTACTGGATTGGCGGCGGTGAACCGGTATGGGAACCCATCAAGGGTTCCGATTTTTACGAAGTTGATCAGCGGTACATTTCAGTGACACCACTGCACCTCGACATGACTGATGATTCCTTCTTGACGAAATTGAGGGATAATCCTCCTGATTGGATGGCCAACCTTGGCTGACCCTTATGCCTACCAGCGCTCCCAGATGATTGAAAAACTCCGTGCGACCGGGATTCGCGACCCGCGTGTTCTTGAAGCGATGGCGAAGATCCCACGCCACGAGTTTGTGCCTCGCGAATATTTTTCGCAGGCGTATTCGACTGAAGTCTCCCTCAGCATTGGCGAAGGGCAGACAATTTCGCAACCTCGAGTTGTTGCCAGAATGAGTGAAGCGGCGAAACTCGGGCCAGACGACAAGGTTCTTGAGGTCGGTACGGGATCAGGTTATCAAGCTGCTGTGTTATCGCATCTTGTTCGATTCGTTTTCACTGTTGAACGGCACTCTTCGCTTGCCCGCACGGCCAAAACCAGGCTCGATGCCCTAGGTGTTGAAAACGTCAGTGTTAAGGTGATGGATGGTTCGCTTGGGTGGCGCGCTCAAGGGCCGTATCAGGCTATTCTGGTTACTGCAGCGGCGCCAGGTATTTCCGACGTATTGTACGACCAACTTGTTGACGGCGGGCGGCTCATCGTACCCGTCGGGAGCCGTGATCAGCAGGTGCTGACTGTTGTCGAAAAACGAGGCACTTTACGTCGCGTGACAGAATTGGAACAGGCTTGTTTCGTGCCGCTGATAGGACGTCAAGGATGGAATGTGGAGTGAAATGAAAGAAAAGATTTTTGCATGGATCGATGCCATCGCAGCTTCCCCTCATCCAGGAATGTGGCTTTTTATCTTGGCCTTCGCCGAGAGTTCCTTTTTTCCGATTCCTCCGGATGTACTGCTGATTACGCTCGGCGTTGCGAGTCCGGAGAAAGCGATCATATTTGCGCTGATCTGTACTCTGGGCTCGGTTCTCGGAGGTGGTGCGGGATACGCCATAGGACTTTTTGGCGGGCGTCCTCTGCTGTATAAGATTTTCAGCGATTCGAAGGTCAAGGCGGTTGAACGCTTGTACGAGAAGTACAACGCCTGGGCCACTGGCATCGCCGGTCTGACGCCGATTCCTTACAAGGTCTTTACGATTGGTGGCGGCGCATTTAAGATCAATTTTAAGATATTCATGCTGGCATCGTTGGTTTCACGTAGCCTGCGTTTTATGGTCGAAGGCGTGCTCTTGTTCTTTTTTGGAGAGCCGATTAAGGATTTCTTGTTTTCGCAGTTTAATTGGCTGTCAATTGCCTTTGTTGTGCTGCTCGTTGGTGGGTTTTGGTTGGTACATCGTGTCGGTAAGAAAGCTGCTGTGACTCCCGAATGAAGGATGAACGAGAACCGCTTGTGATCCGCCGGTATGAAATTTATGGGCGAGTTCAAGGCGTTGGTTTTCGTGCTTTTGTTTTTCGAAAGGCGCAGAGCCTCGGAGTTGGCGGTTGGGTACGAAATCAATCAGATGGCAGTGTTGAGGCTTTGGTTTCGGGTCGAATAGAGAATCATGAGAGGCTTCATGAGCTGTTTCAGGAAGGGCCGATGTGGTCACGGGTTTCACGGGTTAAATGGAGTGAGGTTGAAGGGGCGCCGGTTTTACCGGATGAATTTTCGATTCACCGCTGATGAAACTCTTTCCCGAACCCGCGCCTGAAGTTCGCCAACATCTTGAAAGCGTTTTCGAACGTGCTTCCAGCAAGACCCTTCCGATGCCGCCGTGGATCGCAGTCGATAACGACGATTCGTCGTGGTATATGTTGGCTTCGCGGAAGCCACGGGCAGAGCGCGCACAAGCGATCGTCGCGACGTCGAATGAAGCGTCGCTGCTGATCGCGCATCGCTTGGGTATCGGTGGTGCGCTGAGGCTCCCACCATCAACGCCAGCAGCAACTCTAGCTCTAGAGGCGGCTCGAACGAATCCTGCACCAGTCATCGATATTGATCTTGTGTCGTGGTGTTTGACGGGTAATAACCAGGTTTGGCTTGTGAGTTGGCGAAACTCTGGATTCTGGCGTCAACAATTGGGAGGGCTGGCCCTGAGTGCTGTGCTTTCGGAAGTCGCTGAGTTGCTCGATATCGTGCCGACAATTCTCGGCTTTCCGGCTCTCTTGGTGGCTGGTCGATCTCCAGATGAGATCGGGGCAGCCTGGAAGCAGATCTCTCGTGGCCGTCTTGATGTACCGGCCGAAGGCATTGAGATCTTGCAGGTTGATCCGGCGCTGTGTTCATCGACAGGGTTGTGGCTTGAAGCTGCGAGAGTTCTCCTGGGAACGGCGGTTCATGGAGTACATGAAATGAAGCCACGTTCGATCTACGCGCTGCCGCAAGGGCGACGGGTCGGACGGTGGAGCGTTTCTGATATCGGCACCGGAGAGGTCGATTTTTGGACGCCGCGAGTGATGTCTGGAGAAGGGCTTGTTTGGCAGAATGGCAGGGGCGCCGAGATCGTCGAAGCTGCCAGTTCTGAGCAGGTGCTTGCTCACGATCAATCGGTTGTTCGCTTGCCGGGGTGGGTGGTGAAACGCCTGCGCCGTGGCGCGCCCAATGGCGTTCTGCTTGAACGCTTGGCCGCCGCATCACAACGATCAGGCGTTACGTTATGGGTCCCAAATGTCGATCAGGACGCCCTCGAGCACCTGCTCAGACTCGGCGTCCCACTCTGGGTCGACGGCCCTGCGGTACCTGAGTAGGATAGGCGAACCGGCCCCGGCACGGCCGTTCGGGACTCACGGCCTGGCGATCTTCACGGCAGGTACTCGAAGAGCAAGCTCTTCTCTCACCTGCCGCTTGATCGCTTCGTCCTGCAGGGCCAGGACGAACCGGGGCCTCGTGGCGGAGGGATGGTGCTGACACCCCTTTACGTCATATCGTCACGATTCCGGACCTCCCGCCGCGCTTTTTCCGAAAATTGCATGCAAAACGGCCAGGAGGCCAGTTTCTTTGCAATTTTCGGAAAAATCACAGCGGGAGACCCAATCTCGTGACGATCGCTCCGCCCGGAAGTGGCCGGTGGCGGTCTCCACGCAGCGGCGCGAGACGCTGC
>PJEL010005159.1_pt1 | contig 10578 bp, 7 predicted proteins | sample 1853271 | NCBI WGS metagenome assembly PJEL01 (sample SAMN08108733, study PRJNA415343) | Invertebrate metagenome, whole genome shotgun sequencing project. | host: Globobulimina | place: Sweden: Gullmar Fjord | collected 2015-08 | reverse complement strand
GCCGGCCTCCTCATCCCAGCTGGCACCTTTTCACTGGGCTTCATTATCAATCCCCGTTGGGGTTTTTCGCGGCATCAACCTGAGCGGCCAGTACCTCGGAGCCGTAGGCGGACAGGCACAAGCCGCGAAGCGGTGCCAGTGAATAGCGAGTAGGGGTGATCGGTTACGCGCTGCGTCGCAGCGTCTTTCACACGGTGCTCGCTGATGGAAACGTGGAATCCTTCAGATATTCAGCACGGCGTTCGCGTTCTGAAGGGCCATAGTTACTGTATTTCAGCACGGCGCTCACCTTGTTGAGCGCGCTTCCCGTGGGAGCCCGGTATCACATTCAGCGGCCCCTACGCGTCGACAAGAACCCATCGCGCTGCTATCCGCAGAATGATGAAACCCGGCACACCCGTCCAACGCGCACTAATGCAGGAGCGCTCTGAGCCCAGGTGAATCGTTGGGTTCACCTTCCCTGATCGGGTAGAAGCTCGTTGGGAGATTTCTCCACTCGCTTCGCTCGGTCGAAATGACATGTTGGGGGACTCGGTCGAAATGACATCGTGGGAGGTTCGTCGCGACCCCAAAGGGATGGAAGTGTCGCTGTGGTCATCACAAGCGGTCCCCGCACTTCAATTATTGAGCTCCCTCTTGGAGCGCGGATCACCAGGTCCGCATTCTTCCTTCAAGCTGCGGTTGAACCGACGCCTAATCCATTACTGACGAGTGGTTTCTGAATCAGAGGCGAGAAATTCAAGGGCGCTGACTCGCCGAACTCTCCGATCATGATCTCAGCCGAACAGCGACTGAGGTCAGCTCATTCAGATGCCGGGTTGTACATTAAATCATGAATTGATGGATTTGGGAATATTTGGATAATGAGTTCAGTTATACCTGAAAAGCTAGTAATTCTTATTAGCGCTTAAAATCGCTTAATGGATTTGTGATCGATGTTCCTCGAACTCACTTTTCATTCCTGCGATCCGGAGTTTTGGAGGAACAATTTCGTGAAGACCGGGACAACACACAACGGACGCTCCGTGATTGCCGTCAGTGGCAAACACTCGATTGCACTTGCTATGAAGTGGCCCGATGCCGAGCACGATGGGCTGCTCGGTTTCGCGATTCGCCGAACCGGACCTGACAGGCGCACGGAGTGGCTTCCGTCGGTTCTCCGGTTCGAAGGAGAGCAGATTCACAAAGGCAAGCTCTACGATTCGATTGAGGCCCCGGTGCAATCAATGATTTGGAGTGATTTCGGCATTTCGGAAGACCGAAAGGGTATTGGTCTCCCGGCGGGTTCACGTTTCGTCTACGAGGTGATACCCGTGCGCGGAACACCGACCGAACTGAAACGAATGGACGACGAATCGGTACGAGTCTGTATTTCGACCGAACCGGAGCACGAGCACGGGCCAGATGAGCCTGAAGTCCATTTCAATCGCGGTCTCTCCGATATGCAGGAGTATGAGAGATTGTTTGGGGAGGGAAAGAACCCCAACGACGATCCCGAGGCAATGTCTTGGTTGGCGCGAGACCTCGATACGAACATCATAAAATTCAAGAAAAGGGCGGCTGACAATCCGGATCTCCTCCTCGACGTTGCGGCATATCACCTTGAACATGAAGGTGTTATCGACGCCTTGGTCGAGGTTGGGTCCCGAGCTCGCGTATCCCTGGATTGGGGAAAGGAAGAGCAGGACCCGAAAAATCCGGGACCGAACGGCCCAGCGTACGAGCGACTCAAGAACGCCGGAGTATTCGTCCACAAACGGCGACACGTAAACATCAGCCACAACAAGTACGTGGTGCTGAAATCAGCCGACGGCAAACCCCTGTCGGTCCTGACAGGTTCGACAAACTTTACGAACGGCGGAATTGCCACTCAGTCGAATCAAAGCGTAATCGTGCACAATCCTGAGCTGGCACAGGCCTATCTCGACGATTTTGAACGTGTGCTAAAAAACGACAACTCAGGTCTGAGGTCAGCCAACAAAAAAGGGAGAGTCATCGACGAGACGCTGGAGGTGCATTTTTCTCCTCACAGCGCAAAGGATCGACCGGACCTCGACCGGATGACCGAACTCGCCACGAAAGCAACTTCGAGTCGCCTGTTCATGACGTTTCGAATGACCGACAAGGCGCTTGTCGAATCGGTATTGGACGATTCTCTGCCTGTATTCGGCGTTGTCGACCGGGCCTACCACGGTGAAGACAACAGCGGCGACCGACTGATCTTTGACGAAGCTCATAGTGCAAGGCCACGCATCGCCGCATGTAATGCCCCTCTAGATGACGAGCCGGACGAGGATGCATTGTTTGTCGAACTCAAACGCGACGGATACAACCCCATCGTGCACCACAAGATCCTCCTTCTCGATTGGGATCATCCCAACTGCGTGGTTGTCACCGGTTCCGCAAACTACTCAAGCAACTCGACGACCCACAACGACGAGAACTCGCTCATCATCAGCGGTGACATGCGGCTGGCTGAAGAGTACTTCATCGAGTTCTGCAGACTGTTCACACATTGGCGCCCTCGTTGGCTCACCGAGCGCGAGAATCACGTGCACTCGCAGGAACACCTTGCCTCCGATGGGTCGTGGACGAAGGCATGGGCCGAAGGCGGCAGAATAGCTGAATTTCTGGGAGTTGCCACGGCAGGGGGGATCGCCGAATCTACAGCCCCGGCGGTGCAGCCGGTAGGCCCTGCTGGTGTTGGCCGGTCAGGGGTTCGCGCCAGCCTCGCCGGAGAACGTATCGAACACATCGTGGTTCTGATGCTCGAGAACCGGTCCTTCGATCATATGCTCGGGTATCTGCCAGGCGTCAACGGCATTCAAGGAAAGGCCCACGAGAACTACGTTGACCCTCAGAAACCAACCAAAGACGGCACGTTTTCGGCCGAAAAGGCCGTCTTTTTCGGAATACCGGAAGGAGATATTCCACCGCCGGCAAAGATGAAAGGTATCGATACAGAACTGTATGGCGGTCCGAATCATTCGTTTCCCGCCGCGAGTGAACAGCTGTACGGCGATGCATGGGGCCCAACCGGCGACGACGCAAAAGGAGCCACGCCCGAAACCAACAATGGTTTCGTCAAGAGTTACAGCGCGGGACTCATGCGCACTTATGCGGATTGGGCAAAGAAGGATCCCGACTTCGTCATGCCGAAGGCGCCGCCACACGATCATCTCGCCGCCGTCATGGCCGCCTTTACTCCAGAACAGCTACCCGTCATCAACGGTTTGGCACAAGATTTTTGCGTGTGCGACAACTGGTTCTCGGAGGTCCCAGGCCCAACCGAGCCCAACCGTCTTTTCATGCACGCCGCAACGTCCGTCGGCTTCGTGCACAATCCGTGGGAGTATCCGATCGAAGCGCGCACCATCTACGAGGACATCGACGAGCACGGTGAGAAAACGTGGGCATTCTATTCGCACGATCTCTCGGATGCTTCCAACTTTCCAGCCCTCAAGGGCCGGGTCGACAGGCTCCATTCATTTGACAAGTTTGCGCGAGACCTCGAGAAACCCGACGACTTTGCGAACTACGTCTTTCTGTGTCCGCGCTACTCGAACTCCGAAGACGGTTTCGCCAATTCGCAACACGCCCCGTGGGACGTGCGTTTCGGAGAGCACTGGATCGCGGATGTGTACGAAGCCTTGCGAAAAAGCGAAATCTGGGAAAAAACGCTACTGATCGTCACGTATGACGAGCATGGCGGGTTTTACGATCACGTCTATCCACCCGAACAATATGTTCTTCCGCCAGACAATATCACCTCGCCGACGCCGTACGACCAAAAACACTACGGATACATGTTCAACTCAAAAACGGGGAGACCGAAACCGCAGTATGTTTTCGGCTTTGATCGGCTCGGGTTCCGCGTCCCAACAGTCCTGATATCGCCGTGGTTGGAGCAGGGTCTTGTCGAAAACCGTCAAATGCAACACACTTCGGTTCTCGCGACGGTGCGAAAAATGTGGGGATTACGCGACCAGCCGTTAACTGCGCGAGAGGGTCAGGCTCAAGACTTTTGCGACCTTTTCGAAACAAGAAACTCCGTCCGCACCGATTGCCCAACCACCCTCGTTCGCCCGCCGTTGCCCGAACTCAGTCTGAACGAAGCGCTCGATCAGCCTCTCTCGCCGGTGCAAAAGGAGGTGTTTGTGATCGTCAATCACCTCGATGGCCACGAGCACTCGGGGAAACTGGCGCCGGTACCGACTACCCAGCGAGAGGCTGCGCGGTACATCGAAGAGCGAAACCAGGCGCATCAGCGGTATCACGAAGCTCGTGCCGGCCAATACACGGTCACAACCGACGAAGAAGGCAAGTTTCGCTGGGAGCTGAAGGACAAAGACGGCTCGACAATTGCAGTCTCACCGACAGTATTTGATTCGGCGCAACAGACACGAGCAAGCATCGAACGCTTGCGGGAAACGGCGTTTGGGGCGTTCGAAGAGTGCAAATCGCCAAAGAAGACAAAGAAGTGATTGCGAGGAAGAGCGATGATGAATCAAGCGAAATCCCTGATCGGCGGAACAGTTTGCCATTGCCCAGAGGCGAGCACGCTTATCGACCACGAGGACAAGGTCTTGACGAAACAGCACCACGATTTCTTGTGGGATGTCTTCGTCGAGATCGGCCGGTGTTGGGGCAACATGGAAAACGACTCCGCCAGCATCAAGAGCTCCTGGAGGGAGTTCATCGTCGCTAAAACCGAGGACGAACCCAGCTACGTCGGCGAGTACGCCAACGCCGTCGGCGTCATCCAGGAGCTCGTTCATATGTACGGCCGCGATGACGCCTTTCGGCGCTTTCTTCTTGAGAGTGGCGTTCCCGACGGGCCTCCCACAACCAGACTCGCCCACGCAAAACGATACGTGATTGATGAGTTCATCCGGGTGCAGGTGGTTGCTGGCGGGTTCAAAGGCTTCGTGAAGCCTTCGAGCCTGAACCACAAGGGCTACGTAGGGGGCTCCCGCTACAACCGTTTGCCCAGAGTTCGGGCCTACCAGCCGGACAGTGATTCTACAGACTGAAGGAGGTCGTGATGGCAGAGCGATATCAATACGCCTTTATCGGTTCCGGCGTTGCCGGGGTCACCATCGCCAAACGATTGCTCGATAACAACCCGAGTACCTCGATACTAATGCTGGACGCCGGCCCCGAGGTCAAGGCGAAAGAACGGCGGCACTGGTGGGACTACCTGATCTTTGACCGCAAACCCTATGACTACTGCTACGACGTCAAGGGCGAAAACACAACCATCGGCGACATCAACTGGGGCTTCGAAGGTTCGCGCGTAATGGCCTACGGAGGATCGACCGTGCACTGGGGTGCATGGTGCATGCGCTACAAGCCGGAGGACTTTCGCCTGTTTACCAATACGGGGGAAGGGGCCGACTGGCCCATCAGCTACGACGATCTCGAGGATTATTACTACCAGGCGGAGCAGTACCTGTCGGTATGCGGCAACGTCGAAGAGAGCTGGAATCTGCACCGCCAGGGAAACCCCTACCCAAGGCCGCCATTCGAGTGGACGGCGGCGGATGGAGTCATGCTGGAGGCCTTCAAGGAATGTGGTATCGAGCCCGGAAAGATGCCGATCGCGCGCTACCGCAAATGCATGACGACCGGCACCTGTAAGTACTGCCCATTCGGATCACGCTTCAGCGCCCAGTACATCCTCGACGATCTCCGGGCCGACAAGCGTTTCGTGAACTTCGAACAGCGCTGCCGTTCCCCCGTTAGTCGAATCATCGCCGGAGAAAAAGGTTTAATCGAAGGCATCGAGGTCCTGAATGCGAGCACTGGAGAGACCGAGACGGTGCACGCCGACGTTTATGTTGTGTGCTCCGGCACTTACGAGAGCCCGAAGCTGCTCATGCGGTCGGTGAGCAGTGATTGGCCGGACGGCATCGGCAACACACACGATCTGCTTGGCCGATTCATCGTCTCGCACTCGTTTCTTCGAGTGAAAGGAAACACGCCGACGAATCCAGGTCATTGGCTTCAGGAGTATGACTTTCCAACTCTCATGTCACGCACTTACGACACCGAGGCAATGCAAAAAGACGGCAAGATTTTCATATTCAAAAACAGGGTCCTGCCGAATACCGATATCGCGCGCCTGATGATGCAGGGGAAGACGCGGGAGAAGATCGACGCCATCCTCGGCGGGCCGATGCAACTCGAGCTGCAGGCTTTTTACGAAGAGAAAGGCCGGCATGAGAACCGGCTGACGCTGGGCAAGGGCAACAACCGGTTCGGCCTGCCTCTCACTCAGATCAACTATTTACGTGATCCGAACTTCAAGAAACGAGCAACCAGCCGCCTCGACCTCATGAGCAAGGTCTTCGGCGCCATGGACTACTCGATCGAGTATGCCCGTTGGGACGATCCAGGCGGACACCATGCGACCAGCACCTGCAGGATGGCGGATTCACCCGAAAACGGTGTCACCGACAAGAATATGAAGGTTTTCGGCACGAAGAACCTTTTCGTCTGCTCGAACGCAGCTTTTCCGAATTGCACCGCAGTGAATCCAACGCTGACCCTGACCGCCATGTCGATGCGGCTCGGCGACCACCTGATCAACGACGGCCCATGAACCGGCAGGCACGCCCTGCGGGAATAAAGGAGATCGCACCGTGGCCTTGACACAGAGACTTGAGACCATCCAGAAAAAAAGCCATCTCGACCTCGAGCTCGGTGATTTGCTCTACGGGTTCCGGACTCTCCGGGACCATCTTGCCCGAAAGACCGAGGGCTTCACAAAGGAACACGAGCGTCAGCACCTGATGACTGCGCTTCAGGGCGCCGTCACCCTCGAGTTCGCCACATTGCCGCCGTACCTCAGCGCCATCTGGTCGATCAAGGACGACCTTCATCCTGTGGCAAAATCGCTGAGGGAGATCCTTCAGGAAGAGATGTTGCACATGGCGCTTGCTTGCAACATGCTGGTGGCGATCGGCGGCCAGCCTGAGATCAACACCGCGCCGCCCGTCTATCCCGGAAAGCTACCACTCAATGTGCATCCAGAGCTGACGATTCCGCTGGGCGGGTTTTCGAAAACGGCCATTAAGGCCTTCCTTGAGATCGAGCGGCCGAACCATCCGGGCCATGCAATCTCGCTGAAGGCCGCCCACGAAATCCACAGGGCGAATCCGGGTGAAACGGGTGATTTCACCATAGGTGAACTCTATGACCAGATTCTGCAGGCGTTCCGATCCCAGGCCCCAGTCCTCGAGACCTATCGGCAAATCTCGGGGCCGTTGGCCTGGAGGCTCCTAAAGGACCTGGACGACGTGCAGTGGGCGATCGAGACCATCCAACATCAGGGAGAGGGCAGCGAGGGTCCTCCGGACACCGGGGCGGACGACCTGGCTCATTACTACCGTTTCGCGGAGATGTTTGAGCTCAAGCGCCTTGAGTTTAACGAAGAAACCCAGGAGTTCGAGTTCACGACCCCGATTGACTTCGACATGGAACAGGACGTCTGGCCGATGGCGCAGATCCCTGTCGGAGGTTACACCGACGACAAGGTCCCGGACCCGGAGGTTCGGCGGCTCCTGCGGGGATTCAACGAGACCTACTCGAGGCTCCTCGATTTGCTGCAGGCCGCGTGGCGAAACGATGACGGTCAGGCGATGTTTTGGCACGCGATCGAGACGATGTTCGCGCTGCAGAAATACTCGAAACCATTGATCCAAACGCCCCTTCCGGACGGATCGGGCAACTACGGACCGGATTTTCGCTACATCCCGGTCGCCGAAAGGGGGAGAGCATGAACGAAGCCGCCTACCATCCATGGCTGGAACTTCGAATCGTGACGCTGGGCGTCTCAGGTACCAAGGTCTGGGACGCTATCAGCGACTTTTATCTGAACAGTTTCCACGATTTAGGGCGGCAGTTTCCGCTGCCCGGGAGAGAGTGACTCATGGGCAGTTTACTCGAGATCAACGACACCCTCGAGATTACGACCGAGCAGGGCTTCCCTGCGGACATCTTCACACTGGAACGCCACCGCTCGAGGCCGATCACCCTTGCCGACGTGCACGGTATGGTCTTTGAATTCACAGGCAAGGAACAGGCGCGTTTTTTTCACCTCGATCCCGTGCGGGTGTACTGGTATCACAACATCAATGGCAGGTGGCTGGTCTGGGGTCAGATCGTGCTCCACGAACAGCGTATCTCCAGAAATCCGGCCTATCAACAGCACCAGGGCGCGGTCAACGTGAGCGATCCCAGACAGTGGGTAACCTCCGGTAAGTACCGTATCCTCAAGATCTACGACCCGCACTACCAGGAGGAGTTCACAAGAAAGGACCTGCCGCCGAGCTTATCTTATTTCCAGGACTGATGAAGCTGCGAGTCAAACGACGGGTTCCCGGTGGCAACGTTGGGGGACCAGCCTGTCGCCGAATTGCTGTGATAGAGGTCGGAAACCAGATTTCCAGGATGTCGACAGTGACCCCTCGTACTGACATTTCCGATAACGGGCTGCTCGAATCATTTCCGCTTGCACTGTCGTCGTAGATGAATCGAATTGACCTCGGAAATGGCGTGAGTTTTCGGTGCGCCGGGTATAGACGTCGATGGAAGGACGGGAAAAATGAGTGATCGGGAGATTTCATCCTTCATCGTGGTGCTCTGCGTCGTCGCCTGTGTTCTGGTCGCGCCGAGGTTGCTTCAACCGCTTGCCAACCGCAAAAACTGTGTGGCGTCGTTCGGCGGCGGGTCGGCGGTCGCTTATGTTTTTCTCGCCCTCTTGCCCGAGCTCGAGATGGATCACCTCGTGATCGGCCAACGCATTCATCTCATCATCCTCCTAGGTTTTTCCGTGATCTTCCTGGTCGACCAGAGAATGATCGCTGGGGCACGAGAAAACGCAGGTGGTCGTTTCGCCATGGAAGTCGGCCTCGCATCGATCTATCTCTTCTTGCTCGTATTTACCCTGGCCGAGCAGCTGCCAATGCACCCCGGAATGGCCGTTGCCTGGGTTCTGGGGCTTGCCCTGCACGTCGTTCAGCAGCAGCGCAACCTGCATGAAGCTCTCGATCTTCGGCAGCATCCAGCGGCCCGGAAGGTAGTGGTGGCGGCGGTAGCCGGCGGGTGGTTGGTCTATTACGTCACCACAATGCCGGAGCTGTTGCTTGATCTTCTGACGGCTATGATTGCCGGTTTCATCATGTATCGGGTGTTCGGAGAGGAGCTGTCCGCCGCAACTCATCTGCACATCTGTTCTTTTCTGGCGGGCATCGTGACTTTTTCGGTGCTTCATTGGGCCGCCGGTGTTTGAATTGAGTCAGGTCTTCGCTTCGCTGCGAGCGTGCATCATGTCCGGAACCGGTGTTCATCGATAATATGGAATAGCTGTAACTCTTGACCGGAGTAACCATATGCCCGCAAACAAGTCATATATCTATCTGGACTATAACGCGACCACACCCCTTGACGACCAGGTACTGGCGGTCATGCTGCCCTGGTTTTCCGAAAAATTCGCGAATCCCTCCAGTCTTGATCACCCCATGGGTCAACAAGCGGCACAAGCGGTGATACTGGCGCGGGAACAGGTCGGCGGCGTCTTCGGCGCCCGGGCAGAAGACATCATCTTCACATCCGGCGCCACAGAGGCCCTCAACCTAGCCCTCCGAGGCTTGTTTTGCAGCCCCGGCAATCAGAAGCGTCATCTCATTACGGTCAGAACGGAACATCCAGCCGTCTTGTTCACGGTGGAAGCCCTGGCCCGGGAAGGGGCGAAAGTCTCCATGCTGGACGTGAACGAGCACGGGCAAATTGATCTCGCCCAGCTTGAGCGTGAAATACGGCCGGATACTCTATTTGTGGCGGCCATGTGGGTCAACAATGAAACGGGCGTCATACACCCTGTCCAGGCGATTGGAGAAATCTGCAGGGAGAAAGGTGTTCGATTCGTTTGTGACGGCACCCAGGCGCCGGGGAAACTCGCCATAGAACTGCGATCGATTTCAGTAGATTTTTTGGCCTTCTCGGGCCACAAGTTTTACGGCCCAAAGGGTGTGGGCGGGCTTTATATTGCCGCGAAATGTCGAGGTGAATTCTCACACCCCATCTTAACCGGCGGCGGGCAGGAGTTCGGATTGCGAAGCGGCACCCTGAATGTTCCGGGAATCGTGGGAATGGGCCAAGCGGCTCAGTTGTTCGCGAATGATGAAAAATCCGTGAAACATATGGAAACCCTTCGAAATCGATTAGATAGCTCTCTAAGACAATGCCTGGACGTGCGAGTGAACGGTGAATTCGCCCCACGGGTTGCGAATGTCCTGAATATCGAATTCAGGGGTGTCCGTAACATGGACTTGATTCGGTCCACGGACCTTCGAATGGCCATATCTACCGGCTCCTCCTGTAATTCCGTAAAGGAAAGGCCTTCCCATGTGCTGAAAGCAATGGGCAGATCGGACCGGGACGCCTCTTCCGCGGTTCGCATAAGCCTGGGAAAAAATACAACCCGGACGGAAATAGAAAGGGTCATCGAAATCCTGACCGACACAGTGCCGAAGCTAGAAGGCCGGCCGGAAAGTCCATCTTGGCTGCAAATCG
>PJEL010005158.1_pt1 | contig 10578 bp, 10 predicted proteins | sample 1853271 | NCBI WGS metagenome assembly PJEL01 (sample SAMN08108733, study PRJNA415343) | Invertebrate metagenome, whole genome shotgun sequencing project. | host: Globobulimina | place: Sweden: Gullmar Fjord | collected 2015-08 | reverse complement strand
CAAGCGGAGTTTCGAGCAGCATATTTGAACCGCCTATGATGGCATTGAGCGGCGTCCGGATCTCGTGGCTCATCGTCGCAAGAAAGACCGACTTTGCCCGGTTTGCGTGCTCAGCCCTCTCCTTTTCCGCCTGCAACTCCATCGTTCTTTGATTAACAAGATCCTTGAGTTCAGAGGTCCGCATTCTGACTCGCCGCATCCTGAAAATCTCCAAAACGGCGGCGATCGCTAGCAGAACGAAGATATAAAATGCTCCCGCAACTCCGGATTTCCACCACGATGCATGGTTAACCCGCCAAAAACGATCGGGTTCCCCATTCCACAACCCTCGACCAAACAAACCACATTCTGCAAAATCATGAACTTCAGAGGCAAGATTCAGAAATGATCCGATACGATCGTGATTGAGCGCCCAGACCTGATATTGCGCCAGAGTATCGGCGACCGTCAGTTCTTCACGATGATACTCAAGGGCGATTGCCGGAACCGGCTGAAATACCGATACCCATAAAACGACCACAACCGCGAAAAACCGCAATAATTTCACCATAACCTGGTCGGCACGCTCGTATTGAGGAATGTTCAGTCTCCACCAGAATCTTAGCACGCGTCTCTCATCATACAGAGAATCGTGCCTACTCCATCGCCTCTGCAGGCGGATTATCACGAGCGGTCGTGATGGAGGAACCTATCAATCCAAAAGCATTGTCGATTTTTTGCGGCAAATCGGGAATCGTGACATCTGCATTGAGACGTGATCCTTGGATTCGCGCTTTGACGAGCACATCCGTTGTTTCGCCACCCAGAACTTCGGTGAGAACATCTTCGAGAACTGAAGCCGCATCGGCCTTCCATGGCCCCTGGTCCCGCTGTAATTCCAATTGGGCAGAAAAAGAACTGCTGTCGGTGAAACCTCCGGTCAATACCAGGCTTGAGGCCGGCGACCATTCAAGTTCCGCTAACCGTTTCAACTCATCAATCTGTGCCAAACCATCAAGAATGCGCTGCAACTCTCCATTGTTATTATCCATCGCCGCCCGCAGCGGTGGTCCTTGTGGCAACTGGGCCAGAAGGTTATGCACGGTTCCGGGACTCGCTGTCTGACGAGTACCCAGCCTATCAACAAGCTGTTGAGCACTCTCAAGATCGGTCGAAAAAACCACATCAGAGCGACGCATAAAGAATGCGGCATCTGAAGGGTCAAATTGGTAGATCTTTTCTCCTCTGTGGCGCGTGACCCGAACCTCGTCGGTGCGCTCAAAAGCCCAACCAAGAACCCAGTCCATAAGAAGCATTTGATTACCCAGACGCTCGATACTCAGTGTTACTTGGTGAATATCGTCGCTCACGCCAGGACGCAAACTCCACGCGACAACAAGCGGGAACATCTCGCGGACCTTCTTCTCGTCCCTCTTTGATTGCCACCTCTTGAGCATTGCATCAAGGGTCGGCGGGAGATCGCTATTGAGACTACCGCGCATTTTTGCCGCAGAATCAAGAAAACTCATCACCAGTTGCTCGGTTCCTGGATCGTCGAGCGAAAGCTCCCACTCGGCGAAACCTCGAGCATCTGAGCTACACAAGAGAGCCGTGTCTATCAACTCTCCAGGCTGGTTCACCCACATCACGAATGCGGTACACGAGCCGAATCCGATCAGCACGGCAAGACCACAACCGATCGCACAACCCTTAAAAACTTTCCCCGTTCGAGTCCCTGCCATGATTTTTTTCCCGCCCCTCCCACATCATAACGATTCTTTTCTGTCGATTGTTCGAAATCGGGTAATATCTATTCTCAAGAAGGAGAATTGCGATGGAGCTTCATTATCGCCGGCTTGAAAAGATGTATCACGAATCTCCAGTCAGCCAACTCTACGAACCTCAACTTGTAGTCTCTAAGGGTGCTTCAGTCATCACGATGCCGGTAAAACCTCAGTTTTTTCATGCTGCGGGAGCACTTCATGGATCTGTCTACTTCAAAGCCCTCGACGATGCCGCCTACTTCGCCGTCAATTCTTTGGTTGCTGATGTTTTTGTGCTCACAGTGACGTTCAATACCTATCTTCTACGCCCAGTAACGAAGGGGCTTCTTCGAGCCGAAGGCCGCGTCACAAGTATTTCGAAAAATCTATTCATCGCCGAAACCATCCTCTACCTCGGCGACGATCAAGCAGTGGCTCGCGGGAGCGGTAGTTTTATGAAGAGCAAAATCCTTCTCAATACGATCCCCGGATATCGAATCGAGGCTAATGAAGAATGACTACCAATCAAGACGGGACCACCCTTCAAAACCTGATCACACTTCGTTTCGCCGAAGCCGAAGATACGACGATCATCCTCGGCTTCATCAACGAACTCGCCGCTTATGAAAAGCTCTCTCACGAAGTCGTAGCTGATGAGAACAGCCTTCGGAATTCTCTTTTCGGAGAAAGGCGGGTCGCCGAAGTTGTCATCGCTGATGTCAACGGTGAAGCTGCGGGTTTCGCGCTGTTCTTTCACAATTTTTCGACCTTCCTCGGCAAACCAGGTATCTATCTCGAGGATCTTTTTGTTCGACCGGAAAAACGCGGCTACGGTATTGGAAAAACCTTGCTCTCGTTCCTCGCCAAAATTGCGGTCGAACGTAACTGCGGCCGTCTCGAATGGTCGGTTCTCGACTGGAACGAGCCCGCTATTGGTTTCTATCGCGCATTGGGCGCCCGCTCCATGGACGGCTGGACGACCTTCCGTCTTGATGACGAAGCCCTGATCGAGGTCGCAAAATCCGTGTAAACCCCCGCTTCATCATTCGGACGATAAGGACCGCTCACTGCAAACGTGGTCCCGAGGTCTGCGATCTCTGCCAGGAGATGGTTCACGAACAGATATGCCTACTCGACATCGACCCACCGGATCGCGGCATGGTGCAGCGCAGGGTCATCGAAGTTGAAATCGCTGGCAAAAGTGAATGGCAGGAATACGATATCGTGCGGATCTTCGAAAATCGTGACGATGCGCTTTTATTTGCTGCGAAGAACGACCTTAAACTACCCGAGGATTGAATAACCGCCATCAACGACGATCGTCTGGCCGTGGATCATCGAGGCATATTTGGTACACAAGAAGATCGTCGTATTCGCGACATCGATAGGTTCAACAAGGCGTCCGGCCGGTGTTCGTTCGCGACTCCTTTCGAGCATGGATTCGCGATTGGGAAAATGCAAGAGCGCTTCGGTATCGACAGTGCCCGCCGACACAGCATTGACCCTGATACCTTCGCACGCGAATTCGGCAGCGAGGTGGCGTACCATCGACTCGAGAGCCGCTTTGGATGCTCCAACGGCGGTGTAATTCGGGATCGCACGAATAGCACCTAGTGAAGACACAGCTACAAGCGCCTTTTCGCCATTACCGTCAATCTTTGAAAAATTCTGGATCAACGGTAATAACGCGGCGGCGTTGATATGCATCGCCCAGTCAAAATGGCGCAAAGTGAGTTCTTTGGCTGGTCTCAATACACCAGACGCCGCGTTGGAAACCAAGATTTCCAACCCTCCCCACTCTTCTTGAATCGACGAAAAAATACCTTCAACGTGTTCAGGCTTCGCGACATTTCCCTTCAGAAGCAGACAACGTACACCGCGTTCGCGAATCTCTGCTGCAGTTTCTTCGGCGCGTTTGCGGTTACGTAGATAGTTGATGGCGACATCAACGCCAAGATCTGCCAATGACAGCGCAATACACCGGCCGATACCACGGGAAGAACCCGTCACGAGAGCACGTTTCCCTCTTAATTCAAGATTCATAATTCCTCCGGAGCGTTCAGAAAACCGCTCCTATTGTTCAAAACTTCGAAAATCGTCTACCTCAACTTCAAGATGGGATAGCCCTCCTATAAGCGTTCCCCGGGGCATCAGTATTCCCGGACTTTCGTATTGACGACAGGGTGAGACGCCAACACCCCCACTGTGATCTCGAGCGAGTCTTCGAGTCGAGAGATCTGGAGATGAGTCTGGGCAGGACGTAGGTTCGTCGAAGATCAGCATGACGGTCAAATTCGAGTTCAGATCCCACAATCTGCGATCGGCTACTTCTCTTTTTACGCCATCCCTACCTGAGGCCGCCACGCCTGAGGAGCAGCCAGAGAAAGAAGGGCCCCCCGAGAAATGCCGTGATCACGCCGACGGGGAGTTCTACAGGCGCCATCAGGGTTCGCGCACCTGTATCACAGACAACAAGAAATGCACCTCCAAAAAGAGCTGCAGCCGGTAATAATCGTCGATGATCAACACCAACAATCAAACGGCAAATATGAGGCGCCATCATTCCAACAAAGCCTATCGGTCCACAGACGGCGACGACGCCACCAACCATCACCGAAGTAGCGAAGAAAACCATTTTCCTGACGCGTGTTACTTCAACGCCCCGGCTCGCAGCGATGTCTGTCCCAGCAGCCAAGAGATCAAGTTCTCGCACAAAGAACAATATGCCACCAACACCAACGATGACAAATGGAGCCATGCTCACAAGCGCTCGGTTATCAACCCCGCCGAGCCCGCCCATCAACCAACGCACGATACGATACGAATCGCCGAGAGATGCGGTGTACTGCAAGAAGAGGATCAAACTCGAAAACAAAAAACTCATCGCGACTCCGGCTAATAACAACGCCGTCGCAGAGAATGCGGGCCGTAAGCGGGTGATGAACCACACCGTTCCTATTGCCAACCCAGCACCAGCGAGAGCCCCGATCGAATGAAACGGAATCGCGGAATTAAAAGAGAATCCAACCCGGCTGACGATGGCAACGCCAAATGCGGCACCACTCGCGACGCCCAGCGTAAAAGGCGTGGCTAACGGATTGCGAAAAACCGACTGGAAAGCAGCGCCGCCCACCGCCAAACCGGCGCCTGCAAGGAAAGCCGCGATCACCCGAGGCAAACGGATTTTGAAGAAAATGATCGCTGCGGGCGTTGTCATATCAAAATCGAGAATCTCACGGAACGACAGTTTTTCCATGCCGACTAATGGCGCCCCGACAATGATCAGCAATGCGATCAAAACAAGTAGGAAGAGTCTAGCCCGCATAACTCACCAATCTTCTACTGCGGACGAGGATGTACTGCACCCAGCGGCATTTTCTTGCATCGGCGTGCTCGACGGACTATCGAGTACGACTGCGCGCCCCTCAGGTCGGAAATACCACTGGGCACAGCACCTCCCCGCCCTCGCGACGAAACCTGGTGAGATATGCGGCCTAGCCCACATAACTCACCAATCTTCTACTGCGGACGAGGATGTACTGCACCCAGCTGCGTTTTCTCCCATCGCGATCACAATTGGGAAACGCCGTCCCTTGACTTCAACGATTTGAAATCTGGTTTCGAAAATTTCTTCGAGTACCGGCGCAGAAACGATTCCTCCTGGCGGTCCGTCATATACCAAGCTCCCACCAGACAACGCCAAGACGACATCAGAAACGACCACCGCCGAATTGATGTCGTGGGTCACAACGATGATCGTCAACTCACCCATCGATCGAAGACGATCGAGCAATTCCAGTAACTGGACCTGGTGGCGATAATCGAGAAAAGAAGTCGGCTCATCCAGCAGCAACACCCGCCCACCCTGCGCAAGGGCCGCGGCAATATGCACTCTCTGACGCTCTCCTCCGGAAAGCGTCGATAAGATGCGCGCCCTGAGGTGGCCGGTCTCAGTCACTTCAAGGGCGGTTTGCACCGCTTCAATATCGTGTCGGCCAAGCGAGGCCCAGCCACTAATATATGGATACCGGCCCATTTCAACGAATGCCTCAACCGTATAATCCAGTTCGAGATCATCGCCCTGCGGCACATAACTGACGATCTGAGCCAACTGTCTCCGGCTGAGATCAGTGAGTTTCACTCCAGCGATTTCGACAGTACCCTTCACCCCGGATTGAAGGCCATCGAGACAGCGAATCAGGGTCGACTTTCCCGCACCATTCGGGCCCACCACAGTCACGAATGCACCCTGCGAGACAACAAAGCTGACATCATCAAGAATTCGGCTACCGTCGATATCGGCCGAAAGATGCTCAACGCGAAGCGCGACGCCGCCCATCAGCGTTCCCTATGAATCACCGCGGCGACAGCCTCGACCGCATCAACAATTCGGGGACCGGGGATCTCCATGAAATCCGCCGCGAGTACTTCAACCTGGCCCTCACGCACTGCGCGTAATTCAATAAGACCAGACCAGTCCATAAGTGCCACCTCAGGCTCAAGGCCGCGGCGAGTGATATCGGGAATGACGTCGACGATGACATCAGGATCGAGATACGCCAGGCCTTCACGGGAGAGTTCAGGATACGCCACGGCGTTTGACGAGCATGCATTGATGCCGCCGGCTGCCCGAACAACATCGTCGAAGTACGAACCGGGACCGGCAGCCCATACCGACGTCACCAGCCCCGCACCTGGCGTTCTGCCGACGACAACAAGTACCCGCGGCTTGAAGCGCCCGGCAACTCCCGAAGCGACAAGATCAAGCCGTACCTGCATTCCGGCGATCAAAGCCTGTCCTTGTGCCTCTGCCCCACAGCGTTCGGCCACCGCAGCAATCGAGGCAAGAATCCCAGCAATGTTCTGGTGCTCGATTTGCAAAGTCTCGATTCCGAAGGATTCGATACGTGCATGAGCCGTGCTCTGATCCTGAATTACGATCACAAGATCGGGTTCAAGCGCAACGATAGCCTCAAAATTGGGATCAAGATACCCACCAATCTGCGCACAACTCTTTGCTTTGGCAGGAAAATCGCAATAACGCGTCACGCCGACGACCCGTTCACCAAGACCGAGCGCAAAAAGCACCTCGGTAACCGAAGGCGCCATCGATACGATACGCTCCGGTATAGCGCTGGAAAAATGAGGTCCATCACGCTCGGGCACGGCGCACGAAGTCGCCATCACCAGAATAGCTGCGAGCCCAACCTCTACCATCATTCTTTTCCCAAAAAACAAAAACCCGGACCTCCTTCTTGAGCCCGGGATGCCGTATTCCATCCGCCTGTGGCCACGAACCCCAACCCGAGGTCTGCCCACGGTACACAGGCAGGTCTTCTGACTTCCGGATCATCCTACTCACCGGCCCTTCCCATGATCATTGACCACAGTGGTCTCGCCGATTTTTGTCCCCGGTCACAGCGGCGGGTCCGTGGCGGATTTTCACCGCCTTCCCATCTATCTGGTTCCCCAGACTCCTGTGTACCCTCAGAGTGTACCACTTGCTAGGGTGAGGGCCACAAATGGCCGAAGAGTTTGATATACAACCCATTCAGGGTTGGACAATGGGAGGACACCTACCCAGGGTGGCGCTTCGCTTACCCTGGGCTTCAATATCAAACCCCGTTGGGTTCTCGGAATGCACCATACTCATCATTTATGGATTAGCGACAGCGTCTCATCTCCAACTCGTGTACAATTCGCCCCTCCGGTGGGTATCTCACCCATCGGTGGAGGTATTGATGCAGAACGATCTCAAATCACGACTCGACGCGGTGCTGCCTTTGGTGCAACAACCAGCGCGTTATCTCGGTCTCGAACGAAACCTGATCCACAAGGATTGGGAAAAGACCGGGATTCATGTTGCCCTTGCTTTTCCCGACGCCTACGAGATCGGCATGTCCCATCAGGGTTCCCACATTCTTTATCATTTGGTAAATCGCAGGGACGACGCTTTAGCCGAGCGTGCATTCGCACCGATGCCTGATATGGCGGCGGCATTGCGGGAAAACAACATCCCACTCTATACACTCGAGAGTTATCGACCAGTTCGTGATTTTGACGTCATCGGCATCACCTTACAGACCGAACTCGACTACATCAACGTGCCTTACCTACTTGAACTCTCCGGGATTGCGACCATGGCTACCGAGCGTTTGCAAGAAGATGCCATCGTACTCGGGGGTGGTCCGTGCACCGCCAATCCAGAACCCGTCGCTGACTTCTTCGACGCTTTTTTAATCGGTGATGCTGAAGCGGCGCTTGATATGATTCTTGATACGATCCTTGATGCCCGCGCCGACGGGCTTGATCGGCGTGGAATTCTGCCGCGAATAGCCGGAATCAGCGGCGTCTACGTTCCTCAGTTCTACGAATGGATTCCCGCTTCAAGCGAAAAAGAAGCTTCATGGCGCGCGATAGACGATGCAGCTGTACTGCCTGTCAATCGCGTTTGGGTCGACAATCTCAAAGCCGAGGACCAACCAAGCAAACCAATCGTACCCTTTGCAGGTGTCGTCCAGGATCGTCTCGGCATGGAAATCATGCGTGGTTGCACTCAGGGTTGCCGATTTTGTCAGGCGGGATACTGGTATCGCCCTGTACGTGAACATGAACCCGAGACGATATTGGAGCGCATCGTTGAACAAGTCGATCAGACCGGCTTCGAGCAGGTTGGCCTGCTGAGCCTGTCAAGCGCTGATTATTCACGCGTCAAAGATCTTGTTACCGGCCTCGCCGACCGGCTCGAAGACAGTCGTACTTCGATTTCGTTGCCGAGTCTTCGCGCCGACGCCTTCTCCGTTGATCTTGCTGACGCGGTTTCGCGAGTCCGCAAATCAGGCTTCACCTTCGCACCGGAAACAGGCTCTGACCGGCTACGCCGGGTCATAAACAAGACCTTCACCAACGAGCAGATGATCACCGCGGCGGAAGCAGCCTTTGCGAAGGGCTGGAACATGATCAAGGTCTACGCGATGATAGGTCTACCGACCGAGACCGACGACGATCTTATAGAACTGGTGCAACTCGCTCGTGACCTCGTGAATACCGGCAAACGCATTCGCGGCCGGAAAGTCGAAGTGAAGGTTTCGATTGGATGCTTCGTTCCTAAACCATTTACACCATTCCAGTGGCAGCCGTATGTTTCACCAACTGAACTCTGGCGCCGCATCGATCTGCTCAAGAACGAGTTTCGTTATATCAAGGGTACTCGTCTCGATTGGCACGATCCTGAGCTCTCGGCCCTCGAAGCCCTGCTCGCGCGAGGCGACAGAAGGCTCGCAAAGTTGATTTTCAGGGCCCACGAACTCGGCTCGGTTTTTGACGGCTGGTCCGATCATGTCAACCTCGACGCATGGGCGCAAGCGATTGAAGAATCCGGAATCAATATGCAAGAAGAGCTTGGCGCTCGCGACCTCAGCGCGACGCTCCCATGGGATATCATCGACGCTGGAGTTCGCAAAGGATATCTCAAGGCCGAATGGCGTCGAGCCCTCAATGAGAGCGCAACCGAAGATTGTAAATGGGGAAAGTGCTATCGCTGCGGCATCCCCGGCAACGGCGATGATGTTCAACTCGCAAAGTCGCCAGCTACGGTCGACACGGGCGATCCGGACCTCAAAACCGACTTCGTTACAAAAAAGACGAACGAAGCGCCAAAATCAACCATAGCGCAACGCCCACCACGCCGGGTTCGCATCAATTTTTCAAAAACCGGTGATGCCCGTTTCTTATCACACCGTCAACTGATGGACGCACTCGAACGCGCTTTACGCGCAGCCAAAGCTCCGGTCAAATACACCGAAGGGTACAATCCACACCTGCGTCTTTCGATGGGACCAGCGCTCTCTCTCGGACATGAAGGACTCAATGAATTCTTCGACGTCGAGTGTCTAGCGCCGTTTAAGCCGGCGCACGTCGAGGCGACAAATTCCCTCCTTCCCGGAGGAATTCAACTCAAATCGGCCGATGAACTGATGCAAGGCGCGCCAAGTCTTGGTAAATTGGCGGCTTCGACGCGTTATATCGTGCAACCTCCAAGAGGGGGTTGGCCCAACCTGCCCGATACGCTTGATGAGAAGATCAAAAGCGGCGTAATCGGGTGGAAGATCAATGATGAACTTGTACTTCAGGTTGAATTGAATCTTCGCCAAGACGAAGCCCCGATTCCCTCAATCAAAAAGTTTCTGACCGGCCTCGGACTCGACGAAGACACAGTTGCGACGATCCGAACGCTTCGGGAATGCATCGTCTTGCGGCCACGAGCGCGAAAGATTTCAACTCCGCGCAAGGCCTGATGATGCGCTGGATCATCCACTCCGAAGCCCAATTCGAAGCCGGTCACGCGCTCAAGGTCTACCGGGGCGAACCCGAGGCATACCACCACCACCTCTGGAAGATCGCGATCGAAGTTGGCGCCGACGGCCTCAATGATGAGGGTTATGCACTCGATTTCAACGAAGTCCACCAAAGTCTTCGATCAGCAACCGCTGATCTCGAAGATTCAAATCTGAATCAACATCCCGAAATCGGCGTACCAACTCCTTCCGCCGAACGGGTCGCCGAGGTTCTTGCCGGTCGAATAGGCCCAATGGTCTCAACCTTCGGAGGCACCCTTGTCAAAGTCTCGGTCTGGGAAGGACCGGAGAACCGCGTCGACCTGATTCTTTAATCACACAATTGATGTAGAATCGCCGCTTCATTTTGCCACTGGAGGCTCCCGTGTCACGATATGCTTTGATTTCCGTTTGGGACAAAACAGGACTCGACCAACTGGTTCCGAAGTTGATAGAGAATGGCTGGACCATTCTCTTGCTGAAGAACTTTTCTCAGCAAT
>PJEL010005156.1_pt1 | contig 10579 bp, 9 predicted proteins | sample 1853271 | NCBI WGS metagenome assembly PJEL01 (sample SAMN08108733, study PRJNA415343) | Invertebrate metagenome, whole genome shotgun sequencing project. | host: Globobulimina | place: Sweden: Gullmar Fjord | collected 2015-08 | reverse complement strand
TAAATTATATGAAATGATATCAGAAAGATATGTGCCAATTATCAGGCAATTTCATACACAATTGAGGAAGTAATCCGTGATATGGTATGTAAATATTATTACAACCTATAGACTCTCCGTGAAGATTCCGGAACGAATGGTTTCCGCTAAATCTTTGAGGCGGAAAATTATAAAATCTTATTGAATATGGGATTTTAATTTTCCACGGTGTTTCTTTACTTGTACATGGCGGTCTGTGAGCACTGGATCATTCTTTTTTCTTCGGATACACTTTTACATTTGTGTAAAATGAATCAAAGAGGAACTAGGATCGTCTCGTTACTCGTGAGAGCTGGTGATTTGGTGTTCCCTCTGGGAGCAACATCATTACAACAGCATAGAGGTATTATCAGTGTGGATGTTCACGGTAACAAAGTAGACAGAGCTTTACGCATGCTTCGAAGAAAACTTATCGACGAGGGTGTCAGAGAAACGTGGATGAAACAAAGAGTTTTTGTCAAGCCTACCCATGAGAGAAAAAGAGTCTTGGAAGAGGCTGAGAGAAGAAATAAAAATAGGGGATTTAAGGAAAAGATGCGATGGATATTGCGGCGTAAAGCTAGAGGATACTGAATTTTAATTTATTATAATTGTAATCTAATTTTCTGCCGGAGCTGTGTCTGTTTCCATGGCATCAGACTCCTCATTTGCACCTTCAGTCTCCATGGCTTCGCCTTCTTGAGGCTTCTCCGGGGCTGGAGGCGGAGGCGCTGGCTTGTTCAAAATTGGGTTGCAAAAGACATTGAGTGTATCGGCCCGCTTACCAACCTCAGCAGCCAAAAGGACAGGATCATCATGGGGGGCACAAGAGGCCTGGAGGCCCTCCTTTTCATCAAGCCAGGTCAATGCATTCTGGCATTCTCCAATCACCTTTTGGAGTTCTTCTTCTGGAATATGAGAAACTTCGGGGCTGTTGGCTCGAGCCATAATATCACTGCACAACTGCTTTAGAGAGGAGCAGGCAGCCGGGCGCATATCAGCTTCCCTTTGTCTTGCCTTGATTGGTTCTCCCAATTTTTCCATCTCCTTGAGCTTTGCCACATACACACTCTTTTTCTCATCCTCTCCCTCATCATAGAGCCATTCTTCTGCAGCATCAAGAGCTGACATTATTTCTTGCTTCTTTTCGGCATGCACAAAGTTGGCGAGGCGATCATACAAGTCATTACGGAGGGAGTACACATATGACTCGACTGCATTCTTAGCATCGGCAGTTTCCTCTTGTATCCTGGCCTGGAGAGCCATTTCGCTCTCAGTCTCGAATAACTTTTGAACCTTGTCTTCAGATATTTCTCCAGTATTTGTTGATGTAAAGTTCACTGCAATTTTCTTTGTTTTAACCTTGGGCTTTGATTTTGCCGGCTCTTCCTCCTCCTCCTTCTTTTCTGCTGCATCAGGCATTTGCTCTTCCTTTGGCTCCTGTTGCTCTTCTTCCACAACCTCAGTCTCCTCAATCATATTAACAGTCTCCATAGCCACAACCCCACTCTTATTCAAAACAATCTTGATTTTCAACTTTGCTTTTTCCTCTCCATTACTGGCCTTGGGAAGAGGGCCAACAGTCCACCTTCCAATAGCCCTATCAGCAGTCGCTGGAATATCAGAATCATCGGTATACCGTGCTTCAATATCAAATGCTTCAGACCTGTAAAACGTCAACATCTTTGCACATGGAACATGACTGCCCTTGCTAAAGACAACATTTGATACCTTCTCACCATCCTTTTCCCAGGAAAATTCAACTCCATATGGGAAGCAGTCCTGCACTTGGAATTCACGAACCCGGAAAGCTGGAGAAAGCATGGCACACTGAAGAGCACACCCACGCGATGGTGTCTCTTTCGAGTTCAGAGTTCTTGATGGCTCTTTACCAAAGTATCCTTCGATAATTTTCTGCACAGAGGGCAGGCGGGTGCTACCTCCAACGATTTCAACAGAATGCATTTGCTCTGGAGTAAGCCCAGCATCTTCCATTGCCTTCTGAACAGGTGTCAAAAGTCTATCAAGAATACTTTTAGCCTTTTCTTCGAATACATCCCTGGTTATCATGCTATGAGCATCCACATCTGGTGTCAGAGACTCTACAGATATTGGTGCCTGTGGGTTGGTCGTCAACACTTTTTTAGTCTTTTCGCATGCCCTCATCAAACGATATGAGCTTCGAAGGTTGGACTTGACATCAATCGTATACTTTGCATCAAATTCTTCAGCAAAGTGATCAAATAATACCTTGTCAAAGTCGCGCCCTCCAAGATTTCTATCCCATGCATTGGAGAGCACTGAGAGCTCTCCTTTTTTCAGTGCCACCACACACACCTGAGTGCTCGAGTGGCCAACATCAACGAATACCACATGCTGTGGATCATTATCAGGAAGATCAGTCTTGTAAATACCATATGCCAGGGCTGTTGCGGTAGTCTCGTCCAGGAGCCGAAGACAGTTCAACCCAGCAATCTTGGAGGCTGCAAGCATGGCATGTCTCTCTTTTTCTGTGTAGAATACAGGCACAGACAGCACCACGTCCGTCACGGGAGAGTCATGTTCCTTCTTTGCAATATCACAAAGATCTACCAATAAGGCAGCCATGATCTGTTCGGGGGACAGTACAGTCGTCTGCCCGAGATACTCCACTTCCACTAGAGCTTCCCCATGATCACCTCGGCATACCTTGAAGGGATACCTGGGCAAATCAGCTTGCAGCTCTGGGTCATCATACTGCTTCCCCATCAAACGTTTAATCTCAGTTACCGTATTCTTTGGATTCGTTGCCAATCCTCCAGCCGCGGCAGTACCCATCTGACGTTGTTTCTGGGTAAAGGTCACGACGCTTGGCGTCTCCCTGTTTGACTCCCTGTTCAACAACACGTCCACTCCACCTTTTCTCGCAAGGGCAATGCAACTCGCTGCATTACCCACATCAATTCCAGCTACAGACATTGTGTTCTATTATCAGACACCCAGAAGTGGCTCTTTCAGATAGTAACCGTGTAGATGGCTGCTCAGACAGTTGATCACAAATTCCTTCCTTTCTTCTCACCAGTCAGTTGATCAACGATCGATCACAACGATAGAGATACTATAATATAAAGTAATATTCTGATATCATCAGAATGTGTTATACTATTGAATCTATTCATCGTGTCCATCCTTGTTCTAGAAGGTTCCACGTGGGCACAAGCCTTGTGCATGACACATGCATGCATGCTCTTTTACTTTTACTCCTCAAGATCGTACTCTACCCCTCATTGATTGATTAGCAGACTCTTGGATGGGTATAGATGGACTATATCAGCATACTGATGTGGTATTTCATGAATTAAGATCATTCATGCAGTCAACCGGTTGCAAGGTACCTCTCATCAATTCAAACCACCATTGTACTGGCCAGTGGTCTTACATACCAGACTAGCAGTCTGTTCACCATTCATTTGGTGATTGCTGTACAAGGTACTGCTACTTCATTCCTGAATAGATCCCTGGAGGTGGTTTGAATGGTCAAACACAGATTACTGTAGAGACCTGATGTCAAACAAACGTTCCTGAATTGAAGCCCCCTACCAGTCAAACCTCAATGTAAACTATTTATTACTTTTCCTCTATTCTTGTGTCAATAATACTACATATAGTGCGTTTAATAAAGAAATGTTGTAACAATCATGCCAACGTGCTGTGAGAACGAGAGACGAGAACACAAGAGGTTGGTGGTGCTCTTGGTTCGCCATGGGTGTACACCATGGAATGTTGCAAGGAAGCTTCAGGGAAATGCCATGCCTGGGCCTGGTTTAACTGAACAAGGAATACAGCAATCTCGATGTGTAGGCAAGTGCTATAAGGATGCTGTTGACTGTATCTACACAAGCCCCCTGCGGCGTTGTACCGAGACATTACGTCACATCCTTTCTGAATCTGGCAAGGCACTTGCTGTCATCGAGGACGATGGTCTCAAGGAGCGAGATCTTGGGGAATTCACTGGTTGTACCATAGATGGAGATATTAGGCAACGGATGAAAAGAAGTAAAGATGTAGAGTCGATTGATGAGCTGATCTGCAGATCGAAAGCCACCATGCAGAGAATTCTGCAAGATGCTCTGGAAAGGGACCTTGAACACGTCATGGTGCTGAGTCATGGTGGATTCATAAGCAGTGTCGCTCGTTTTGTGGATCCGAATACAAAGTACTGTAGCGTATCAAATGGATCTGTCTCGCGACTTGTCGCATACACATGCACCCGCCATGGGAACATCCAATGGAAGATTGATGCCTGGAATCAAACATTGCACCTTGAACATCATGATGGTGATGGTTCTTTTGGGGGCGGTTCACTTGGTGGGTAATTTTTTTGTTGTTTACCATGTACAACATGTTTACATGTGTGTGTATGTGTACTACTACTACTACTTCTACTACTACTACTACTACTACTACTACCACGAAAGAAGAATTCAAGACGTGATTTGGCCATGCAGTCTCTTGTGCAGTCTTTGAAACCCAAGAGCCTTTTTCCTCTCAAACTCCAGTCTGCGCCTTTTCCCCAAGGCCTTCCACCTCGGTAGGTGGGTATCTAGTGTTGGATTCTCTACATGTGCCTCTATCTCTGGGATTGTGACAATCTCCTCTTGAACACTCTCTCCTCCATGAGGTTGTGCCTGGTCTGCAGCTGGCTGGAAAAGAGTGCCAGGAACCCTTTCAAGAGTAGATTGGATAGTCAATGATGCAACTTCAGGTGCAGTAGATGCTGGGTTTTGAACCCATTCTCTCATGAGAGCATACAAGGAGGGGGTATCAGTTCCTTGACGTGGCCCGACCAAAATCCGTCTATCGCGAACTGGCAGGAGAATTGGTCCTTGTAGTGCGTCTTTTCCCATTACATCTACTATACTCTGCTCTATTGTTTTCTTCTCTCGCCCATTCCACATGCTTTGATGCGAACTGTTCATGGCTTCAGCCACGTCGTTCCTTGTTTCTTTCGAAATTACTGAGATTGTGCCGAGTTTTCTCCCTCTACGGTACCAGATTGTTCATTCATTACTATAGTATGTGTTATTATAAATCTACGTATTATTTATTAAAGACGACTCGAGAAAAGGCCACTAAGATTCACCGTGACCTTTCCACGACTCTTTCCAGAGTGGAGCATGTCAATTGCATTGTAAATGCTATCAATCCCTTGAAAGCGGGTGGGGTCCAAGGCTATCACGAGTTTGCCTTCTTTGTACAAGTCTTGGAGCATGTTGAAATGTCTCTGAAAGTGTGTTGCGTAATTCAATAGGAAAAACCCAACAAGGGATTGATTTTTTGCCAAGAGCCGTTCAGGAAGACCCTTCAGAATGGATGGTTTCCATCCACTGCTGTATTGACTCATTGCGCCTATAATAAGTAATCTACCTCCAACTTTGAGTGATCCAAGGGCGGTTTTAAACATGTCACCCCCAACAAGCTCTATTGCAAGGGACACACTGTTCTTGCCTAGAACATCTTCAATCCTCTCTTTTTTGTAGTTGATAATGGTATCCGCGCCTAATTTGGTCAGTAGTTCTGCCTTTTCATCACTTCCACACGTTGCTATAACGTGCGCTCCGGCTCGTTTCGCGAGTTGGACGAAAAACTGTCCCGTCCCTCCAGCAGCAGCTGTGATGAGGACAGAGTCACCCGTTTTAATTGAGGCAGCTTGTTCCAGTGCTATGGAGGCAGTTAGGCCAGATGTGAGCAGAGCTACAACCTGAGGAGAAGCGTCATACACACGCAGACAGAATTTGTGATGGATCTCGAGATATTCTGCAAAACCTCCATAATGCAAGTATGCCACCCGTGTGCCCGCAGGCATGTGCTCTACAGAAGAGGCGACAACAATACCAGTTGCTTCAAACCCTGCATTCATTGGTAATGGTGGTTTTCCTCCATGATATCTCCCAGCTGAATAGTTGATATCGCTCGCATTGACTCCGCAGTATATATTCTTCACAAGGACATGACCAGGCTTCAGGTCTGTCTCTGTTGGGTTGGGACAGGATACAATCCTGCTCGCCTCCCGAAAATTGTGAGACAGTGTATCTATAATTATCTTCCTCCCTTGAGAAGGATACTTGAGGCTGTATATCTTTTCCGTCTTGACAGTATCCAATACTCGTCTCATCAGGTGGCCCCCTTGGGACATGAGTGCCACCACATCTCCTGGTCTAAACTCGACATCGTCCTCAATGACATCAACAATAGCCGAGGCAACTTCAGATGAGGACAGCATGGATGACACATCCGACTGAAATGCAGCTCCACGCCTCCCCAGATCTGTATCCACAAATTGAGGACAGACACAGCATATCCGAATGTGGTATTTTTTCCATAGCATTGGAGCAAGAGATTTCACCAACATGACACACCCAGCTTTTGCGGTAGAGTATACAGGAGAATAGTGCATCGGCCACAGACCGCCAGCCGATGCCACCACGAGAATTGTCTGCACAGGTGTTTCTGAGAATTTCCTCGACCGAAGCATCGACTGCACAGCCAGGCGGACCCCTTCCATGACAGCCACCAAATTCACACGCAGGCATTCTTCCCATCCATCTCCCAATAAAAAATCATCAGTCTCTCCTATCCCGGCATTCAAGATGACGGCATCAAGTGTTCCAAATGAGGAAATATGCCTGGCAAAACAGGCCTTTTGTTTGACTGTATCTGTCACATCCATGCCACATGTCACTATAGCGTCCTGCTGCTCCCCCAGCATGGACAGAATCCGATTCTTCAAAACACCGAGACCCTTCAGGTCCTTGTCGATAAGGGTACAGTGTGAAAATTTCCTATTCAGCAAACACTCTACTGCCACATGATATCCTATACCTTGTGCAGCTCCAGTCAGCAGAAATGATGATGCCATTTCTTTCTAGTATTGCATCGATGATGATATCTTCTTCTTGTTTGGTTGTTTGTTTCTTGGTTTTCGTTTTCTATTGCTAGTTCATTTTGTGACCATCTTGTTGGCATGCATTTCTACATGAAAAGCCAACAAATAGCATGGTAGAATTGAAATACCTAGTTAAAAATATATAATACTTCAGTATGACAACACCATTGACATGAATACCATACATGGAGTATCCAACATCGTCACAAAGGCTTCGGTGGCTCTTTCCCTCTCAAGAGGCTTTGGTACGTTGGTTTTTTAGTACATACTCGTAGATCCTGCATGATGATGAATGCAATACACACATGTATAGGATGCTGAAAGAGAAAAGGCAAGGCAAAGGGTTTTACTGGAGCAAACAACAACGGGTGACGTTGTGACACTGGAAGAGGAGAAACAACTCGTTTCATATTATGCACAAAAGCTCATCGAGCTTGCAAAGACAATGAAACTACCAGACAAGGTAGTGAGCTCTGCATGCACGTATCTTCAGAGATTTTATATTAGAAACAGCTGTTTAGAATATGATCCCCAGGGTATTGTCCTGACATGTCTGTATATAGCAGCCAAAGTAGAAGATTGGTATATATCTGCCGAGCATATTCACATGGTTGGAGGGATTCCAGAGGATGTCATTTTAAAATCAGAATTGCCCTTGTTGCAAGGACTGGGATTTGATTTGCAAGTTCACCCCATACACAAGGCACTTGATGGGTTTCTTGCGATGAGAGAGGAGGATGCAACGTTGCGTGACAAGGCTGCAAAAATAGTGGAAGGGTTCTTGTTGACAGATGCCATTATGCTTTTCACGCCTGGTCAATTAGCACTGAAAGCCATTGGTAGTACTCTACCTGATATTGATGATGCATCAATGAAAGATGAGAGATTGGTAGAGATTCTCCTGCAAATAGACAAATACGTGGATACGAAAAGAATGGAAGATGTCAAGATGATTGACAGAAAGTTGAAACTCTTTCTTAAAGGTCAAAAGAAACGAAAAAGAAAACAAGAAGAGATATAATCTCTTATGAGGGATTTTCCAACCAAAACATTTCCCTCGGGAGTGTGCAATTGTTCAGACTACAGACATGTTGGACATTTCCATTTCCAGAGAATGCTTTGTTTCCTTTCAACTTGGGGAAGAATGATATCCCTGCAACCTCCTCCAGCTGTCCAACATCCACCTGGAAATCTGTGAGTGGAGTCTTGGGATGAATCTGCTGATTTGGCATGACAAATGCTCCCATGACAAACGAATCATCTGACACTTGCCCCAGGATGACCTTGTAAAAATGCGTTGGAACCGCCAATCCAACATTGTCAGGTTGTTTTTCTACTGATCTGATTTGATCCATCGAGTACTCTTTCAGACTCTTGTTGTTGGCCTTGTTCTTCTTCTTCAGAACAACAGGATGGTGTTCTGAATTCCTCTGCAAGTACAGTGGACCAGTAATCACATACAGGTCGGTACATGCAGGCCTCACGACACCACTGATGAATTGTTCGAATCGAGCCCAATAGTCTTGATTGAACCCTTTCCCTACTTGTGGGCAACAATTTGACAACTGAAAGCTCTCTTTCATGGCAGTTGAAGAGTTCTTATTGTTTGCTGCAGGACTCATATGCCCACGATCGTATCCAGAACCACGATAATGAGACAACAACGCTCTAAACCTAGGATCAATCTCTTCATCCTCTCTATAATGAACACCTTTCCTTGATACTGCTGTAGGAGCACGTGTCCCTGGAATGTGTTCCAGGACCCACAGTGGATTCTTTGTTCTATAATCAACGTGGCTGACAAAATTCGTATAATACCGTGTCTTGCATGACTCTGGCATCCCAAATCGCAATGCCTTGTGTCTTTGTGTAGGCTCTGTAGAATTGGTGACTACCACACCAATCAGAGTGGTCGTGGCAACTCCAGCTACAAAGTATCCACTATTGTGCAGTGTGGATTTACTGATATACTTGGACACCAACCACATGGTACCAGTGCTATTGCTACCAGGACTTGAAAATAAATAGATAGATTGATGATGAAGAAATGTCTCAATTGAGATGGCAATATTCTTCAATTAATTGCACTACTATATAGAGTGTCTGCATACCATAGATATATATCTGGTATGCAGATCGATCTCAGATCTGAGTCTGACTCTCTGGCTGAGACTCTCATGACGTCTTCCGGAACATGAACAAGGGGAAGATTGCGTTCAAGAAATGGCAAAAATAAAGTACTAGTATACAAAAAATAACGAAAAGAATGTCAACAATGAAATCATCCTTGACACGTCCATGTGTCATACCACAGACGAGAACGACGACGAGACACTGTCTCACGTCTGTGACAACACGATCATCACCAGTGGAAACAACTACACGATTAGAATCTGATAGAAGGTCTCTGCTTGTATCGACAGTCGCTCTCGTCTGTGGTATGACAGCTGTGGACGGGGCCCAAGCAGGGAAGCAGGCGACTCGAATGGCTAGGGATTTTTGTGCACCCGTGAAAGACAAGGATGGCTATGTTACATATACACCAGACTCTAGGTCGACACCTGCAATCAGAGCGGGTGTTATCAATCCAGACTACTATAGTTTTGAACTGCCAGGAACGTGGTCTGAGGGGACTATTCTCAACATTTTGAGTGGAAATTTCTGCATGCCGAAATGCGACGAGCCGTGGATTGAGACTATTTGGGAATCAAAGACGGAAGGATTCTGTCAGCTAGTTGTATCGCCAATCTACAGGCTGGTTTCTAAATCCAATGCCACGGTGAGGGACCTTGGTGCTCCAGAGGGTGTGATTGAAAGTGTGGGGGCATTCGTGACTGGCAATTACCTTGATAGTGTGGAAGATGTTACAGCCATATCGACGGAAACATTCCGGGACGGAAGGGAATACTACACGTATGAATTGTATGCGCCGTATGCAAAGACTGGGTCGCATTTTGGGGCTGCTGTGACTGTGAAGAATGACTTGGTCTACCTGTTTGTTGTGGGAGGAAATGACAAACAATGGGCAACGAATGGAGAGGCTCTGTTACGGGATACCCTTCGAAGTTTCAAAGCATAATATACATAATAATAATAATAATGATGCAGTTTTTTTTTGTTCTTGTATGACATACAGTGTATCTTCTCTTTGTGTACTATCGGTGGTACACATCTGTAAGGCACTCCAAAGTTTAGTTTGACGACCCAGTTGATTCCACAGTCCTGCCATTGTTTGGGACGTGAGAATCATGCTTTCCTTCCCAAGAAATATATTGGAGACGAAAATTGTTTATACCATAAATAATGTATCCTGCAAGGGTTTCAATCGGGACAGGAGCTCCATCCAAGGAAAATGCCACAGAGTCAAACACCTGTCGCCTGTCAATTTTCAAAATTCTCTCACTCTCTTCCCGTAAAAGTGCAAGGATTTCAGCATGTAAATATTGATCTCTTGGTTTTTCCAGTTTAATTTCGAAAGGACAGTACGGCTCATCCGCGAGAGATTTACCGGGGCGTATGCGTATGATCTCCACCATTGTTTCAAATTTGTTCCAACATCACAAGGCCCCCTCTGTAAGATAGTGGATACAGTTCTTAAATCTAATACATTGATTTCATTTAATGATTGTATTCGTA
>PJEL010005154.1_pt1 | contig 10580 bp, 9 predicted proteins | sample 1853271 | NCBI WGS metagenome assembly PJEL01 (sample SAMN08108733, study PRJNA415343) | Invertebrate metagenome, whole genome shotgun sequencing project. | host: Globobulimina | place: Sweden: Gullmar Fjord | collected 2015-08 | reverse complement strand
TGTCAAACATTTCTAATCGGCTTCGTTTCCGTAATCGATTGAGAACATCAATTAACCATTCCACGCTGAATATCTCATGGCATTGCAACTAACGTTAATTAGTGGCGGTCATAATGACGACCTTTTTTAAAAAGTCCCAAACCCATCCGATTCTGCCAGATTCTGGGCAGCAATCTTCCCGGATTTGTCATGACCGCCTGGAATGTTAAAACCAACCCGTAAGCCCTGGTTGTTGGTTTTCAGACCATATACCGTTTTGTCACATATGGCGTGGTCATCGCAGAGAGCAGGGCCCCATAATCAAGGTCGAAATTTACCTCATCTCCGACTTTTACATCAATCTGCTTTGCATTGATGATGATATGGTCGCTACTCGATCCGAGAATTTCAATATCCAATCTGGGTGTTAACCCGGAAACCAGAACATCCTGCAATCCGACTCCCAGAAGCACTCTTCTTATTTGGCCATGATCCTTAAACCTTGGAACATTTCCAAATGCGTCCTGACAAACAACGCCACTGGGCATTGATGATTTTATCTTTGACTCAATAACCTCTGCAACCAGGGTAAACGCGTCTGTAAACTGACCTGGAATGGTTTTTCTAAAAAGAGTCTCACGGCCCAGATAGATAGACTCGCCCAAACGCAAGTTATTGATTCGTCCAGTGTCCTTTGTCGAAATGAACCAGTCATAATTCGCTGAGTTCCCACCAGAAACAAACTCCAATGTCAGTGAAAAATGAGATTCAACAGCTCGTACAATTGAGGACAACTCATTCATTTTATCTTCATTGGGCTTGATCCCGCCAAGACAGGCCAGGTTTGTCCCGATACCCACCAGTTCGATTCTGTCCAGATTTAGCACTTCCCTTACGGTGTCTTCCAAATCAGAGGGCATTATCCCTTCTCTTAAATCGCCCAAATCCACCATTAATACTATTTTGTGCGTTACATTCTGTCTCAAGGCACACTTTGAGAGTGCCTTTATCACCGAGAGTTCTGTATTAAAGCTGATGTCTGCATACCTGACCACATCCTCAATCTGGCTGGGGATCGGGGTTCTCAACAGTGCGAACTGCGCCTGAATGCCTGCATCACGCATTTTACGAATATTGGATATTCTCGAATCGGCAAGCACTCTGATTCCACTGTTTAAAATCGCATTCACTATTGCTGCATCTCCACAAGCCGCCTTTGTCACAGCAATGATTCCGATACCCTTTGAGCTGTATAGTTCTTTCAGCTTTTTCGCATTATGTGTTATTTTTTTGATGTCGATATCAAGCCTGGGTGTTGTCATGCAACCGACTCGACATAATCTTCAATTTTTTTAACCGGACTCCTGGTCGGCAGCTCTGGAAAGACCTGATAGATTCTTTTAACCAGCTTATCACATCCATACTTCAAGGAATCCGTTGTCGGAAGTTTAAACCTCATTTCATAGCTGAGAATGGTCTCTTTAAGCTCCAGGTCTGTCATATCTTCATGATTTAGAGTGATAGCAATCACCTTGGCCTTTGAAAAAACCTCCAACAGCTCAATTTCACTTTTCAGTGTCGGCATCGGCATAAAGCTGTAATCTCCGATACTCTTCCTTTTTGGAGGGTGTTGAACAATGATAGCACTTGGCATCGCACCCCTGATAATTGCACAGGAACTCAGATATGCCGGATGGCTCAATGCGCCTTGTCCTTCAACAATGATGATATCCGGATGTTCATTGTCATAAGCCTCCATAATAGCGTTTTCTATCTCTCCAGTCATAAACTCTTCGACGATGGCATCGATCGCGACGCCATATTTCGCGCCCTGAATCAACCCGGTCTGGCCGGTTGCAATAAACGCAACCTTCAGGCCCTCTTTTCTAAGCGCTTCCGTGAGCAGCACGGAGGTTGTTCTTTTTCCAACCGCACTGTCTGTACCAAGCACAGTTACGATGGGAATATCGACGTCCAGGATTCGTCCGGAGAATAGATGAAGATCCTTTTTAGCAGGTGGTTTTCTGATGTCAATTATGTTGACCCCATAATCCCGGGCTTTTTGTATAAACGCTTCATCTTCAGTAAAAAACTCATGGAGTCCGTTCACGATATCCATCCCTTTTTCAAGAGCATCGAACACAATTTTCCTTTGTTCTTCGTTAAGAAATGCTTCAAGAGGCGCGATGCCATAAATGAAATATTTTGGAAGATCTTCTAACTTTTCGATTGCCTCATTCAGATCATGGAATACCGGTATGCCGTTTTTTATTCCATCAAGATATTCCCCAGCGTCAAGACCCGCTTTGGAACGGTCGATAATACCGACGATTTCATATTTTTCCGAGTGCCTGACCAGCCCATTTGTTATTTTTCCATCCATTTTTCCAAATTGATCGTCACAATATGCAATTGCTTTCATATTCATACCTTGTCTCCTAAATTGATTACTTTTTTTATATCTATTATGTTATCAAGATTCTTCTAATAATCTTACGCGCGGAAATCTCCCTGGATAGGGGGTTTCCAAAAATATCCAATAATTTTTGAAGTATAGGGATTATTTCGGGCTGATTTTTTTCTCATCACAAAACCTGGCCCACCATTTTACCAGTGTGAGCCCCCTGATTAATCACAACATTTCCTGCTATAATAACCGTCTCTATCCCCTGAGGATACTGACGAGAGAGCTCATAGGTGGCGATATCAATCACGGTTTCGGGATCAAATATGGTGATGTCGGCAATCTTGTTGGGCGCCAGGGTTCCTCGATCATGAAGTCCCATCATTGCGGCGGGCATGGAAGTCATTTTTTTTATGGCCATCTCAAGGGATAAGAGTTTTTCTTCTCGCACATATTTTCCCAGAATCCTGGGAAAGGTACCATAATAACGAGGGTGAGTTTTACCTGTGTTCAACGCACCATAATCTGCACCTGCTCGACCATCGCTGGCAATAATCGTCAATGGATGTTTCAGAATTGTTTTAATATCGGTTTCGTCCATACAAAATACGACTGTCTTTACAGCTCCTTTTTCGGAAACCAAGAGATCAAAAACAAATTCAAGCGGGTCGATATCCAGTTGTTGAGCGATCTCAGAAACTTTTTGCCCTTCCATGTATTTGTTATCCGGAGACCCCAACAGAGAGATCTGTACATCTTCCCAGGGAGCTACATTATAAGGATGGTTTCCAGTTTTGATACGGGTTTCAATTTCCTGACGTATTTTTTTACGGCTGGAGGGTTCGCTTAAAGCTTTTATCAAACTTGGATAACCTTCCAGTTTCACCCAGTCGGGCATGTAATCGGCCAACCCTGTTCCCCAGGCGATATAGGGGTACTGGTCCCAGGAGAGAGGCACCCCACGGGATAACGCCTTTTCCAGAATTTCAAACAGATGATCTGTTTTACCCCAGTTGAACTTTCCGCCAAGCTTTAAATGGGAAATCTCAACCTGACATCCCGACGCCTCAGCGGTATGGATCGCTTCTTCAATTGCCGGGAACAAGCTCTGTGCCTCACTCCTGATATGGGAAGCATAAATTTTATTGTGACGTTTAAGAATCTGACCCAGCCGAATCAGTTCTTCCGGCGGGCAAAGGGAATCGGGAATATATTCAAGTCCCGTGGACAATCCAGCAGCACCCTCTTCCAGGCTTTTTTCAAGCAGTGTCCCCAAGGTCTTGAACTCATTCTGGGTCAAAGGTCTGCTTTTCAGCCCCATCACAGCCGTATGCAGCGTTCCATATCCAACCAGTGGCACCAGATTAATTCCCAGCGGCAACTCGTTCAAATACTGAATATATTCACTAAACGACGCCCAAAGCTTGCCAATTACGCCCGGATCACCAAAATCTGTGTTGAGAGTTAAATGGTTCAAGACTTCTTCTGTATATTCTGTAGGCAAGGGCGCTACACCCATTCCACAATTGCCTACAATTTCAGTGGTAACGCCCTGTCTTATTTTACTTTCGGCTTTTGGATTGATCAGAATGGTCGTGTCCGTATGGGAATGGATATCAATAAATCCAGGGCAAACAATTTTTCCTGAAGCATCCAGCTCTTTTTTACATTCCGGCTTTAGTGAAGGGCCGATACTTTCTATTTTGCCGGCGTTCACCAAAATATCGGCACGAAAACCCGAGGAGCCGGAACCGTCAATAATGGTTCCGTTTTTAATTAACAAATCGTACACTTTTTTCCTCAGAGTTGGTTGTTTAGTCAATCTTGCGAATAAAGTTAAGCAGCTCTTTAAAGACAACGGTTGCTATCCCGGAATTGATATCGGACATGGCATAGGGAATGATGACCAACTGGTTGCAATTAATCAGCGCTCCACAGGAATAAACAACATTGGGAACATATCCCTTGCGTTCATTCTGATTCGAAGTAAGCAACGGCTCATCTAAACGGGCAATGATTTTTGTCTCACGAAATTGACCGCCTCCATTCCTTCCGTTGATGAAATCGTAAAAAAATTGATTGTTGGCGGATTACATAAAAGGGATTTTGACCCAAGTAGCACACCGAATCGATGCGACCTGATGTGGTTCTCCAGATCCTCACGGGTTTCCCACTCTTCCAGAAGGTTGAAACAATTCTTGTCTTCAATATCACAAAAGAGGGAAAAGCTCAGGCAGCCAGTCTCCTTCCCGGTCGGTTCAATCATAGAGAGAAACGTTTGGGTGAATTCCAAGTGTTTTTCCGGAAGTACATTCAAGACTATCCTGACAATGATCATTAATAATCTCCTCTGCTAAGAGTCATGTATTCCATGTTGAAACCAGAAATTGGCTAATCTGTATTCTTCCCGAGCGGGCCGTTTTTTAGAATTACGTATCCTTAACTACTCAAGCTTTAAGCCATGGGGCACATATATCTTACTAATTATCGTAATGTACTGAGATAATACATTATAGATAAGGGTAAGGATTGCTATTTGCAGATAAATAAGGAGGGGGCATCATGGTCACATGCGACCAATGGTCATATGTGACCCCCAATGTTTTGTCAGATGGATTGCATGCTTGTCCTAAAACAAGGGAGAAGGAATCGGCGGATTTTTAATGCGGAGTACACATGGGAATGGATCAGACTGACTGCGGTTTATTGATATTCAGTTTTCGCATGCGGGCACGCAGTGTACTGCGATCAAGGCCTAGAATCTCTGCGGCACTGTTTTTTCCGCTCACTTTCCATTGAGACTGCTCAAGGACCTGAACTATGTAATCACGCTCTACTGCTTCCAGCGTATTTTTACTTGAGTGTAATTCTCTGATTGGCTTTTTGAGCGGGTCAGCCAGTCTCAGCTTAGGGCCTGTTGAGTTAATCACCGCCCGTTCAATAACATTTTCCAGTTCACGGACATTTCCGGGCCAGCGATAGTCCTGCAAGGTATTCATGACACTGACCGGTATCATCTCAATCTTCTTGCCCAACCGCTTGGAAATTTTTTTAATAAAATAGTCCACGAGAAGCGGGATATCTACCGTGTGCTCACGGAGCGGGGGCATGGTTATTGGGAAAACATTTAATCGATACCAGAGATCGCTACGGAAATGTCCTTTGAGGATCTCTTCTTCCAGATTACGATTTGTAGCCGCAATTATGCGGACATCTACCTTGATAGTAGCGGAACTGCCTAACCGTTCGAATTCACCATCCTGAATTACCCTGAGCAGTTTTGGTTGCAGTTCCACAGGTAATTCGCCAATTTCATCAAGAAAAATAGTGGCTCCGTTAGCCACTTCAAATCGTCCCAGTCGTCTGGAATGGGCACCGGTAAATGCACCTTTCTCATGTCCGAAGAGTTCACTTTCAATAAGGTTTGAGGGTAATGCGGCACAATTCATTTTAACCAGGGAACGGTCTTTGCGCAGGCTCAAGCTGTGAATTGCCCTGGTTATTAACTCTTTTCCGGTTCCCGTTTCACCATAAATAAGGACGTTCGTATCGGTACTGGCGATCTGTTCAATCTTGTAAAAGACATAATTGATTTCGTTACTCGTGCCAATTATGTTTTCGTGGTTGTATTCAAGCTTGATCTCTTCTTTCAGGTAGGCTTGCTCTGCTTCCAATTGATCCTTTAGCTTTTTAATCTCAAACAAGGCCGTTTCAGCCTGCTGTCTGCTTTTTACTGCTTCATCTTTTGCGACGACAAGTTCAGCCGTTCGGTCTTTGACAATCTCCTCCAAATTCCTCTTGTAGTACTCACGCTCTGTTACATCTTCAATGGCCAGCAGGATTAATTCAGTTTGATTGGCCTTATCATAAATCCGTCTGGCATTCAGGTGCATGATCTTGTGGCCGATAACCTCAAAGTCATGCTCAACCTCAAAATCGTTGAAGATGGATTTCTGGGGAAGGATCTCTTCAAGCAGTTCCCTGAGCTTTGGGATGTCCCATTGCTGATTACCGATATTATATATCAACAACCCTTCAGTTTCATCAGGTCTAACATTAAATGTCTTATAAAAAGAATGATTTGCATTTACAACCTTCAACTCAGAATCAAGGATGACAAAAGGTTCACGGATCGAACCCAGGAAATGGTCAAAAAACGCAATCGAAGCTTTTGAACTTAGGTTATCATGCCCGGACTTCTTATTTTTTTGCATCATTTTCCGAAATGATTGATTGTAATTTGTAAGAAAGGTCGTCTCAAATCTCTAGTCATTTTGAAGCTGAAAAGGGTGGGAAATGGCTTTCTGGAAAGACGTATATGGGCTGATGGCCTTGCTATGTTGATATATAGCCTCATATTTCGATTTTGGCCATAGCTAAATAATTTCCCTTCCACATTGCTCGCTAGTTAATTAGTGTAGATCAGACTCCTCGGCCTTGGATCATCTGCCAAATTTATTTATCGATAAATCTCCTAATCAGCACAGTTTATACAAAAAGTGGGGTTATATTTGACCTATGGTTATATTTAACCACGTTCCCTTCAATTTTAATCTCACATCAACCAACCCTATGCTAATATAATTCCTTTTAAATCAGAGGACTGAGGTAAAATAAAAGGTGATGCCGATATGGCTCGAAGTTTGAGTATGTATATTTCAGCTATTAATCCAGAACTATGTGTCAAACGGATAAAATCTATTAGAGAGAAGCGATACGATGGGTGTTGGCAAACTAACAGGTCCTAAAAAGGCTGCGATTTTACTTCTAGCGCTCGGCGAGGAAGGCGCATCAGAAGTATTAAAAAATCTGGAGGATCGTGAGATTCAACAGGTAGGGTATCACATGGCTCGGTTTACCGACGTTGCCCCGGAGGAACTGGATAACGTTCTGGAAGAGTTTTACCGAAAAGCTGCCATGGCGGATCAAGGGGTCAGCATTAATGCCAGCGGGGATTTTGTTAAAAATGCGCTGACAAAGGCTCTGGGCGATGACAAGGCCAAGTCATTGGTTGACAATCTGCAGTCATCTCAGGATGAAGGCTCGTTGGATTCCCTGAAATGGCTTGAGCCTAAAATGGTAGCCAGCCATATTATGAATGAGCACCCCCAGACCGTCGCCCTGATTCTGGCTCATCTTGAAGATCCGGAACAGACAGCCATGGTGTTGAAAGAGTTGCCTGAGAATCTGCAGGCCGATGTGACGTATCGTATGGCAATTCTGGAAGCCATTCCGCCTGGTGTTCTTAAAGAGATCGAAGAGGTCCTTTCGAAGGAGTTAAAAGCCTCCGGTGCATCTTCGTCGGCCAAAGTTGGGGGGGTTGAATCCGTTGCTGAGATGTTGAACACCATGGACAAGACAACTGAAAGCCGAATTCTGGCAACCATCGAAGAATCCAATCCGGATCTGGCTGAACAAATCAGGGAATTGATGTTTACTTTCGAAGATCTTGTGCTGGTGGATCCAACTGGAATGCAGGCGATTCTGAAAGAGATGCCGCAGAACGAATTGGTTCTGTGTCTCAAAACTGCCACAGATGCAGTCCGAGAGCATATTTTCAGCAATATGTCTGAACGGGCTGCGGATATGGTGCGAGACGACCTGGACGCACTGGGGCCGGTTCGGGTTGCTGATGTCGACATTGCACAGCAAAAGTGTGTTAAAATCGCAAGGAAACTAGAAGAGGAAGGAAAAATAATAATCAGCGGTACCGGCGGAGGCGATGTGATCTGACATCCAATTGTCTTCACCACTTCATATTTTGTGGTTAGTTTCTGAATCAACGATTTTTTAATTTTTTAAATGACATTTTGGGGGTGAGCATGAAAATCAGACCATTACATGATCGAGTCATTGTAAAACGCAACGATGCTGATAAACAGACGGCCAGTGGTATCATAATTCCCGACACAGCTAAAGAAAAACCTCAAGAAGGTGAAGTCATTGCTGCAGGTTCAGGAATTCGGAAAGATGATGGAAGTATATTTCCTTTGGATGTCAAAAAGGGCGACAAGATTCTGTTCGGCAAATATGCCGGCACTGAAATCAAGATGGACGGGAAAGAATTTTTGATGATGAAGGAAGATGATATTCTCGGTGTTATCGAATAAGTGAGTTTTTTTTAGATTAACGAATGAAATCACAAGGTAAAAAAAATGACAAAACAAATCTTATTCGGTGAGAAGAACCGAAGCAAACTTCTGTCGGGAATAAACCAGTTGGCTGATGTGGTGAAAGCTACTCTTGGTCCTAAAGGAAGAAATGTGTTGCTGGAAAAATCATTTGGCGCTCCGTTGATCACCAAAGACGGAGTGACAGTTGCCAAGGAAGTCGAGCTTGAAGATAAAATTGAAAACATGGGTGCTCAAATGGTCAAGGAGGTAGCCAGCAAGACTTCGGATTTGGCCGGTGACGGTACCACAACAGCCACTGTTCTGGCCCAGGCCATATTTAGAGAAGGTGTCAAGAATGTGGCAGCCGGCGGTAGCCCCATGGAAATGAAACGGGGTATCGACATTGGTGTTGCAGCAGCGGTTAAAAAGCTGGCAGAGCTTTCAAAACCTGTATCCGGCAGCAAGGAGATCGCTCAAGTTGGAACCATTTCGGCGAATAGCGATGAAACCATTGGAAATATCATAGCCGAATCAATGGATAAGGTCGGAAAAGATGGAGTGATAACGGTTGAGGAAGCCAAAACTCTGGAAACAACTCTCGAAATTGTGGAAGGGATGCAATTTGATAGAGGGTATCTTTCACCATACTTTGTGACGGATTCAGAGAGGATGGAGGTCGTCTTTAAAGATCCCTATATAATTATTATCGAAAAGAAAGTTAGCAATATGAAAGATATTCTTCCAGTATTGGAGGAGATTGCCAAAGAAGGAAAACCATTTTTAATTGTTGCGGAAGATATTGATGGAGAAGCATTAGCCACTCTGGTGGTGAACAAGCTAAGAGGAACCCTGAATTGCTGTGCTGTCAAGGCCCCTGGTTTTGGTGACCGACGAAAAGAAATACTCGAAGATTTGGCTATTCTGACAGGTGGCGAAGTCGTTTCCGAAGATCGAGGTATGAAAGTGGAAGATCTGACGATTTCCCAGTTGGGCACTGCCAAAACAGTTACCATTGATAAGGATACCACAACGGTTATCGATGGCGCAGGAACTGATGAATCTCTTAAGTCCCGGGTAAATCAGATTCGGTCTCAAATTGAAGAGACAACTTCTGATTACGACAAGGAAAAGCTCCAGGAAAGGTTGGCGAAACTGGTGGGCGGTGTTGCCATTATTAATGTTGGTGCTGCAACTGAGATTGAAATGAAAGAGAAGAAGGCCCGGGTAGAAGATGCTTTGCATGCCACGCGTGCGGCTGTTGAAGAAGGCATCGTCCCCGGTGGCGGTGTTGCATTGATCAGGGCTCAGGGAGCAGTTGAAAAAGCAGCAATAAAACTGGAAGGTGATCAGAAGGTTGGTGCGATGATTGTTGTCAGAGCTCTTGAAGAGCCGTTAAGACAAATTGCCATAAACGCAGGTGTTGAAGGCGGTGTTGTCCTCAATAAGGTTAAAGGATTGAAAGGCAATATGGGGTTTGACGCACAGGTGGAAGAATATGTCGATTTGGTTAAAGCAGGAGTTATCGATCCAACCAAAGTTACCCGTAATGCATTACAAAATGCTGCATCTGTCTCTGGTTTGCTGGTAACAACTGAGGCTACGATTAGTGACAAACCGGATAGTGACGGCAATACAGGTGGCCCGAACATGGGCGGTATGGGAGGTGGAATGCCCGGAATGATGTAGGAGAAAAAGCCTGAAAACAGTGCTCGTGGGGTAACCCACGAACCAAGGAGAACAGTTCTCCTACGGTTATCAGATAAATAAAAGCTTTTCTGCAGGTTCAATACTATGGTCACCGGGCCTGGGAGGAGCGAAACGACCCCGATGACTCTTAATAATAACAACTAGTCAATTTCTGCCATTTTACCCCCGATACCTTCCATAGCAATCACTTCACTTGCTGTAACTATTAAGATTTTTAGCTGAAGATTTGTTCTTCCTGGAAGTTCATAAGAGCGATATTTATTGCCTGGCTACGGGCCAAAGTGGCCCAGGATTTGGAATCAGGGATCTACGGAATTCAAAAGACTATTATGACCTAAAAATGTTATTTAGGAATTATAGGAATTTTCAAACAAAAT
>PJEL010005153.1_pt1 | contig 10580 bp, 3 predicted proteins | sample 1853271 | NCBI WGS metagenome assembly PJEL01 (sample SAMN08108733, study PRJNA415343) | Invertebrate metagenome, whole genome shotgun sequencing project. | host: Globobulimina | place: Sweden: Gullmar Fjord | collected 2015-08 | reverse complement strand
ATGGAGAAAGCTTCAGAGAAAACAAAATATCTAAAGAGATAAAAGCAGATTATTCACCTACTTTTATTATAAAATATAAACTTGCACTTAAATACTTTAAAAATAAAAATTATGAAAAATCTTATACCTTACTCAATCAACTTTTTAAAGAAAAAACTGATGATATCAATCTCAACTTTTATCTAGGAAGAAGTGCCTATGAAACAAAGCGATACCATGAATCGGTAATTGCCTATGAAGGTTTTTTATTTGATGAACCCAATAATAGTCGTGTAAAACTAGAGATGGCTCGTGCTTTTTTTATGGCAGGAATTATTCAAGAATCAAAAAGACTATTTTTGGAAGTAAAAAAAGATCCTGAAATTCCAAATATAACTTTAAAGGTTGTTAATTATTATTTAAAATCAATTGAAGACAAAATAAACAAACATTCTGTTAATGGTATTATAATGGCGGGTGTTTTGTATGATTCAAATATTAATAGTCGATCAAATCATGATACATTTAATAATGTATATTTACCCACAGCAAATGTGTATCTCAATTTATCCAATACAACAGAAGACGCAAGTAACTGGTACAATCAAGAAATTGCACTTGTAAATTATAAGTATAAATTGAGTGATAATAAAGAAATCAAACAAGATGTTCTGATTTATAATAAGAATAGTTTTGATTCTACGTATGATACTACCAAAGTATTTTTAGCCAGTTATACCCCTTCTTTAAGTGTAAAATATAATGAAAAACTTACAATTGATTATGCACTCTATACAGACTATCTAAAATATGCAGGAAAAGACAAACTTAAAACATTTGCTTTACTTCCAAAGTTTAGCTATCTATATGATCAAGCTAATAATTTATCAGGATATGTGAAGTACCAAAAAAAAATGGATATGCAAGATAACCAAAAAGATAGTACTTTCACAGAATTAAGTTCAACATTAGCACATAATTATAATAAAAAGATATCAATTAATTCAAATATAATCTTTACTGATGAAACAGCAAAAGATTCTTCTCAAACAGGTATTGATTACTCAAGTGTTAAAGGAACGGTATCTTTAAATTTCAAATACAAACCAACCTTGTTTTTGACACCAAGTTTATCATATAGTGTTACAGAATATGATGATGTTGATAGTAACTATCTAGTGAAGTCTAAAAATAAATTATTAAAAATTGCATTATCGACAACTTACATATATTCTCCTAAATGGATTTTACAAGGAAATATAGATAAAACAGCTCAACATTCAAATATTAGTGCAAATGAATATGATAAACACACATTTTCAATAAATCTTATAAGGGCATTCTAATGAAAAAAATACTTTTAATATTATTGATAGGGATAACATACACTTTTGCTAGTATCGGTAAAATTACTGCCGTTAAAGGTGAAGTATATATTATAAGAGATACTCAACAAATTGTTGCTAAAAGCGGAAGTCTTCTTGAACTAAAAGACCAAGTACAAACAAAAAAGAAAGCTAAAGCATTAGTATTATTTAATGATAGTACATCTATTACTGTTGGAAATAATTCTACTTTATCAGTCAATGAGTTTGTTATGGATCTTAAAAATCCTAAAAAGTCTAAAACTAATTTTGGCTTTGGTAAAGGTGTATTTCGAACTATTACAGGGAAAATAGGAAAAATAAACCCTAAAGGATTTAAGATTAAAACTAAGTCTGCATCGATTGGTATTAGAGGTACAACACTAGATACAGCTGTTAAGATTCTACCAAGTGGTGCGGAACAAGTTGATGTAGCTTTCTTAAAAGGTCATGGTATCATAACAAGTGATATTACAGGTATAGCAACACCTGTAAAAACGGGACAAAATGCAAGTATGAATCAAAATGGAGAAACAAAAGTTCAAGAAGGTCCTCTTAAAGAAACAAAACAAATGGATGAAGAATCTAGAGAATTGGAAGAAGAAAAAACAATTTCTGAAAATAACAAAAAAGATACTGAGATAAAGAAAGAAGAAGTAGTTGAACCAACGGAAGCACCATCATCTGAAGAGGTAAATATTGATTCTTTAATAAATAAATTAGATATATTAAAGAATGATACTGAGGATGCAGATGACGAAGCAAATGGTGATTCTAATACTGAGATAAGTGAGGACACTACAACTAATACAACTGATGATGTGAATAATGAAACAACGGATGATGCGAATAATGAAACAACGGATGATTCGAGTACTGATGTAGTTACAGATTCACCAGCTAATGATCTTGAACAATTATTGGATGAAGTTACAAAACAATCTATATGTACAGAAGCGTTAGGTTGTGATCATTATGAATATGTTGATTATGGATACTTACTAGATGATACGGGTGTAGCGGTAAGCACATATATATCAGGAACGCCTACTCCTAGTAACATAATTGCATCATATTTAGGTACAACTCAAACTGGAAATTATTCTGGGAAAATTTCTGCTATTGTTGGGAGTTCAACTGTTGTAGGTGGTACAATAGATTTAAATATGAATTTTTCTAGTAAAAATTTCACAGGAGAAATTGAAGTAGACACCGTAGATGTAGTTGCCGATATTAACAGTGGAGCAATGACACCTGTTGGATTTTCAACAAGTGATATAACTTCTAGTGATACAGACTATACAGGAAGTTTAGCAGGTAAATATTATGGACCAACTGCTCAAGCAGTAGGAGGTACTTTTAACTTAAATAGTCCAACAAAGGATTCAATTATTGGAGTATTTGGGGCATCGAAATGAGAATAGAAAAGTTCATAAAAAAAACTATATTTTATTTAATATGTATTATTGGTTTCAATAGTGTAGCATTTGCAGATATTACATCTAGTCTTATAGCTCACTATGAGTTTGAAGATAATATAAATGATAGCACATCTAATTATAATTTAAGTATAGCAAATACGGGTTCGTTAACTTATAATAATACCGGTAAATATGGAAAATCTTTTGTATTTGATGGTGTAAACTATTTAAAAACTATAACTAATTCAATAAATGAAAGTGCGACTGGAACAATTTCTTTTTGGATGAAAGATAATGATGATGAAGCAGGAATGACTTTTCTTGCCATGCAAGACAATAATGTAACTTCATATTATAGCCCTTCTATTTATTCAAATGGTTCAAATGAATTAGCTTCTCATGGTGATTATGCTGGTAATCCACTGCTTGCAAGTCCTGTTGATACATTGTTTGACGATAATTGGCATCATGTGGTCTTAACTTTTTCAGGAACAGATACAGCACAGTTTTATGTTGATGGTGTAGCTATTTCAATGCAGCCTGGTGATTTAGAAAACTTTAGAATCGGTACTACTATGTATTTAGGTGCTCAATTTAACCCTAATACCAATGCTCCTAACACGCCTCAATTTACTCCTTATACTGGAGAAATGGATGACGTGCGTATTTATAATCGAGAGTTAAATGCTACAGATGTAACTGAACTTTATAATTATAGTCCACCAAAACTAACACTTAAAGCTCATGGTGGAGCTGTGCAGTTTGATGGAACAAACTACATAGGAACATCTGCCCCGGTGATGTCAAATGTTGATGACATTACTCTTGAAACTTGGTTTAACTGGGATGGTACAGCACAAGATATGGGACTGTTATCGATGGGAACTATTGATCCTAATGGTTATGGAATAAATATAAATGGTTCAACAGGGCAAATATATTTATGGATAGGAGGGTCAGGAGGACCTACTCTCAATGAAATACTTACTCCCAATCAGTGGTACCATGTATCTTTTACCCGTAGTGGTGGAACATGGAAAGCTTATCTAAATGGAGTGGAAGCCCCAACAAATAATGTAAATACTACAAATACACCAAATGCTCCAAGTGGAATAACATCAATAGGTGGATTCCCTGCAAGTGGCAAATTTATCGGTATGATAGATGAAGTTCGTATTTGGAACATAGTAAGATCAGATGCAGATATAAACTCATCTATGAACCAACAACTAGATGGAAATGAAACAGGACTAGTTGCTTATTATAACTTCGATGAGAGAATTGGCGATACAATTAAAGATATCACTGATAATGGTAATGATGGAACAATTGAAGGATATGTTACTAGACTTAATTTTTTAGGTGATGGATTAAGTTTTACTGCAGCAACAAATAAAGTAGAACTAGGCAGAGGAACAAGTGATGAATTTGCTATTCTTAATGATTTATCAGTTTGTTCTAATATTAATGTTAACTCTATAGGTGGTACGTCAAAACTAATGACAGAATTTGCAGCAGATGGTGAAACATTGGCTACAAATATACTTTATATGGTAGATGTATATACTGATGGAAGAATAAGATATAAACATGAATATGGAAGTGGTGATGATTATATCGTTTACAGTACACAAGTTATCAATCCTAGTCAATGGTACAATGTTTGTATTGTTCGTAATAGTTCTGATACTAAAATATATATAGATGGAAAACTTGATTCTACACATACAGTAACTAATGCTCCAACAGGAGGAACAAGTTCAACACTTATTTTTGGAGAAGAGGTAACGACTGATGCTCTCTTAGATGGTATTTTAAACGAAGTTTCTATTTGGAATAAAGAATTAAGTCAAAGTGAAATCAAAAAACATATGTATGCATCACCAGATATTAATGATACTACATTAATAGGATACTGGCCGTTAAATGAAGGAACGGGTACAACTGTTTATGATAAGACATCAAATAGTAACAATGGAACAATTACTGGTGCAACGTGGACAAATACAGCTCCAACTATTTATGGTACAACAATCTATACACTCCAAGATATTTTATTAGAAACAAAACTAGTAACAGATAATGCTACAGATGGACCTGTTTATTCAGAAGTAACAGATAATACAAATGTAACAATTTCCAATGACATATTACAGTTTTCATCATCTTCGATAGGGAATAGTAGTGTTAATATAACTAATACTACAGAAGATATAATTCAGACAATCTCTTTTGTAACATATAATTCTCCATATACCGTAAATTTAAATTTAGCTAATTTAGATCTAAGTGATAACAATATAACAGATATTACACTACACGGAGAAGATGACTTAGATAATAATATATCTTTAGAAATAACTGGATTAATTAATGGTGATAATAATATTAGTACTATTATTACAGAAGATGGAAATTATTCTGTACAATTTACACTATCTGATAATACAATATGGTGGTACAACTTTTCAGATAATAAATTATACTCTCAAAAAGATGATGGGCAATATTTTATTACAACAATTGATGGTAAGAATATACAAAAAAGAGTTTATACTACAAATGAATTGGCATTATCATCTACTAACTCAGATAACCAATATACATATCAAATAAGTATATATGATCAAGATACCCAATCTATTCTTACGGTTCCTTCTTCATCATTATTATTAGATAATAGTGGTACTGGTTATCCTAATTCTCAACCTGGATTAGATGCAATTGCAGCTGATATAAATGCTAATACTGAACTATCTAATTATATTGAAGCTTCAATTATAAATGGAGCTTTAGAAATCACAACGAAAGATACTATGTATAATACACAGTTTTCTAGTATGTTAAACAGCTTGGTTGCTATCTCAGAAGTTCAAACAATATCAATAACTGGTGGACTAGCAGGAACTTCTTCAACTGAATCATTTACATTTTTAGGGTATACATTCACTAGCCTGGATAATTCAGGAGCAGCATTGAGTACTGCAACATCGATAAGTGCATATATTGCAGCTAATGCTTCATCGATTATTTCAGATTGGAATACTGCAAATTCTAATAGTGAGATATTATCAATTACTTCTGTAGGATCGAGTTTAACAATAACTTATGCAGTTACAGAAGGGGATATTGATAACATTTATAGTGCAATCAGTAATGGGATAACTTTTAATGAAAGTGTGGAAGATTCTAAGGGAAGAATAATTGGTACTTTAGAGAGTGACTCAACATATGAAACAACAATAGACTATACAAATACTATTAGTCTAGACTTAGATAATTCCAATTGGCTAGATATTAAACTCACAATGGAAGCACATGGTGGAGTTTTACAATTTGATGGAAATAGCACTGTAACTACTTTATCAACGATAACTACACAAATAAATAATATAACACTTGAAGCATGGGTAAATTGGGATGGTCAAGATTTAGGTGAAGGTCAAACAATATTTTATCAAGGTAATCAAAGTAGTTCTGGATATGGATTAAAATTAAATCCTCAATCTGGTACATATAGATATTCTATTCTAATTGGTGGAGTTGATTCACTATACACTACAGAAGTAGCTACAACTGGATGGCATCATATTTCAGCAACTTTTGATGGTACTTGGCAATTGTATGTTGATGGAGTAAATAAAACACTTACCGCAACATCAGGAACAAGCGGAACACCAAATACACCAACTGACTATTTAAAAATAGGTTCAGATATTAACTTTACTGCTCCATTTACAGGTATGTTAGATGAAGTTCGAATTTGGAATATAGTTAGAAGTGCCACTGACATAAATGAAACAATAAACCAACAATTAAGTGGAAATGAAACGGGATTGGCTGCATACTACAATTTTGATGAAAGAACTGCAAATACGATTTATGATATCACTTCAAATGGAAACAATGGTACTAGTGATGGTAATGTTACTAGACTTAACTTTTTAGGAGAGATGCCTAATTTTGATGGTACGGAATCAATTAATACTGGGAATATAAACATTGGTAGTTTATCTGAGTTTTCATCCTCAGCTTGGGTTAAATATAACACTTTATCAAATAGCTACAACTATATTATATCAAAAACAGCTGTTTATGATATGGCAATAAACAGTAGTGGTAAATTTTATGCTTTTATAGGGGATGGTGCTTATGAAAGTAATTGTTTTAGTGATACTATTTTAAATAGTAATAGATGGTATAACCTTGCATATACATACAATGATACAGCAAATGAGATAAATCTATATATCAATGGAAATCTTGAAAAGACATGTAGCACTACAAAAACAATGGGAACTACGGGTACCTATCAAATGATTGGTGCATCTGATGATAATATGGGTTCACATTCATTATGGGGAAATTTTGATGGTATCATTTCAGAAGTATCTATATGGTCAAAAACTTTATCACAATCAGAAATAGAACAAAATATGTCTGCTATACCAGACACTTCAGATGCAGATTTAATAGGATATTGGCCACTAAACGAAGGTACTGGAACTATTGCTTATGATAAAAGTTCATATGCAAATAATGGGACAATTTCAAATCTAATATGGACAAATACAGCACCTTTAATCTATGGTAATACAATATACACAGCAGAAAATATAATAACAAGCCATAAATTAGTAGTTGAAGGAAATACTACAACACCTACTTATAGTTATAATGGGTCTGTCCCATTTGATATAGTTGATTTTAATGGAACAACAGGAACATTTGAATATAAAAATACAATTGGAACAAATAGTACACTTAATATAAATGCTAATAATGGAGGTATCAATTTAGATACTATATTTGATGTTATTATTTATGATGACATTACAAATAATATATCTATTAACTTAGAGAACACTAAGTTAAGTGACCATAATATTACAAATATCCAAATAATAGGACAAGATGGGAATAGCGAACAATTTAGCATTCCTGATATAAATAGTTCTATAGGAGATGGGGATAATAACTATAGTGTAAATGTATCAAACTATGACCAAAATTTTTCTATTGAGTTTACTATAAGTAAATTTGATACTGATAGTTTTGATACATCATGGTATTATAATTTTTCTGATGGAAAGCTCTATCCCGATATGGAAGATAATGCTTCATTTAAATTTTCTCCTCAAAATAATAATACATTCAATATTAATGTAGATACTACAAATTTCAATTACTATATATTAAATACAAACTTTATTAACAATGATAATAATGTAGCCCAAGTAAGATTTTGGCATTGGTATAATAGTACCAATAGAGGAGTTATTTATAATTTTGATAACAACATAAGTTTTAAATATAGTGAAGAAGGTGACTATGAAATTAGATTTAAAACTACAGATGATAATATCTGGCACTATAATCCTCTAAATGGTGATATAAACACATCAAAAACAAATTATATAAGTTTAGATAAATATGGGAAAACATTGACTATAGACTTAAGCACCAGTAACTTTGAGCCAATTACTCAATATACAGATACTACATTTAGGTCAGAAACCTGGCAGCAAAACACTACTAATAGTCTATACCTGAGTTCAGTTATCGTAGACAATAGTAGCTATATAACGATTACAACAGACAAAATATCTGGTTATGATTCTATTTTAGATATAAGTCAAAAAGATTTAGGTGATATGATAGAGTCGAGTGCAGATATTGAACTCTCAAGTATAGACAATAATAATAGTTATATCTCCTTTCTATTAGAAGATTCATATGGGTATATTAGCCAAATACTCATAACAGCAAAAACAGCTGTAGCAACCATATCTCAAAATGGAACTATATTAGATAGTCATACTCTTTATGATAATGATGGAACAAATTATTTCAATGAAAAAAGAATAAAACTAAATACTTGGTTTTTAGATGGAAATATACATTTTAATATAACAGATATAAATAATAATCAATTAGGCCGTGAAGTTATTTTAAATAATAATAGTATGAGTTCATTTTCTAAACATAGCCTAATAACACTACTAGATGATACAAGTAATTCAGCCAGTGATGATATGAGTATTAATGTTTATGGAATTACAAGTAGTGCTAATATAAATTATGAGTATTATAAAAGGCTACCTCATTTAGAGTTTAAAATAGACTTATCTACTTATAATGATGCAACAGCCCAAGATATGAATAATACTCAACTTTTTCAACTAAGAACTAATATAGACTGGGAAGATACAGAGTACTTGAATCTTAAGTTTTACCAAATACATCCTATTGATGAAGAGGTAATGGAGTCTGATATAACAATCGATCATAAAACCATCATAACAAGTGATACTAAAGAGATACAAAGTATAACTAAATCTGGTAATATAATTACATTGCAAAATGAAAGTAATGTGGCACATGAAGAGATTAAATATCAAGGTATTGTTGATTCTACAGATATGAATACAGTATTAAGTAACGCAAATATCTCATACTATTTATCTAATGGTGGATACAAAGTATATTCAAAAAAACTTCTTCAAGAATGTGACATTCAATCAAGTCAAACAAGTAGCAGATATGGTAATATAAATTCAGTAATTACTGATTATACTGAAAATAATATCTTTAATAATTATATTTCAACTAATAAATTTGATAATCTAAAAGTTTTACAATTTAGTTCTACTACGGGAGAATTAATTGAACATGATTTAAGTACAGATACAAATTCAAATGCTGGTACATGGAGTATAACCCAAAATGTTACTTGTGATAATGAGGGAACAAATATCCTCATTGATGTAATAGAACTCAATACAACAATAGACGGATATGAAGATGACTCTATAGGGTATCAAAATCAAATAAAATATAATATTGAATACACAAAAATAGATGACACACGTGTAATGTACTTTTTAAATGAAGCATCTGCTTTAGAACTTACAAATGAATATGGAATAAGTAAATCACCAGTAAAACAAACAGTTTTAACTAATACATATAACTATTTATCTTTACCATCAACAATTACATTATGTACAAATACATTTCAGTCAGCTCTTTCTACTTGTAATCAAGATTATGATATAGAAACCATATTTGCTGATGCTGATGCTTTATTTAAATATAATGGATCATGGAATGTTTGGGCTCCTAATATAACTGTTCAATCAAATAATTACAACTTAGATATATTAAGCACCCTAGATAATAAAGAAGGTTTTATTGTAAAAATTTCAGAATCTTCAAAAACACTTAATATACCGTATAATCTATATGGTCCAATGGAAACAGAAATGACAGAATTCTATCAAGATGGATGGTACTTAGCTGGTACTCAAATATCATACAGTACTTCAGATATAGAGAATAAAGCCCTTAAACAAGGTAAAACATTAAAATACATATTACATCTAAATAACAATACATGGAATGTTCATGCACCTCTAAATGATGAAAATGTTGATCAAACTATACCAAGAATTAGTAATGTGAAAAAAGAGGAATCTTTTTGGATGTATGTAGAGTAAACTAAATTTACTCTACAATTTAGTTTAAATCATCTAAAGGAGAGGAATCATCACCATTAAGATTTGGCATTTTTAGAGCAACACTTGAATTATCGTTCAAAGAAACACTTGAACTCCCAGTACTTTGACTTCCACTTGTAATATTACTTTGATTTTCACTACTATTACTACTTTCAGAGCTACTACTTCCACCGCCATCACCTCCACATCCAACAAGCATAATACTTATACTAAAAGTTAATAATAAAAAGTTTTTTTTCATTTAATTTCTCCTGATTAACTATTATATTCTTAAAACGATTATTATCTTCTGTATT
>PJEL010005152.1_pt1 | contig 10584 bp, 8 predicted proteins | sample 1853271 | NCBI WGS metagenome assembly PJEL01 (sample SAMN08108733, study PRJNA415343) | Invertebrate metagenome, whole genome shotgun sequencing project. | host: Globobulimina | place: Sweden: Gullmar Fjord | collected 2015-08 | reverse complement strand
TTTTAAAAAATCACTTGATGAATAAATTTTAGTAGCATTTATAGTCAACAAAATGGTTTTATACTCAAAATATTCCAATCAAAAAATCTGAAAAGAGACCCTTCTATTCAGTTACGATTAAAAAATATTTTAATGAATTAAATAAATGTTAATAACTTTGAGTTATCAACATCTGTATTAAAAAAAGCTGTGGATTTAAAAAAAAATCAAAAAAATATAAAATATCAAACCTGATAAACAATAATAAAATCAATAATCTAAATGATATGTATAAATAATAATTTAATGTTAATATTATGTTGATATAATACAATTTTTAATTATTAAATTAATTTATAAGCTAGTATAATTCTTTAGTTTAATAATTAATTGAAAATGAAAAATAGAGCATTAATTGAGATAGTAAAAATAGGATTTATAATAACAGGAATTTCAATTTTAAATGAGTCATGTAGCAAGAAGCTTGAATATAAATTAACTAAAAAGAATGATATTTACATAAATAAATTTAAAAAAAATATTAATAAAAAACAATTATTCAAATCTAGTTCAATATTATTAAAATGGGAAACTATTTTTATTAATAAAAAGAAAAATAAAGAAATTATTAAAGAAGTGAGGAATATTAAGGATAAAAAGTCATTTCAAATATTAAAAAAAATCAATAATGATAAATATACTAAAGTATATGAAGATGCGGAAAAAGGTCATTGTTAATCAATGAGTTATGATGAATTACCGTACATCTGGAAGTAGAAATAATACATAAATGTGTGTATAAATGCAATTTCTAATATTTAAATGAAAAATAAAGTAATAATGAAAAAGTTTACCAAAAAACTATTTGAAATAATTACAAATAGTGATATATATATAGTTTTAATCCCTCTTATTTTCTATTCTGTATTATTGGTAAATGCATTAAGAAGTGGACTATCTAAAAGGCCAAGCAATTTTAATAAATTATATGATAATAGTAAAAAAATTAATTTTACAAAAAAAGATTCTGGTTTTTCAAATAAAATTAATAAAATCCAAGCTCTCAATAAAGAAGATAGTAAAAAAGAAAAGATTATCAAAAAACAAAAGATAAAGAAAACTACTTTTAGAGGTAGGAAAAATACTAAAGTTGTCAAATATAAGGATATAAATTTTGAATCTTTATCTTCATATTACAATTTAGATGAATCTAATCAAGCTTTATGTTTTAAAAAGTTAAATTTAAAAATATTTGATAAATTAAATACATATATATATTTTAATTTAAATAATAAATTAGAATTAAATAAAATTTTTATTGAATTTCAAGATTTTAGTAAGCCTTTTAAAAAACAAATTAGAGATTACAATTATAATTATTTAATAAATAAAGATGACCTTAAGGATTTTAAACTTATTCAAAATTCAAATTTAAAAAAACAAAATTATATTAATAATATTAGAAATTACAATGTTAAATTAAATGGTAAAACTATTTTATTAATAGATAAAGATTTTTCTTTTATTAAAAATATAAACTATAAGAAAATACTTTTTGAAAAAAGAGAAACTATTTTTGAAGAAAAGAGAGAAGATATTAAAACTATTGTAATTAAAAGAAAAGATATACAAATAAATTTGGATAAATTTAAAATAGAAAATTTTTCTTATTATAGTTATCTCACTTTAAGCTTTTAGATTTTAAATACCACAAATATTAAAAATAAATATCAAGATGCAGGATTAAAAAAAGATATGAAAGAAAGAACAAAGAAGTTTTTTTTAAAAATGTATGTTGAAAAAGATATATATAAATCTAAAAATTTCTTTAGTTATAAATATTTTTTACCAAAGAATTATTTATTATTAAAAACTATAGATCCATCTAATTTTCAAAATTATTATATACTAGATGATAAGTATAAAGTAAACAAAAAAGAAAAAAAATCAAATAATAAGAATTTTAAAATAATAAGAGATAAGAATAAATTATACAAAATTTTCTGGAAATGGAATTCTAAATTAAAAAAATGGAAATTTTATAATCTATCAGTTAGTTAAATTTTGTAATTTTTTTTCCAATTGTGATCCCACTGGGACTCGAACCCAGGACCCTCTGCTTAAAAGGCAGATGCTCTACCAACTGAGCTATGGAATCAGATTTATAAACTATATTAATGTTCCACTAAAAACATCTAAATATTAATTGTATAATAAATATTTAGATGTTTTATGGAACACTAATTGCTATAAATATAATAAGAACAACATCGAATATATAACAACTACGAGTTACAAATATATGAACTCCTAGCTAAAAAACAAAGGTTTTTTAAAAATGATTAAGGAAATTTTAAAAATAAAAATAAATGTTATCGAGTAATGGATTTAATTAAATTTATATTTAAATCATTTTTCATTAAATTTATAATTTATAAATAGATTGTATTTAACAAATAAAATTTAAATATATGGATATTTAGAGATGAAATATAAATTTTATTATTATATTAAATTGTAAATTTTTTAATATAATATATATTTAAATTTAGATTTATATGTATAATATTAAGTTTTAAGAAGAATTTACTAATAGAAATTTGCATAAGAAATGGATAATTATTATATTTGTCAAATGTATTAATATACTTTAGTATTTAATAATTAAAATAATTAATTCTATGTCTGATATAATCATGAATAAATCCTCTAATGATAAAGGTGCTACTATTGGAAAAAATGTTTTAGTAGTTGAAGATAGTCAAGTAATCCAAAATATAACAAAACATGTTTTAGAATTTTATAAACACAATGTAGTTACAGCAATGGATGGAAAGGAAGCTTTAGAAAAAATAGAAAAGCAAGACTTTGATATTGCTTTAATGGACATTGCTATGCCTAATATGAATGGAATAGAATGTATAAAAAGAATAAGAGAAATGAAAGATAAGAAAAAGTCTGAAATGCCTATTATTGCAGTTACTGGTAATGCTGAATTTTATACTCCTCTTGAATTTAAAAAAGCTGGTTTTACTGATTTTATTGAAAAACCTATAAATTTTGATGGAATGTCTAAAATATTAAAACAATATGTTTAGTAATACTATATTAATTTTGATACTGTTGTGTTTAATTTAATACAACAGTATTCTTTTTTATCCTTTCCTTGTTTTTAATACCTATACTATTCTAACTTGAGGTATACTAATATACTAAAAGTATATGAAGATGCGGAAAAAGATCGTTGATATTCAGCGAGTTATGATCGATTTTTGTTACATCTTCAAGTATTAATTATTTTTAGATATTTTGATATATGTCTAAGTGTATTTTATATTTTTTAATTTTCTTTCTTTCTATAAGATAAATCTCTTTTTTATATAATTATTTAATTTAAATCATACAGTCCACATATAGTATATCTCTGATATAAAAGGAGTTTTTTATAAATTTACATTATTTTATTACTAATTCAATTAATATTGAAATATTTATAAACAAAAAAACTAATGTGATATGCAGAAAACCAAATTAAACTTAACAAAAGATCAATAATAAACCAGAATCCTTCAAGCCAATAATATCAGGAATATTAAAAGAACAATAAGATCAAATAAAAGAACTGAGCTTTGAATTATATGGAAAAGGATTAACAATAAGAAAAATTAGTAAAGTTATTGAAAAGATATAGGGCAAGAGTTATTCCATCAACAATATCAAATATAGGCTTAAAATCAGATTTTACAAGAGAAATATTATCCGTAAAAAATATACCGATTTTTGGACTGTACCTTTTAATAATATGAGAGCATTGCAAAATGAGTGTCGAGCGTCAGCTCGGCACTCTAAAATATCCGCAAAGCTAGATTTTTGTTACGCAAAATTAGTTTTGCAATACTCTCAATATGTATTTTAATATTCTGTTTTTATTTAACTAAACTATAAAAAATACAATATCGTGTAAATTATATCAGGTTATGTTTATTTTTTTAAAAAAAATATAATAAAATGCGTTTTTAAATATAAAATAAATGTTATGAAAATATATTGTTTTTTATTAAATATCATAATTATTATTACTAGTTTGAATTGCAATAAAACTCATGATTTAATATCCAAAATGAAAAAAGTGATTTCTTCAAATAAAGAGGATAATGAAATTGATAATAGAAAAAAAATTATATCTAAGTTTGTGACAGAAGAATCAAAAATTATTAATAAAAATAAGATTGAAATTCTGATTAATGGATATACAAAAAAAAATAAAAATCAGGTTCCAGAGGAGATCATTTATATTATCAATAAATTTTATGATGATAATATTTATATAAATTTTATTAGTAATAAAGACTTTAAAATAAAAAGAGAATTCCATAATATTTCTAATAACTTATCAAAACAAATAGGGCAAGATTATGAAATAGAAAAGTATAATAATAAATATATAATATTTAAAACAAATTCAAATCAAATTTTAACAAAATCGCAATGTTTTTTGTATTTAAATACATATAAAACATCGGTAAATAGTAAAATTTTTGAATCTGTTAATATATCAAAAGATTTTCCATTAGAAAATAAATGCGGCAAATACAGTACTAATTATTTAATTTTTGATCAGCAAAATAAAAATATAATTTGTAATATTTTATTTGATGATTTTGAAGAAATGAAATTTGATTTAAATGAAAATCTTTTTCTTATTAAGACAATAAAATCTTTAAAACTATTTACATTAAAACCGAAATTTAAACTTTTAAAAGAAATAAATAAAGAATATATCTATAATTTTTGTATTTTCAGTGAAGACAAAATAATTTATACTAAAAGTGAATGTACAAATATTTATGATATTAATACTTCCTCGGATAAATTTATCTATGGAGATACTTTTTCCTCTATTTTGAAATTAGATGATTATAAATTTCTTTTATATACTGATGATAATGATCTTATATTATTCGATTACAAAGAAGGAGAATATTTTTTAAAACAAACACTAAATGAGGTTAAAGATTATATTTATGATAAAGAAAACAAGTTTATTTTTATTCTTTCTGAATATGATTCTTTGAAGTTATATAATACAGATTTTAAATTTTTAGATGTAGAGAAATTTTTTTTTCCAAAAAATTCAATAGTTTCAAATTTAGAATATGATAAAAATGAAATAAACTTATATCTTTCAACTAATACATTATAATAATGAATATAAAGATTGTTGCAATGAATTTTAAGATTGTTATTATGAATTTGAAAATTCTAATGATGAATTATATTAATTAATAAAAATACAATCTATTATACTCATTCTATTTAAAGATGTACTGATAATTGATCGTAACTCATTGAGTATCAACGATCTTTTTCTGCATCTTCATATACGAGTAGTATATTAAGGAATTTATTGCTTTGAGTATTAAGTAATTCTGATGATACAGTATTTCATTGCAAAACAAAGAAAGAAGCAGAAAGGCTAAAATGTTTGGTACGAGAAAGACTAAATAGGTATAGATTTGATAAAAGCCGTATGATGGGAGACTATCACGCACGGTTTTGTGAGAGGCTTGCGGTGAAATCCGCTTGTCTACTCGACTTTCTGAACTAATGATTTTAATAAACGAAAAAGACTCTTCAACTGATCTTAGATTCCGATCAGTTGCAAACTACGATCTGTGAGGATTTGAAACATTTAAATATAGAGACAAATTTTATGTTAAAAAACAAAAAGTACATTTTTATTACAGGAGGAGTTTGCTCATCTTTAGGAAAAGGAATAACAGCATCAACAATAGGAGCATTGATGGAAGGATATGGTTTTAAAATTTCAATGTTAAAAATAGATCCTTACTTGAATGTAGATGCTGGAACTATGAGTCCACTTCAACATGGAGAAACTTATGTTACTGAAGATGGTTTTGAAACTGATTTAGATCTTGGTAATTATGAAAGATTTACTGATTATATTCTTAGTAAAAAAAATTCTATAACTACTGGTCAAATTTATTCTGAAGTAATTTTTAAAGAAAGAAAAGGTTCATACTTAGGAAAATGTGTTCAAGTAATACCACATATAACTGATGAAATAAAAAAGAGAATATATGGTGTAATTAATAAAAATGAAGATATTTTAATAGTTGAAATAGGAGGAACTATTGGAGATATAGAATCTTGGGTATATTTAGAAGCAATAAGGCAGTTAAGAAATGAATTAACTAATAATGAAACAGCATTAGTTCATCTTTCTTTAGTTCCTAAATTATGGGGAGGAGAATTTAAAACAAAACTTACTCAGCATTCTGTCCAAAAATTAAGAGAAATTGGACTGCAACCTGATTTACTTATATGCAGAGTTGAAAAATATTTTCCAGATGAAGTTAGAGAAAAAATAAGTTTATTTACATCTGTTAAACCTCAATATGTAATAGAAGCTCCAAATTTATCTAGTATATATAAAGCTCCAATGGAATTTAAAAAAAATGGTCTTGGCAAAAATCTATTATATAAATTAGATCTTAAGCCTATAAAACAAAATTTTGATAAATGGGTGAATTTAAATGATAAGATTGATAATATAAATAAACAAATCAAAATTGCAATTATAGGAAAATATACAAATCTAGAAGATTCATATAAATCTATTTATCAAGCTTTAATACATGCTGGATTTAGTAATAATTGTAAAATTGATATTTCGCCAATTGATAGTAAAAGTTTAAATGAATATAATATAAATGAAATTCTTTCTAAATCTAATGGTATTTTAATACCAGGTGGTTTTGGTTCAAGTGGCATTGAAGGTAAAATTTTGGGATGTAAATATGCAAGAGAAAATAAAATTCCTTTTTTAGGAATATGTCTTGGAATGCAAATTATGTTAATAGAGTTTGCTCGAAATATATTAAATTTGAAAAACGCAAATTCAACAGAATTTGATTTAAATACAAAAGATCCTGTTGTATATTTAATTGAAGAACAAAAAAATAATAAAAAAAAAGGTGGAACTATGAGATTAGGTTCTTTCCGGTCTGAAATCATAAAAAATACTAAGTTAAGCTCTATATATGATAATAAATTTTTAAAAGAAAGACATAGACATAGATATGAGGTTAATAATATATATTTGAAATCATATGAGAAAAAAGGATTAATTGTTTCTTCAATTTATAAAGAAAAAAATTTAATAGAAGCAATAGAATGGAAAAATTCTAAATTTGGAATAGGAGTACAATTCCATCCTGAGTTTAAATCTAAACCATTTAGAGTACATCCTCTTTTTGATAATTTTATAAAAAATATTTTAGATATTCATAATGAAATAAGGCATTGCTAATTAAAAATAGTTTTCTTACAGACACTATACTAATCGTAGATGAAATGTATCTGAAACCATTTGATTTCAAAGAGTAATGACCGATTATCAGATATTCTTCAATTGGAAGCAGTATATATAGAATTTATTAAACATTTTAAATACAATATTATGAGAGAAGAACAACAAAATTTTGAGAAATTAAATGACAAGCTGAATAGTCTTAAAGAAGAATTTGAGAAATTTTATGAAAAAAATAATAAAGCAGCAGGAACTAGAATAAGAAAGGGAATGCAAGAATTAAAGATTATTGCCCAAGAAATTAGAGTTGACGTGCAGAATAGAAAAATGAAATAAATTAAATATTTATAAACTAATTCTGATCAATTTTATTTTATCGTTATCTGAAAATTTGTTTTTTAGTAAATACTTATATTTATTATTGGAATATTATTACGAAGGATAGAGAATATTGGTTACGTGAATTACTACTATACTAATCGTAGATGAAATGTATCTGAAACCATTTGATTTCAAAGAGTAATGACCGATTATCAGATATTCTTCAATTGGAAGTAATATAAGAAGCATTTGGATAGTTGCAATAGGGCTCTATTTTTTATAATTTTTTTTCTTTTATAATTTTTTTAAGGATATATAGCTTTATTCATATTTATTTTTTCATCTTTCGCTTAAAGTATAATTTAATATTTTCTACATTTTTTTGAATTCTAAACATATTCTTAATCTTAGTATTTTTATAATTAAAATTAATAGATATAAAGTACACTAATAAAATCTTAAGTTTTCGTAATTATAAATACCTTAAAATATAAATATTTTGCTTTTAGTTATAATATTCAACCTTACATATAAATTGATATTTTGATTTTTTGAATTCTATTAAATAAGTTTACTCAAAATACTTATAAAACAAGTTATGAAAAACTCTTTATTAAAAACTGCAATAAAATTATATTTCTTATTTTTTCTATTAATATTTACTGAATGTAGTAATTACAATAGACTAAGCATGCAAAATGATTTTCAAGTTAATACTCAAGGTTATACTTTAAGTAAGGATAAATCCGATCTAAAACTTTTAAAAAGTCAATTAGAAGATAGACTTGATAATGTTATTAACAATTCAAATGAATTATACAATGAAGTTTCAAAAGAAAAATTTGAAATGGGTCAAATTTCTAATCATATATCTAAGATAAATAAAAAACAAATAGATTATAATAATCAGATTAATAATCAGAAAAGAGAATTAAAGTATCTAAAAACTAAAAAAAGTAAAATTAAGGAAAACCTTTATGAGAATAAAAGGAAATTAGTTTTGAACAATTTTTTAGTATCTGGGAAAAAAGAAATAAAAGAAGAAAATACAATTTCTTCTTTTAGTGAATATGATATTAATACAAATAAATCACAAGAATTGAATAGATATATTGAATTACAAAATGTTATAATACCAGATAGAAAAGTAAAAATAGTAGAATATGAGAGAGAGAAAGTTTATTTGGAAAATAAATTAAAAAATTTTAGAAATAATCTATCGAATAATTCTGACTTAGAATTAAAAAAATTATTAGATAAAAAGAAAAAGGAAAAAAATGATACTTTAAATGCCTTATCTGAATATTGGAATACTGATGATCGGTATGGAATTAGTAATCATTACATAAGAGAAATTTCAAGATACGAAAAGTTGAAGAGAGAGGCTGAGAATAAAATTAGAGAAGATAATAACAAAATAGATAGTTTATATAACAAAATAGAAAATTTAGAAAATTCTATTGAAGAAATAGCAAGAAAAACAACAATAGAATGTAATAACATAATATCAAAAGCAGCTAAAAATAAAAAAATGTATATATATGAAAGAGGAGAACTAGCTGGTTATAATGTTTGTTATTTTGGACCCATAGATTTTTTTTCAACCCCTTACTATAAAGAAGATGTACTTAAATATACAATTTTAGAAAAATGTTCATATAAAAAATATAAAAACAATAAAGTAACACTCCATAGAAATGATGGTAAAAAAGGTATTAGATCTGGATATCCAGAATATGGTATAAAATGCATTAAAGAACAAAATGCAGCTTCAATAGAAATAAATAAAAAAAATAATGAAATAAATAATATTGAAGTACAAATTAATTTACTTGAAGCTAAAAAATCTTCAGCTATAAGAAACATTCAAGAATATAGCACAAAAATTAATACTTTAAGAAGAAATTTAGGTTTAAATAATAAAATAATTGAGTTAAATAAAGAGATAAGTAGCATAGACCTAAAAATAGAGGAGATTAAAACCCGAAATGACAATTTGATATCATTAAAAAATAAGCTTTCTTCAATACAACAAAATATAAATTTCGAAGAGAATAAATATAATAAAGAAAGGAATGAATTAAACCATTTAGATATCTCTTTAAATAACAAAAGCAATACATTATCTAATGAAATTTCTGAGATAGTAAGAACTAATAATAATCTTGAGACGCAAAATAAAAAATTAATATTCAAGAAAAAAAAGTATCGTAAATATATAAATAATAAGCAAAATAGTTTAACAACACTTAGAAAGAAAATAGAAGCAAAAAATAGAATAAAAGAAAGAGTAATTATAAAAAAACAATTATTAGAGGGATCAATAAATACAAAAAACTATCAGATTGATTATTATCAAAATTTAAGTAACTCAATACATGAAGTAATGTCTGAAGTACAAAATAAAATAAATCAAATTACATTATCTGAAATTTTACAAACAGCAAATAATATTAAGTTGATTGATTGGTCAAAGAAGCGAGATATACAACCAGAGAAAAGGAAAAAAATTAGGATTAGAGATGAAGTTAAGGTAGAAGATAGCTTTAAAAATGCAAAAAGCACTTCATTAATAATAAAGAAAAGAAAAGTTATACTAAGAGATATAAATTGTAATATCAAGCCTTTAGAAAAAGAAGTACCATTAAGTTTTTTAAATAGAAATAAAAAAATTACGCATAGAGATATTATATCAAAGATGCACATAACAACAAAAGTTAAAAAAGAAAATGAAGTAAAAAATAAAGTTAATAGATCATTTATAAAAGATATATACGAATGCATCCTATTTATTATAATATTATTATTTGAAAGACTATGGAATCGTAATTTATTAACTTAAACGATTGATTTATGGAAAACTCTCCATTATGCCACTTTATTGAGTTTAAAGTAAGAAAAAATACAGCATTCTTTAATATATCGTGTAAGTTATTTCCTTGCAATTCCTA
>PJEL010005151.1_pt1 | contig 10585 bp, 8 predicted proteins | sample 1853271 | NCBI WGS metagenome assembly PJEL01 (sample SAMN08108733, study PRJNA415343) | Invertebrate metagenome, whole genome shotgun sequencing project. | host: Globobulimina | place: Sweden: Gullmar Fjord | collected 2015-08 | reverse complement strand
CATGTACTTGATTACCCATGCTTAAAAACTGCCTCATCGCATCGAGGCTTAAATATACGTTCATGCGTTCACTAGAATCACTGGTTCCGACAATGGCGGTTACTTCATAAATTTCATTAGCGATAGACCCATCAAAGCCTTGTGAAATAAGTACGAGTTCATCACCTATCGTCAGGTGAAGGTTTTTTGCCAAGGCTTGACCCACCATGGCAGGGAAGTAGCCCTTGTCTGTCATTCCATTAGAAAGGTAGTGCCCTTGGTTAACTTTGTTTTTTAAATGGGTGGTATTGGCCTCTCGTTGTGGATCAATGCCCACTACATTTGCGGGTATGCTTTTTTCTTTTCCGTAAGCGAGTGAAGGGCCGTAAATACGAGGCGCTATGCCGGTCACTAGTGTGTTTTCTTCTAGTTCAGACAGTAACGCATCGATATTATCAATGGTTTTATAAAGGGAGGGGCGTTGCAGGTAATTACTCTGATGTATTTGAACATGGCCGGTATGGTCTCGTGTAAACACATCGATAATATTGTTATAGCTGCCTTCGCTCATGGCTAACATAAACGAGAGCAAAAAATAGCCGCTGCCCATACTGAGTATGGTTAGAATACTGCGGCGACGGTGACGCAGGATGTTTCGCAGAGCCAGCTTTACAACTAACATTACCTAACCCGTTTTTGCAGATTGCGGAGGGTGAAAATATTGTCTTCTATTGGTGTATCAAACGTTAGTTCAACATACTCAATAACGGTTTTATGATTTTCTTTATGGTGTGGAACCATACTCATTATTGAGGGAAGTTTTTTACCTGAGAATTCCCGAATATCGCTAAAGTACATACTACGTACTTTTTCGCCTTTTTCATTAAAATAGCGCTGTTCTACGGGGAGTAAACTCTCTTTCTGCACCAGTATTTCTATACGAGCCCAAACGGTGACGGTGTTTTCTTTTGGAGTAAGAATTAGTTTGTGATTATCGCCAGCATTTTCTTGTTCAACATAATATTCCTTAACCAGTGACACTTCGCGTACAAGATCGTCATTAGTGAAGTCTGAGCCCATCCATGAACCCATCATCATTGAGGGGGGGACTTTTATCACCTTGTTGATTTTGGGAAAGTAATTCCACATCTCACGGTCTATTTTAAGAGTGGCCACACCTTTGTCTTTTTTGGGAGACAGAATGCGAATGAATGTATCGTCCATGCCGATGGTCCAGCTTTGCATTTCAAGAGTGCGTTCCCAGTTAGGTGTAATGATCTGCATCTTTATGGAGGATATTGAGCTATCAGAACGATATAACTCATCTATTTTTTTTAATAAGGCAACGGCTTCTTCATTCGCATGTGCAAATGGGGAGGTAAATATTAGAAGTGATGATAAATATAATGAGAAAAAATGCCGATGCATAAACTCAATCTCTTCTTAAATTAATTATATATCATAGTCGTTGATGGCTGGTTTAGCTGTTAACTCAGTCCAGGCGAGGTAATGGCTTAGATAGAGGTTGCCAGTCATTTTTTCAAGGAAACTACTGCGTTTTAGTCTATCTAAAATAGGCCCCTTTACTTCCGAAAGGTGTAATTTCATACCCGCATCTTTGAGGTATTGATTGATCTCAAAGAGACTTTCAAGCGCACTGGCATCAATGTCGTTAATGGAATAACACATTAATACCAAATGCTTCGCTTTTGGGTTCGACGCGACGAGTTCATTCACTTTATCTTCTAAAAATCGAGCGTTGGCAAAATATAAACTGGCATCGACCCTCAGTGAAATGATTTCAGGGTGAGTCATCACACTGTGCCTTTCAATATTTCTGAAATGTTCGGTGTTCGGTACTCTACCCAAAATGGCCACGTGCGGGTTACTTGAACGGTATAAATGTAAACCTATCGAGAGTAATACACCGCTTATTAAACCCCATTCTACGCCGTATATTAACGTAAATATCATCGTTATTAGCAGTGCAGAAAAGTCTTGTCGGTTGAACACCCAGGTACGTCTCATTGCTTTTAAATCGAACAGTGAAAGCACTGCAATTAATATCATAGCTGCGAGCGTCACGATAGGGAGGTAGTAAAGGTATGGTGTTAAAAATAAGCAGCTAATAGCCATGCCTATAGCGGTGAATAGGCTGGTGCCGGGTGTTTTTGCGCCAGCATTAAAGCTAACGGCTGAACGAGATAAACTGGCAGAGACGGGGAACGCGCCAGATAACCCCGCAGAAATATTAGCAACACCTAAACTTATGGCCTCTTGGTTTGGGTTAATACGTTGGCGTTGTTTCGCCGCAAAAGATTGCGCTGTTGATAACGAACTTATAAATCCAATAATACTAATTAATAACGCAGAGCGTGCAAGGCTTTTCCATGTATCCATACCCCAGTTCAGTTGTTGCCACTCTGGTAAACCGAGTGTAGGGAGCCCGCTTGGAATATCACCCAATAGGGCAACATTTTTTGCTTCAAGGTCAAACCCGATAACGGTTATTATTGAAAGCAGAATGCCTAAGAGGGGGGCCATTTTACTTAAACTATCAGCGAGAACAATAGATGATGTTAATTTTAAAACAAACGACTTAATAAGCTTAGGGACTGTAAATAAAAACACGATTGAACAGAGCCCTAGTATCAGTGTTTCAAGCTGAGTTTGGTGAAGGTGTTCTGCAGTAGAGCTAATTACCTGAAAAAAATTGGCTGTATTTATGTCTATTCCTAGCAGGTTCCCTAACTGACTTGATGCAATGACTATGGCTGATGCGGAGATAAAGCCAGTCACTACAGGGAAGCTAATAAAATTAGTTAAAAACCCCAGCCGAAAAACTCCAAAAACCAATAAAAAAGCCCCTGACATAAATGACAGAACTATCGCCCCCGCAATATGCTCTGAGGTTAACGAGTCAGTAAATGCAGCTCCTAGAGCGGTGGCTGTCATTATTGAGGTGATAGCAAAAGGCCCTACTGACAATGGTCCACTTGAACCAAGTACTGCATAGGCTACTAAGGGTAATAGGCTTGCGTACAAGCCAAGTTGAGGGGGAAGACCTGCTAATAATGCATATGCCAGAGACTGGGGGATAAGCATCATCGTGACGAGTATTGCGGCAATAGCGTCTGCTACAAAGGTTGTTTTGTTATAGTTTTTTGCCCATTTCATAAAGGGCAAATAGGGGTGCTTTTTTTTTGAATGACTCATAGTGTTATTAATGGCTGCTTTAGTTTCGCCCGTATATTCGGGGGCGGGCATAGCGATAAAACCCAGCCGTTTCTTCTTTCGCAATAGTATAGGCTTCTTGTTTAAAATACGTATCTCGTAACGTTGACAGTGCAGACTCTAACGCATCGCTATCAAGAGTATCGACTAATTGTTGTCGTTTTGCCATATAGGCTAGCCCGTTGTCCCATCGTTGGTTTCGTTCTTTATCTTTTTCTTGTGCTGTCTCAACTTGTTCTTCATTGTATCCTAGTTGCTGTCGCACACGGTTTATCTCAGTCTGACGTTGTTCTTGAGACATGTTTTGAAGGTTTTGTTGCACAGAATCAAAGTTAAAAAATACGCCAGCAATCATGCCCGGATCAATCACTAAATCTTGAGCCGTTTGGCCGTAAGTGTCTGTGATGGTGGTTTGTAATTGATAAAGTGCTTCATCCATACTTAGCTCAGTCGCTAGACCTAGGCGATGAATCTCTTCCTGCATGTTGCGTTGTTTTTTTGCGAGCATTTCCCGCTCATTGGACCAAATAATATCAGCATCTTTACCAAAGAGTTCTCTGCGTTTCTCCCATAAATTTCCATCACGTTCTAACGGACTCATTGCATTTAATTGAGTGTAGTTCTCAGCTAGCCAGTGTGTGTATGTTGCCATCAACTCGACTAATTTCATGATCGATGATGCTTGTGTCGGAAAGGCCAGATTAATTATTCGTTCGAAGCGAGCCATGCCGTCTTCAGGGTAGCGGCTGACTACAAATTCTCGCACTTTAAATAGGTTTGCCTGTACAGCAAGGTCATCGATATTGTCGCTGTACTTTGTAATAAGTTCTTGTGCTAACTGTGTATCAAAGGTGTTGTCTTTTGCAGCCGAAGGGGAGTGCGCTTTAGGTGTTGTTTTATGCAGTATTGATTCGTGATTTTTTTGAATTGACTGGCTCGTCATTAATGGTTCGGACTCAGAGTCAATTATATGGTTACTGGGTTGTACGTCGTTCTGCAAATACCAAGGGATAAACCCCATAAGAAATATAGCAGTGATAGCAATGGTCAGTGAGGGGCGTCGTATCATGGTGATTTCAATCTTTCGTTGAATTTGTCTAAAACCAAGACCTGCCCTAGGTGCGGGCAGGGTGGGCATCCTAACATTTTTTTTAGTGCGAATGACTACACAACTTACTCTGTGGATTTGAGTAATGATAGCCGATGTTTAGGTGTTTAAAGTAACGGCTGTAATATAGGCCATACTTTATTGGCTAGTTTATATGAGCCATTACTCGTGGGGTGAATTCCATCGATAATGATATCGCTGTCTCGAATAGATGAGCGAGGATCAATAAATGTGCAGTTAGCGGTTGAATTCTGGCACGCTTGAGAAAGTCTCATATCGCCATAATCAACGGCTTCTTCCATGCTATCAAGGAACAATAATCCATTCTTAGTGTAGTAATACCCTAAGAAAACAACATTATCGACGCCGTCAGCATTCATTGCGTTCAGTAGGTTAACGCCATCAACATAAATATCATCAATGTAGTTCTTACATTTTGAACTTAAACGACCCCACTGCCACCAATCAGTTTTACAGTTATACGGATCAAACAGAATAGCCGGTATGAGAATATCATTACCGCCACCGTCCATAACGATGGTATCTATATTGGGATTATCGTTTTTCGCGATCTGATATTGCTGATCTATAGGTGTCGCAATAATGCCGCCACTTAGCTCTGCTCCAGACAACGTATAACGACGGAATGTCTCACCGGCATATGATTCTAGATAATCTTGAAGATCGCCTGATAACGCAAATATTGAATCGCCTAGAAAGACGACCTGGTCATTATCAGCGTCAGCAACTTGTGCATTACTTGCTAAACTACCAACGCCACCACAGCCCGTTAGACCCGATATAACAAGCAAAGACATCATTAGTTTTAAAGGAGATATAGATCGATGGGATGTTGTTTTCATGCAGAAACGGTTTATTATATTTTTCACTCTTTGTTCCTCATTTTTTGTTTTTATAGTTAGGTGCAAAATAATAATATCAGAAACTCTTATTTAAAATGGCACATTTGTCACACTTTTAGAATGCCGCTTTTTTAAACTCAATACCCGGTGTTTATAGAAAAATAGAGCACTTAGGAATATGCTTACACTAGGCCGTAGAAAATATGTTTAATCACAAATAAGATATCAATGTAACCATGAGACCTAATGTATGAAAATAACTAAAATATTAATGATACTTCTGGCGTTTAGCTTTTTCTCTACTGTCGCAATGTCCAGCCCTCAAGACAAAGAGGGAAAAGGTAAAAGCGCAAAAGGTAATAGCCAGCAGACTCAAGAGAAACTCGATAGCCGCATTGAAAAGTGGGTGCAGAAAACCTGTGGAGATGATGTGGCGTGTGCTGATAAAAAACGCACAGAATATCAAGAACGAATGGCAAACTATAAGCAACACGTGAAAAAGAAGTGCGGTGATGATAAAGCTTGTCGGCAAGAAATGCGTGCTAAATATATGGAACGCAGAGCAAAACGTGAAGCACGCATAACGAAAAAATGTGGTGACGATGAAGCCTGTCGTGATGACTTACGTGAAAAATACAGTCTGAAAATGAAAGATGCACGTAAAAAGTGTGGCGATGATAAGGCGTGTTGGGAAAAGTTTTACAAAGAAAATAAGCCTAAAAAGAATTGAGTTATAAACCAGTCGGGCGTTATGATGTGTAATGCCTGATATTCTTAGCCAAACATTTGTTTTTATTGACCTTGAAACCACCGGAGGCAGACCTCCGGGGGACCGAATTATTGAAATTGGTCTTAAAAAAGTGGTTGATGGTATCGTTACTGAGAAGTGGGAAACACTCGTTAACCCACAAAAAACCATTCCTCCTTTTATAGAAAACTATACCGGTATTACCAATGAAATGGTGTGCGATGCACCGTTGTTTTCTGAAATAGCTGACGAGCTAAAAAGTAGACTCGAAGGGGCTATTTTTGTCGCCCATAGTGCGCGGTTTGATTACAGCTTTGTAAAAAGTGAATTTCGACGTATCAATGTTACCTTTACAGCCAAGGTGTTGTGTACAGTAAAGCTATCTCGGCAACTGTACCCTCAATATATAAAACACGGTATGGATGCTTTAATTGCACGGTATAACCTTCCTGCGGGGCCACGACATCGAGCCATGGGAGATGTAGACTCTATGTTAGCGTTTTTCTTTCATGCTGTTTCTGATTGTGGCGAAGAGGCGGTGAATACTGCGCTTGCAAAAATACTCCGACGTCCCAGTTTACCGTCTTATCTGCCACCAGATTTACTCGATGAACTACCCCAGACGCCTGGTGTGTATCAATTTTATGGAGAAAATGACGTTCTGCTTTATGTTGGCAAAGCTAATAATATATATCAGAGAGTGATGTCTCACTTTTCTTCTGATCATGGCTCTGTAAAAGGGGTCGTTCTTTCTCAGAGTATTCGACGATTTGAATGGACGGAAACCGCAGGAGAGTTTGGGGCATTGTTATTAGAGCTTGATCAGATAAAAACACTAAAGCCTATACATAATCAACGATCCAGAGCAGTGAAAAATCCAGTAACATTTACACTGCATCCTAATAAGAACGGCTATTTAACGGTACGCATCAGTCAGTCTATAGATTCTAGCTGTTTATCTGATTACTACGGATTATTTAGAACCCAGAAAATAGCTGAAAAGGCGCTTCAAGGTATCCATGCCGGTAATGAACTTTGCGCCAAGTTGGTAGGTCTGGATAAGGGCGCGGGAGGTTGTTTTCAATATAAATTGGGTAAATGTAATGGTGCGTGTATAGGGCTGGAAGATGTTACCCGCTACAATTTGCGGGTTCAAATAGCTTTTCATTCTCTACAACTTAAAACTTGGCCTTATAAAGGTGCTGTAGGAATAAAAGAGGTAAATGAATTTACCGGCAAAACGGATATTCATCTTATTTATAATTGGACGCATCTGACAACGCTGCACAGTCAAACTGAATTGAACGAATATGACGTAAAGAGTCAGATGAGAGAGTGTATGGACGGTGGGCACCTGTTTGAGATGGATACTTATAAATTGCTGGTAACGTACCTGTTGACATCAAAACATAAGCTTACTATTTTTGATGTAGTGAACTCATAGCTTATATGCATGATCTCGCAGATTTATTCTGATACGTAGGGTTACAGAAAATAATGGCAATTCCTGCGCCTTAAGGCTTTAATTACGTAGTAGTTAATTTAATATCTTATAGATATCTCTTATTTCCATGTCTGTTTGTCTTTTTAAACATGGGCCGTTTTGGGTTGTGCCTGTATAAAAATGAGGTGTTTTTTGTTTAAAAATAAAAAATTCGGTGGTTTTTATTCGCTTTAATGTTTCCGTAATTCTATTTATTCTTTGTGTTTTTATCTGCTCTTCAGTCGCTGCGGATAGCTCTGCTCGTTCAAATAATGTGGTCACCTTCGACCAAAACCAATTAGAGCAACCACTAGGCTTACATCTTGAATATAGAGAAGACTCTACCAGTCAGTTATCTATTGATGACCTGATCAATACCGATGCTACCTCTTGGATTAGTAATAATCAGACTACGCCAAATTTTGGTTATTCGCGCAGCACGTATTGGTTCAAGTTATCTCTTCAAAATGTGTCTTCGACCACGTCAACCCGACTTTTAGCCATTGATTACCCTCTTTTGGATCAGATTGAATTTTTCAGGGTGCAAAATGGAAATATTATTGAGCGCTTTTTAACGGGAGATCACGTTCCATTCTCTCAGCGGCCTATGGCTCACAGAAATTTTGTTTTCCCTATAATTTTTGCGGCAAATGAAGAAAGTGATATTTACCTAAGAGTTAAAAGTAATGGTTCTGTTCAGCTGCCAATAAAGTTGTGGGATAAACAGCAGTTCTTCGTTAGTGATCAGGCTGAACTGGTGCGTAAAAGTATCTTCTACGGCATTTTGTTGGTGATGGTTGTATTTAACCTGTTTCTATTTATATCGTTGCGAGAGGCTCCTTATTTTTACTACGTGATGTTTGTGTTTTCATTTTTGCTTACACAAGCGGCCATGCATGGCATAACGTATCAATTTATTTGGCCTTATTCACCTTCAATCCAAGAAATGGCTGTGTTGTTAGGAGTGCCTGGTTGCGTTATTTTTGCGTCATTATTTAGTCGTAGTTTTTTGTCATTAGATAAAAATGCACCTCGGATGAATCTGTTGTTTAAAATTACGGCAATCGCGGGTGCGCTCAATATTATTGCTGCATTTATTTTCCCTTATCGTTTTGTTACAACAGGTGCTGTTTTTTTAGTGGCGATAGTTAGCTTAGCATGCATTGTTATTGGTCCTTATTTATGGATAAAAGGGCATAAAGTTGCCCGTTTTTTCTCTATAGCCTGGATGTGTATGGTTGTTGCAACTACGTTACTTGCGCTGAATAAATTCGGGATAATTCCTTATAATTTTGTGACTGAAAACGGTTTGCAATTCGGTTCGGCGCTAGAAGCTATGCTGTTATCTTTTGCGTTAGCTGATCGGCTAAATAGAGAGCGTCAGGATCGTTGGAACGCACAACAGAAAATGCTATCAGAGGTGAGACAACGCCATCGAATAGAAGAAGCAATGATCTATGATGCGACACATAACCCTCTTACAGGTCTTCCTAATCGGGCGTTTGTAGAGAACCACTTTAATGAAATATTAAAAAGTGGCGACTACGAAGCACGTGGCTTGTCATTGGTACTAGTGCATTTTGATCGTTTTCATGAAATCAATAAAACACTGGGACATTTACGGGCTGATCAACTGCTAAAAAAGGTTTGTTTGAACCTGAATAAGAAGGTTCGGCATTTGAACGGGTTAATTGAACTAGAGCGAAGCGACCAAGAAACCTACAGAGTAGCTTTGGTGGAGGGCGTATCGGTCGTTATTTTGATAGACCACCGCCACAATACAGAGGTACTGAAGTCTGCCAAAGAGGTAGTTGAATCACTAGGCGAACTTATTGAATATGATGGGCTTTCGATTGATGTGAGGGCTTCACTGGGTGTTGCGTGTTATCCGCAGCATGGAAATAACATTGAGACATTATTAAGTAATAGTATGATTGCTGTTGATGTTGGAATGCATAGCAGTGATCGAGTTACAGAGTACTCTGATGAAATTAATCCCTATAACGCGCGCCGTTTAACCTTAATGGGCGATCTAAGAAAAGCGATTGATGAAGACCTTCTTGAGCTCTATTTTCAACCACAAATTTGTTGCAAAGAGAATAAAGTAACGGGTATTGAAGCTCTGTTGAGGTGGAATCATATTCAACACGGATTTATTCCACCAGATGAGTTTATTCCAATTGCTGAAAAAACAGGCGTCATCAATTTGGTGACAGCGTGGGTTCTAGATAAGGCCCTGGAGAAAATATCTGAGCTATGTCAACAAGGGTACAACATCGCTATAGCGGTGAATATTTCAGCGGTTAACCTTAGAGAAAAACAATTCCCTACTTTAGTACTGGCTGCATTGACAAAATATCGCGTTCCTCCTCAGTTGCTTGTGTTAGAGGTGACCGAAACCGCGATGATGGAAGACCCTGAAAATGCGATGTTGATATTAACCACACTTAACCACCTTGGTGTGAGATTATCGATTGATGATTTTGGTACAGGGCATTCTTCATTAGCCTATATTAAAAAACTGCCTGTGCATGAAATTAAGATTGATCGTTCTTTTGTAATGGACATGGATGATGACGGTGATGACTCTATTATTGTGAAAACCACGGTTAATATGTGTCATGACTTGGGTTATCAGGTTGTTGCAGAAGGTGTTGAGACCTCAGGTTCCAGTGACAGCCTTAGGGCAATGGGATGTGACTTTCTCCAGGGCTATTATTTAGCTAGACCTCTTCCTTTCTCTGATCTTATTTCGTGGTTAGATGAGTCTCCATGGGGCGAAAATACCAAAACAGGCCTTAGGGGAATTGAATAGGCCTTCGTGAACTACAATAGACCTTAGGTAGCAAGAATTGATCTTAGATAACTAGAATAACTTAGATAAGGGGCGGGAGTGAAAAAACTAAAAAATGAAGCACAGCTAATTAAAGAAGCCATACGCATAGGCTCTCTTTATGTTGAGAAACGAGGTGTTTGTCACTTTGAAGCGACAGATTCTTCAAAAAAGAAATCAGAATACATTTACCACTTGCTAGTGCATGACAAACAAATCCACCCCTTACCTAAAGAGCAAGAAAACGAACCAAAAATAAAGCACAAACTGGCTCTTTGGTTACAAAAACAACTACCCCAAGACCACCCGCTGCTTAAAGAGTAAAACTGAGTTGTAA
>PJEL010005149.1_pt1 | contig 10587 bp, 14 predicted proteins | sample 1853271 | NCBI WGS metagenome assembly PJEL01 (sample SAMN08108733, study PRJNA415343) | Invertebrate metagenome, whole genome shotgun sequencing project. | host: Globobulimina | place: Sweden: Gullmar Fjord | collected 2015-08 | reverse complement strand
CGTGAAGCACTATTTATAGAGGTACATAGGTTATCTTTAATGTATGTGGTTAGGGTTAGGGTTAGAACTAATCTAGGCCACAGTTGCTGCAACACTCTATCTCTACATACCGGATAGTTAACCTTACATATTTATGTTGGCTCACGTTGGCTCATATTCATATATATCTATGATTTGGCTATACGGTGTAATATCCCAGACATAGACTTTACCCTGCTACATGTCTCCGGAGCCAATTCTGACACCAGAATTAATTCTGGGCATGCGGTTTGACTGGTTCGGTAGTCGAACCGCTTCTTTCTTTGAACTCATCTAATTTGCTCCTCAGACCATTTTGAGCCCCTTGGTAGCGGCCCATCCCGATTTGAAGGTCGTATTGGAACATTGTACAACCAGGTTGATGGGTGGCTCTGTTGAAAATTGAAACGATATCACCATGTGTTAACTCATTTTTTCATACACTTGGAAGTTTTAAGATATTCAAACTCAATCCTCCTAATTGTTTGTGTTTGTATGCTGTGTTGAGTCATAAGTGGGCGGGTAGAGCAAGTAGATATTACCATCACCACTATTACGAAATAAGCCCTCGTTTACTATAATGTTCTTTTGTGGCGTTATTGAACTTTATAACTAACCGACAATGGAAATGAAATTTAGGCGATTAACCACTACTCCTGACTCTCTATCGTTCTATGCTGCTCTCTGCACATGTACCGCCGGACACACTTGTACTTAGGCAATCTGTCGAATTTATTCGTAGAACAGGTCCGAACGTCGCAGGAACCATTACACCTCAGGTGTATATACAGATCTATAGCAGTTTAAATCATCACCCATAAGAAAATGTATCGTCCTATAAATACCCATATCAACTTCAACTAATGCATGCAAATGGTTGGTCTCCTTAGCATTTGCTTTATAGTCGAAATGCTTTGTTTGATGGTGGTATAAGGTGAGTATGGTTGGATTGATTGATAGCCTGGTAATTTTTGGCTTGGCCTACATAGAGATCATGGTGTGAATTTTAACTTGCGGTGTATTTATTACCCTTCATGTATTTCTAAGGCCCCATATGTATTGTTTACCTGTACTCAAAGCGGAGGAGCACCGAAGGTATGGTGCTGTGGTTTTTCCGTATCTCAGAACAAATGAATTTGACAAAAAGAATGTGTCCCAATTTGAAACGATAACATGCCAGTACACAAACATAGGTGTAATGACATATATCCCCGTTACTCCGATTATTTGTCCTCCCTGGCTGCTATTGTTTTAGAGCAAACTATTGCCTGTAAAGCCCCAATCCGTCTAATCATCTGTATTGCTCCTTTTCTTATTTTGTCTCTTGTCTGTGATTGCTGCAGAGCTTTGGTGGAGGCAGTTACCTCTACAGCGTTCAGTGAATCCAAGGTATGTGGATATCATCCCCCAATCTTTGCTTGGTACACAATCACTCACTTCTCTTGCTTATGTGTATTCTTTCCGTGCTGTGTTTGCCATGTGAGATTGTAACACACACTAAAGTAACACTAAACCTAACCCTAATTGTAACTACTATGTAACGTTTGACTATTATGTCTTGCACTGCTGGTGTTAAGAAATTCTTCCTGGGTACAGACAGGTATAATGCTTCATCATCAACATCAATACGTATAGAAATGCATTATGTAGTACTACTTGGCTTACCTAGTGCTCTTCAATATATTGTCGTATGTTTTTTCTTATGGTGAAAACTGGTTTGAATTGGATGCATCAAGTAGTATACTAACAGATACTTTTTGTCTTCTTACACACCCTGAAGTGCTCCTCATACTATAGATGCGAAGGAATGTGCATGTGGCAGGTCTGTGGGAGATAGGGGCATATTGTACTACTTGTCTCTACTTACCTGCTGAGATGGAATCTAATTGTGTGTGTGTACCCATGCTCTGATAACTGGATGGCTGGTTTGGTATGCAGTGCCGGAGTTTTCTCTTCACCTGTAGCGCTTGAACTTTATACAGAAGTTTTTGAGAAATCTGGTGCAAGTGTTGAACAGGTACATGATGATTGGGTATGATGTGGTGGTATCCTCCTTATTATTCTTATATTACTCTACGTTGTAGCCTTTACCATCTTAACTTGCCATCAATGTGAAAGTCCATTGTGAATATGTGTATGAAACATGAATGATGGGGGGGTTAAAATGAACTTTAATGGTGATGGTGTGAACCACTTTCGGAAGTCATAAAGTTTGAATTTTGCTCAAGGAACTCCGTAGTGCTGCAATACACTACATCTCAGGTCTAACGTTCACTTCACCTCATATGTAGCTGCAAGCTTTTGCATCTGAAAATGGAGCTAATTTTTACGGTCTCCCACTGAATCAAGGAACAACAACCATCGTAAGGTAAGTGATTGTGAAAAGAAAGAGCCTTCCGTAAAATACCTAAGGAGATGATAACGTACCCTAAGTTATATTGTGTGTTGAACATGTATTGCTGATACTCTATCTATGTAGTGTTATTTTTACTGTGTGGTTCCTAGTTTGCTGTTAATAACTTTAATTTGGTTGGGAGTTGATTTGACAGTGGATACGCATCTGCTCATTATTGATTGATGCCCGTGTTTCAACATACAACAGGAAGAATTGGACAATGCCTTATTTCTATCCCTTTGGTGACAGAGCTGTGATACCTCTACGAGCAGGGCAGACACTGACGTGGCAGATCCAGTGTGATTCGTGATTTCATGGAAGTCATACCTGTATGTAGCTGCCGACTGAGAGTTAGAGGCAGATATGGGGTTTTACGTTCTAAAGAGCAGCGATTTACTGCTTATAATATTCACTACCTTAATATACGCTAAGCTAACTATGGTTTCTATGTTTCTGTTAATGCAAAAGGTTGATGAGCGTCGTAAGTTCAGTCATCTATGGGAAATGATCACAAATAAGTGTACAGCTTACTTGCTGTACATACAGCCTATCAGATATACATAGACATACACCTCAGTTGGTGTACGCACACACATACATGTATATATACGTCTTCGCAATGATCATTCAAGATGATTTCCACTGTGCAGGGGTTATTCTTATAGCTTGGGCACAAGTGATGATCTATAATGCCTGACTATATACGGCTGTCAACTACACTAATGATCTGCGTAGTGTAGAGTAATTTTTGTTTGTCCGCAAGAAACTCCTATTTATTAATGTAGAGAAGAGAAGAAGTGAGAAACCCCCTTACCTTCTCAACTTCTATAGAAACATGTATGGGATTACCTACGTTATGTTCATATGGCTTTGTGCAGAGCCCTCAGATTCGCCAATGAGGAATCGAAACTAAAACTGACCGGTTTTAATGGTACCCGACTCACAAAAACCGACATTAATTAGTGTCGGTTGTTAACAATAAAACCGACACAATTGGGCAGTTAACTTCTCTGCAATACCTTTCTGAGAGAGCACCAGTTCGCCACTGCGCCAGAGCCCTCAAATTCGCCGATCCCGGGTTTATAAAACCGTTAACGAATCTACGAACCGCTTGGATACCATTGACAATGGCGGGCGGTTCAGGTACAAGTGCACGTAGAGACAGGGGAAGAGGTGGTGACACCAAACCGAGTTCTTCATCCCCAACCCCAGATTGGGAGAGAGCTAAGGAAAATGTGCTACCTCTGGCACGAGGAAGAGATGTGAATAAGATAGGTCTCGTTATGAGGGAGGTTGGAGAAATAGGGAACGAGCTGAATAATCGTAAAAGGTGAGAGAGAAATTAGTAGTCATAGTAGTAGCTGTTATACTTGTAACCCTAAGTATGGTGTGAGTTTCATGGTGATATGTAGGATATTGTCGTGTTTGAGGTGGTTGGAGACTACCGGCAAAAGAAATATTTCAAATGCTCCAATCCTTGAGGGGTGTGAAGAACACGGCATGCTATTTAGAAAAATAATAGCGGCAGCAGAATGGACTGAGTTGCGTGTTATTGCTGCTGCTCTATATGCTTGTGTTTCATGGCAATAATAATAATAATGTGATTGTCCTGTTGAGTGCCCCTACCCTCCTGTATATTTGACTGTAACATCCGAAATGCTCCTACTTCATATATATATATGTGTGTGTGTATTCGTTTTAGGGAACACAAGGCTTCAATAGAAGCATATGATGGAAATGACCCTCTCTCCCCATGGCTAACGTATCTGAGAAGCATGAGAGATGAGTTTCCAAGTGATACACGTGTGCAGGTGTGAAAATACTTCAAGTTTGTGTTTCATAACCTGAGGTTTAACAACCTTGTTAGAATCTATTTTTAAACGTTAACTTTTACCCCCCTCATCATGTTTCGTTATCCATTATATTTTTCAGTTTGAATTACTTGAAGCATGTGCTCGGGAATTCCGTAATGAAGTGCAATATGCCAATGATCCACGCTACGTGAAGGTATACGGACGTCCAATTTTCACCATTACCAACATCTTGTTCAGCTTGCCTGCCTCAAGGGGTGGGCTACTATCCAGAGGCGTTGAAAAAAAAAAGAACATGTTTTTTCTGCCTAATGTGTGAATGCTAACCCATTTCACCATGTACGTCGTCTTTTTAATTTCCCTCTAATAGGTCTGGATCTCATATGCGGACCACCTGAGCAACTCTAGCGATGTGTTTAAGTTCCTCTACAAAAAAGGAATCGGTGGACAGACAGCCATCTTCTGGATTGCTTGGGCATATGTTGCAGAGGTTCAAGGAGACTACACATTCGCCGAGAGGCTGTTTGAGAAGGCTGAAACCCGAAAACAGGTAAAGTATACCATAGTTGTATTGTTTAGCAGAGCTGCAGAGATCTTGGCCATTTGGTGTATTAACAATAGATGAGAATCTGGGCCTAAATTTGAATGCTGAAGCTAACAATTCTACTCCATTTCTGTTATTTTCCATCAATATTGACACATCTAGACTCATAGTATACCCGCTTCTGACCCTGTCCCCCCTTTTCTTGTAAATCCTGAATGATTGAACCAGTTGGATGATATTGCGTTACTACGGTCACGGCACTCTCAGTTCATACGACGCATGAGCCGTATGTGGCTTAATGCAACATCCGAGGAGGGAGGGATTGAAGGAAACGCTACCTCTCCAATCAGTAGAGCTGCCGGAGGAGCTGAGGCTGTGGAAGGCGAAGTTTCCCGCAAGGCGCTTGCAACACTCAGTAAGGTAAGTCTCATAGTAGTCATGGTGGATTGAACTTACTTCTGTTTTGGAAGCAGTGAAATGATAGTAATAGTTTGCTCAAAAATGGTCCCAGGCTGCCCTCCAACGGAATGACCGTTCTGCTAAGCCACGTGGCTCTTCTCGTCAAGAGAACAGTAGCACTACACCCACAGTGGTAATACTCCTTGCCTTGCTTCTTAATCACCCCCTCAAGTCATCTATCACTGACTATTTTCCCTTTGACATCCATTATGATGCACTTCTTGGATCGCTTACAGGTTAATGATCCAGCTAACACCCGGAGAAGGGTCGGAGGATTGCAGAGTCACACAGAAACAAGGATGCAGCAACTATCTATTAGACCATCCTCTTCCTCAGGAAATGTACCCCCATTTGCAGTTTTTGTGGAGAAAGAATTTGATAACGAAATAAGGCCGCCTCTTGGCTCTATGCAAGGTGGAGGTAGCCGTGATATACAACGTATTGATGAGGATTTCAAAGTTAGTCCAAATGCACCACCCGCTTCAGTAAACAGCCCCCCCCAACCTTACTGATGTGGTTAATGTCCAGTTCTTTAACAAGTGTAAAGTAAATCGCACACATTGAGGCATAATGATGCCTGAATTCTATTAGGGGTGGAATGTTGCCCCCTGTTGAAGCATTCATGCATCCTACGTAACCTTATCATGTAGCAGTACCTACTCCTCTTCTCCTATTTTAATGAAGGTACTGGAATCTGCCCCCCCATGGGAGGATTTGGCACCCCATGCCTCGCAAAGTCAGGAAAACCAACCATCTCAAATAGAAAAAGGATGGGGTGGTGGTCTGAGGCCAGGGAAGGGTAAAAGTGCTCATAGTGGTCATGTACGATCTTTGAGAGGTGTGTGCTTATGAGTGTTAGCACTGAACTTCTACCGATATATAACATTATTGATTGTAGACCTGACTCACCTACCTACCCCCATCTATTTACTGCTCTGTCAATCATTATCTGACTTCACACTTGATATTTCCTCGTGCTTTCTGAACTCTGAACCCTCCTCAACTTCAGCTGCAGCTTGTGATACAGGACCATTGCAATTCCCGGTATTTGTTGAGCATGCTCATAGTGATGATAAGCCTGATGAGGTATAGTATATTTTAACGAGCCAAATCGCTACACACTCATTATTTTTAAAATTTTAAATTTTTGAACGTGGCGGCATCACCCCAGCTACTATGAGTAATGGGCTGCTATGTTACATACAATTCTTAACTTAATCTAAACATGAATGGTTGACATGCACGCACACACACGCCACCTTTTCAGGAAGCCACAAACTTGCAAATGCTTCAACAACAACAGCATGAACCAAAACTAAGTGTTCGAGCTAAGCTGGATGGCACAAGAGAATCTGAGCGTCTTGCAAAAGATCCACTATATTACATGAAGGTTAGTTTGGCTATCACTGATACGAGAGTGGATACTTGACTGTGTGAAAATGATGAACCTGGAAATGAGTACCTAACATTATCATTACCACATTTTTAAAGGATTCAAAGAATGAACGAAAGAGCATAAAAGACCAGCAGCAAGCTGCAAAGAAAAGCAATCATGTGATGAAGCCACAATTGTTGCCAAAGAATGCTGCTGAAGAGGATCAACCACCACCGAAGGATACTGTTGATCAACTTTCAATGAGGAAGCAATCTTCTGAAAACATTCCTGAACCGAAGATTGTACCTGTATCCCAAGTGGTATCCCAACCACAGCAGCAGCAGCAGCAGCAGTGTAATGAGGTGAGTCGGACATCTTTTTTTCTTCTTCTTCTCCTATGGCCCGTATGCGTTGAATGAACCTCTACTACACTTACCACTACGAAATTCGTCATTTGACATTGAATAATGAAAGATGAGAGCCTATCCCGACATAACACCTCATTAATAACCAAGTATCTCTAATATTTCAGCCACATAAGGGTGATGAGTATCAATTTGAGGAGCTTCGAGCCGCTTCGTATCGCTGGCCAACTCAAGTTGTTACCGAAGAAGACGACACTGCATCCATTTACTCACGCATGCCCCATCCAACCAATGTGTTGATGGTAGGTTAATTTGTTTTCCATTGTGTGATTTTCATCATCTTGTCAATTATTCTTATAGTTATCGAGCCGAGCGGGGTTGGTTGGCCGAACTAATGTGTATATATCTTGTGCGATAACCTATGTATCCCCTACGAATCCATCACTCACCATCATATTACAGGATGATTCCACTTCTCCCGATGGAATGGTGTCCAGAAGGCCAATATCACCGGAAGTTCCGTGCCTTCATAAGAAGCGTCTGATGTTTACAACTACAACAAATTCTTCATCTCCTTCGATCTCTGTTCCGATGCCTGAGCCTGAATCTAAGACTGAGACTGGCATGGACCCTTGCATTGGTGGAGACGACTTGACAATCAACACAAAGGTTCGTTTGTTTTCAACCACACATTTTAAAAAATTCAAATTTATAGTTGGAGAGATAAAATAAATGTGAATGAATGGATGGAAAGCAAAGAAAACAAAATACGTTATTGCTATGTTAAAATGAAGTGGGCAAGAGTTGTCATTGATGTTCATTTCTGCTACGCTTGAGACTGGGACCATTTTTTTTTCATTTTTAGGATTTTTTGATGAATCCTCTAACATTCTGTGTACTGTGTATTGTTGTTGCCTTCCTCCTATTGTTAGGTTGCCCTAGATGACTTAAATAGCATGTTTTGTAGCCCAGGAAAGACTCGAAACGAGCTTGAAGCTGAAATGGTAGCGGCTGAGAAAGAGGTAGTGTGTGAAAGTCATTTGGGAACCATTATATGTATATGCCATCCAGATTTGTTTCTGGATTACTGTTGATGCTGCTGCTGTGCTCACTTGTTTCTTGTTACCATTACGGTGACTTGTGGCCATTAAAGAAAACGGCTGAACAGGAAGAATTTCAAGTATTTGAGGACCCAGAGGGAGAAATAGGTGATGCACTTGTTCGGGAAATGCGACTTTACAGGGATACAGATGGTTACATATCTTATTCTGGAGCCGAAACAGATGTTGTAATCATGGATGAAAATGGCTTGAATGAAGCAAATCCTCCCCACAATAATCGTAGTCTCGATGATCCAAGGTATGGAACATGTAGCATCAGAGTACAACAGTTATAGCTACAGCTAACGTTAACAATATCCACTCAATAGTATTATGAAAGCATCTAACGTTCATCGCCTGTGTCTTTTATCAAAGAGTGGAAGCGAATGTGTTTCGTGTACTTGAGGAAAGGTCAATTGAACCAATGATATATGAAGAAATTGAAGCAGTAGAAAACCATCACTATGACAAAGATCAACAACAATCACTTCGACCTCCAATTAGTGTAACAACACGAGGTGGTGATGAAAGCAATTGTAAAAACACATCTGTCATGGAGGTAAGAGACGGTGCAATTTCAAAAATTCATGTTTATTATGTATCTTTTCCGCCTGTCCTTTTCATTTCTATGGTTATTAGTGAAATTCGATTAAATTTTCATTGAACATACTACTACTGACTGCTTCTTTCATCTGACAATGTATGTATATTACAGAACCTACCATTGCCATCACGTAGGACAAACCGTGATGTAATACGTAGCCTTATTGCTGGCAACGCACCTGTATTAGGAGGTGAAGAGAAACACGATGCCGATATCTTGAAAGATCCGAGAATAGGTAAATATTTCCTCCAATCTCTCGTGTGTGGTCTGATCACTCTGGTCCATTTTGTCAGTGACATTGACTAACATCATCTATCTTCATATCTTGTACCCACCCATCCGCTGCCGCCGAACGGTTGGTTGGTTGCCCCATCCATCTTTGATAACAGAGCGTGATGGCCTTGAATTTTGCATCTACGACGATGCGAATATTGATGGGAGAAGATTTTCACCATTATGCAAAGCCGTAAAGTCAGAAGAAAGGGGTTCAGTAGCTGCAGATGCTAAGAATACAGGAATGGTCTCCTGTGTGGTGACTGAAACAGAGGAACCTCCATTGACGTTCACCATCTTTGATGATGGTTGTACCGATTTTGGAGAGGTTGATAATAATATTGATAGTATCATGTCTTTCCATCAAGCTGTTACAACAGGAGAACGAGAAGGAGGTGGACAGGATGAAATGAGCCTGTATGGTCGCCCGTTCTGTGCGGAATTGTCCTGTATTCAAGAATCTGGGACACCAACTGCTGAGGAGAGCTAGACTACTACTACTACTACTATTATTACTACCATTACTTGTATTTTAGATGATGCTGATAATCATCCCTAAACACACGAGGGTTGGCCACTGTAGATTTCTGTGTAGCACAGGGTGTGTAGCCTAGCCATATATACCACTACTGTCTCCTATAACCAATAAGTGATCGATATGTAGAATGTGGAAAACCCACTTCTCCATTTCCTATCAGGTTTTGTGTTAAGGTTAGTCATTACCCTTTAATGGCAGAGACCCCAGCAGGGGTCCATCATCCTACATGAAACTGCTACCATGTCTTCTCTCCCACCATCCTCTGAGCTACTACATAATTTGATAACGAAACAATTAATTGAGCAGAATTATGCAGACAAGGTGAAAGCGGTGTATTTGTCGAGCTGAGAGGGAAAGCAGTAACCATGACATGGCCGCATTGTGAGGTGGTATATAGTGACATGAGTAATTGATGTTGTTGATGCTGCTTGAATGTATAGTATCATACATGCCAACCTTTCTACCCGACAGGCATCTTAATGCCACTACTCAACTTGAACCACAGATTATCACAAATACACATGTGGTGCCTATGCCAAGTATCACTATTCCATACAGTAGTAATGCCTCCATCACCTTCCAGACTCCATTTGCTTTAGCATCATTGCAACGACAAGACGTATAATGGGCTTAACAAAACCTTAAGAGCTGTAACAAAACAGCCATTTTTTGCTTCATATTTTTCGTTGCCATCGTTACATGGTTTCTTTTGCTAAACGGAGCGATAGAGGGGACGTATAGGACATAGCTTCCTGTATTTATGGCTCTACCAAGGTTGTAGGTAAGGTACTAACGGATCCCTGAGACAATCAGTAGCAGAAGAACACCTAGTGGATAAGACAACACTAATACGGTAGACGGTCGCTCGGAGTTTACTAGTAACGCACGGTGAATACGCACTCTAGGTTAACTCTCTGGCCATCTTAGAAAAGGGAGAATATATTTCTACCTCTCGAGAAATACCGAGATACCTTCTACTATTACTCTCAACCCCTGAGTCAGTGAGTAGTATTAGAACCCACTGGTAGGTACGTTAGCAGTGGGCGGTCGGTCAGGGTTAATTCAATAAAGTTAAATTCATTGAGAATGCGCAACATCAGCAGTA
>PJEL010005148.1_pt1 | contig 10588 bp, 11 predicted proteins | sample 1853271 | NCBI WGS metagenome assembly PJEL01 (sample SAMN08108733, study PRJNA415343) | Invertebrate metagenome, whole genome shotgun sequencing project. | host: Globobulimina | place: Sweden: Gullmar Fjord | collected 2015-08 | reverse complement strand
CAAACCGATAATTAACTAAAATAAGAGCGTGAGATGGCTCAAACGAATGAAATCATCTTTGTTACTGCCGAACTTAAGATCAAAAATAACATAGAGCGAGCTGCTGCGATCGAAGCTATCGAACAATTTTGCCGAGACATGCAAAGTGAGCCGGGCTGCCTACAAGCAATTGCAAGCTATGATCAAAACCAAAGCGATCGCGTTGTCTTGCTTGAGCAATACGTTAACCGTGAGGCGATCAATCAGCACTTTGTGATGCCTCATACGCAAGCGTTTATTGAGCGTGATATAACGGAATTAGTACAAGCATTTGAAACGCAACGTGGACCTATCAAAACACAAGAGCAGGAGATCTAAGCCATGAAATGGGGAATCCTAGGAACCAGCTTTATCTCAGGTGTAATGGCGGATGCGATCAAAGGCGATGCTCAAAGCGAGCTGTATGCCGTCGCTGGTCGTACTGAAAAAACACTTAACGAGTTTGCAGCCCAATATCGACCAACACTAACCTTCAACAGCTATGAAGCCCTGATTGAAGATGAGTCAGTCGACATTATCTACATCGCTCTACCAAATCACGTTCACCACGAATACGTGATTAAAGCGGCTCAAAAAGGCAAAGCGATCCTGTGTGAAAAATCGTTATCGGTTGATATGGAAAAAACCGAGCAAGCTCTGCAAGCGGTGAAAGCATCTAGCGTGTTCTTCGCAGAAGGTTTGATGTACTTACACCATCCATTGATTGCCAAGCTTCATCAAGAACTGGCAACTGGTGAGATTGGTGAAGTACGCTCTATTCAAGGTTCATACATTGCTGCGATTGATCAGTTTGTGAACCCTGCGAGCAAGGGCGCGCTATACAACTTAGGTTGCTACCCAATGTCGCTGATTCACTCTGTCGCACAACACCAGTTTGGTGAAAGTGTGTTTGATGATCTGCAGATCTCAGCAATCGGCCGACGTGGCCAAGATGGCAACATCTGTGAATCATCGGCGATGATGCGCTTCAACGACCATTTTACCGCGCAAATCCATACCGCAGAAGACCACGGCTTAAAGCATGGCTTCACGATTCTAGGCAGCAAAGGCTGCATCACTCTTGATACTAACCCATGGTTACCGACCGAAGAAAACTCGTTTACGGTAGAGATCTATGAAACGTCGACACGTGAAGTGAAAGTTGCAGCCCAAGGCGACGGTTTCCACTATCAAGTTCGTAATATTCGCCAAGCAGTTGAGCGAGGTGACACACAACTTGCTGCGCCAATGGCGACCCATCAAGACTCGCGCGTAATCATGAAGCTATTAACCGATTGGGATCTCGCGGCGAGTTAGTGTCTTAGTCAATTCTATGTTCGCCTCATGCTTGATAGCCTTGTCAGTGATCAAGCAGGAGGCGTTTCCTCTATATCTTCTAGCCGACTCTCCTAATAAATACTTTGCATTTGAAACTGCCACAGTGTCCAATGTCGGTTAAGACAATATTGACAGAAAAACCTTATTTTTTAAGGTGTTAAATAGGACCTTTGCCGCATGCGTAAATCAGACAAGAAGATCGAGAATCAAATCAGAGATGTGTTAAATGATGTTTGTGAAGATACACTGAAAGGCTTCGATGGTTTTTTGTGGGTGACTCACTCGGTCAACTTCTCTTCATTCCCACAAAGTTTGAAAATTGTCTGTGTATTCGATACCAACCAGGATAGAACGAACTTCTTAAATGGCGAAGGTCAACAGAGTGTCTCTGCGGCAATCCAACAAGCGTTCAATCAAGTTGGGATTCAACTGAAGAATATCGATAAGCACATCAGTTACGATACACAAGAAAATTGCGACCGAGACCATCAAGGGAAGTGGAATAAAAGGCTTTAATACTTTTTCTGCTTTAGAGCCCCCCTGTGTTGTGATCAAAAGGTCGTGAAATGAAAAAAGCTTAAATATCGCTTAACAAGAACACACTGCTAAGTGTGTTCGAGCAACTTTTAATACCAGCCTTATGGCTACTCGCAGGAAGTGTCGTTTGGTTTGTTTGGTTTGTGTGGGGGATTAACGTTGTCCCCTTTGACGATCCTTACCTCTCTGATACTGAGTATCAGCGTCTAATTAAGTAAGAAACTCAGTTGATCAATATCGGCCTATGGGTAGGCAAGCTTTATATCGCGTGTGTGGTGATGTTTTTTATTGTACGCGTTAGGAAAGTGCTTCGAGCCTCAAGCGATTGATGAAATCAGTAAGGGTTTCGCTTTGAACAACTTTTTGTATCAATTTGACCTGGGCTTCGGTCATGGTTTTCGCAAGTGCATTTTCTTGTTCGATGCGTTCCATTCGTTCACTAAACGTTTCGGTGTGCGCGGAAAATACAAAAGTAACGGGTAAAACCAATGCCAAAAGGCGCTTGAAAAACATAACCTAACTCGTTGAATGGACTCATGACTATTATGCCGACCAACGACAATATTATTAATGAATAAACACGCTTAACTGTAAAAATTATTTTTATCGAGTGGATAAATAAATGTTCTTGGAATTGGGTTATTCAGGCTCTGAATGTTTGGTTGGTGAGCCTGAAAATTGATGAGGATCCGTTACGAATTAATGACCTTAATACCTTTGTCTTGAAGTTCATCAATCACACTACTCGAAAGATCAATATCGGTGATCACGCCATCAAGCGCGCTTAAATCTAAGGCGTGGAAGGTAGCGATGCGCCCGTATTTGGTTGAGTCTGAAATCAGATAGTTTGAATTAGCTGCTTGAACAATGGCTTGTTTGACTAACACCTTATTTTCACAAGGTGTCGAGAGCCCTTTTAGATTCCAAGATGAAGAAGAGATAAACGCAATATCAATATTCATCCCTGCCAAAAACTCAGCCACTTTACCCCCAATACTCGATTGATTTTCACGGTCAATCTTGCCACCAGTATGGTAAATCTCAGATTGTGTGTTGTTCATTAGGTACGCGGCAATTGCGAAGTCATTGGTGATGATAAGCAGATCATCTCGCCCTGCAAGTTGGTGGGCGATCTCCAAAGAGGTTGTTCCAGCGTCTAAGTAGATAGTCGAATACTTAGGAACCAATTGAGCCGCTAGTTGACCTATTTGAGCTTTTTCGCTTGCTTGCTGTTCTACCTTTATGTCGTGTGACAATTCGCTGTGAAGTGCTTTAGTCAGCTGAACACCGCCCGAAACTGAAATCACTTTCCCTGATGTCTCTAGCTTTACGATATCCCGACGAATGGTCATATGAGAGACCTCTAGGTGCTCTACAAGCTCAGAAATACTGATCACTTCTTGGTGTGATAATAGTGACAAAATGGTTCTCTGACGTTCCGCTGGAATCATGATTCTTCTTCTATGTTCTTATTTTTCATCATCCTATCAATCTTTCTCTGTTTTGTGAATATCTGTGAATATCTGTTGTTAAATAGTAATTAGAACTGTGATAGTCGCCGAAATTACCATTATCAAATGCCTCGAAAGGGTTAAATTACTCATAAGTGTTAACTTTTGTTAAAAGTGTGACTTGTCACTAAGTCGCATTCGATTGCTTCACATATAATCACAAACATAAACAAGAATTAACAAATTTAGAGTTTAACAATTACGTGAAAGGCATCTTGCTATGAATGAAGTTCAATCTGTTGGTGTTATCGGTTTAGGTTCTATGGGCATGGGCGCAGCGAAGTCATGTGTGCGAGCAGGGCTTGATGTATATGGTTTCGATTTGAATCCGCAAGCGCTTGAAACCTTGGGTGAATATGGTGCAAAAGTGGTCTCGACAAGTGCGGTTGAGTTTGCAGACAAACTTGATTCTGTTTTGATATTAGTTGTGAATGCTGCTCAAGTTAACACGGTACTGTTTAAGACTGGTCTTGCGGCGGCACTAAGACCTAATACACCGATTATGGTATCGGCGACGATTTCCGCGGAAGACGCAAAACAAATCGAAGCTCAGTTATCTGAGTACGGTCTTGTGATGCTTGATGCTCCCGTTTCAGGTGGTGCAGTAAAAGCAGAAGCCGGTGAAATGACCATTATGGCTTCAGGCGCAGTAAGTACATTTGAAGCTCTGGCTCCTGTACTCGATGCAACTGCAGCAAAAGTCTACAACATTGGCGAAGCGGTTGGACTTGGCGCGACTGTGAAGATTATTCACCAGTTACTTGCAGGTGTTCATATTGCTGCAGGCGCGGAAGCGATGGCATTAGCGGCACGCGCAAACATCCCTCTAGATCTGATGTATGACGTAGTGACTAACGCAGCGGGTAACTCTTGGATGTTCGAGAATCGTATGAAGCACGTTGTTGATGGTGATTACTCTCCAAAATCTATGGTCGATATCTTCGTAAAAGATTTGAACTTGGTATCGGATACCGCTCAAGACCTGAAATTCCCACTTCCTCTATCAAGTGCAGCACTGAATATGTTCGTGAGTGCGAGTAATGCTGGCTTTGGTCAAGAAGACGACAGCGCTGTGATCAAAGTGTTTCAAGGCATTGACCTGCCAGGTGTTAACACACCAAAAGTGGAGAAGTAATCATGTTATTAGGCGTTATTGCAGACGACTTTACTGGTGCGACAGATATCGCGGGTTTCCTTGTTGAAAACGGTATGCGCACTATCCAATTAAATGGCATTCCTACTGGTGATTTTGAGGTTGCAGCGGATGCGGTCGTGATCAGCCTTAAATCACGTTCTTGCCCCGTTGATGAAGCTATTACCGACTCCGTTGCCGGGCTTAAATGGCTACAAGCACAAGGCTGCCAACAGTTTTACTTCAAATATTGCTCCACTTTCGACAGCACGGCTGAGGGCAATATTGGGCCTGTCACTGATGCGCTTTTAGCGGAACTTGGGGAATCATTTACGATGGTTTGCCCTGCATTGCCAGTAAATGGTCGTACGGTTTACAACGGTCACTTGTTTGTTTTTGGTGAGTTGCTCTGTGATTCAGGTATGCGTTATCACCCTGTTACACCAATGACGGATTCAAGTGTGGTTCGAATGATGGACGCACAGTCAGCAGGTGTTTCCGGTTTAGTTAACTTTCAAACGATTGAACAGGGCTCTGATGCTGTTACCGCTCGTCTTAACGAACTCAAAGCTCAAGGTAGTCGCTACGCCGTGGTAGACGCATTTAATGCAGAGCACTTGGTGACGTTAGGTCAAGCGGCTAAATCTCTGAAACTAATCACAGGTGGCTCAGGCCTAGCTGCTGGTATTGCTAAAAATTGGACGAAACATCTTGCTGACCAAAGTGATGCAAAACATGCAGGTAGCCCAGTCAAAGCACCAACGGTTGTATTCTCTGGTTCTTGTTCAGTGATGACTAACCAACAAGTTGCGCTATACAAACAGCTTGCTCCTCACTTTGCTATCGATGTGAAGGCTTGCTTAACCAATGATCAATACGCCAATGAAGTATTCGATTGGGTGATGACTCATATTCAAAGTGAATTTGCACCGTTGGTATACGCGACGGCTGAAGCAACGGCACTAAAAGTTATTCAAGAAGAGTATGGCGCGCATGCCTCTAGTCATGCGGTTGAACAGTTCTTTAGCCAGCTAGCGATTAAGTTGCAGCAGAACGGAGTGAAGAACTTCATTGTCGCTGGTGGTGAAACCTCTGGTGTAGTGACCCAAAGCTTGGCTGTGAAAGGTTTTCATATTGGCCCTCAAATCGCACCAGGTGTGCCTTGGGTGAGGTCGGTTGAAGGTGATCTTTCATTGGCACTTAAATCTGGCAACTTTGGTGATGAAAACTTCTTCGCTAAAGCTCAATCATTCTTTTCATAAGCGAGATTCAAATGAGTAAAGTTTTGATGAACGAGCAGCAGTTAAGAGAGCAAAGGGTCACGCTCGCTCGTTCAATGTTCGAGGGAGCTTATGCTACAGGTGGCGCAGGTAACCTATCTATCAAATTGCCAAATGGACATTTTCTAGCAACACCAACAGGCTCTTCATTTGGTCGCCTTATCGCTGAGGAATTGTCGGTTGTTGATATTGATGGTAACCACATTTCAGGTAAGAAGCCTTCGAAAGAAGCCGCGTTCCACTTAGCGATTTATAGAAATAATGAAGAGTGCAATGCGATTGTGCACCTGCACTCTACATATCTAACTGCACTGTCTTGCCTTGAAGGGTTGGATGGTAACAACGCGATTAAGGCTTTCACACCGTATTTCGTGATGCGAATTGGTGAGTTGCCAGTGATTCCTTACCTACGGCCCGGCGACCCAAAAATTGCTGAAGAGTTGGCAAAACGAGCAGGTGATTATCGAGCATTTTTGTTAGCAAACCACGGCCCAGTAGTCACTGGTACCGATTTTGTAGATGCGGTGGATAACGCCGAAGAACTGGAAGAGACCGCTAAATTGGCGTTCTTATTGAAAGATAAAGACATCCGTTACCTAACAGACGAAGAAGTGATGGATTTAAAAGGGAGAGGAAAATAATGGCTAAGTTCGCTGCAAACTTAACAATGCTGTTCACAGAAGTGCCATTTCTAGAGCGTTTTGAGAAGGCACACCAAGCGGGCTTCAAAGCAGTTGAATACCTATTCCCTTATGTATTTGAGGCCGAAGAGCTTTCAGAAAAAATGCAGAAATTTGGTTTTGAACAAGCGCTCTTTAATATGCCTCCAGGTGATTGGGATGCAGGCGAGCGTGGCTTTGCCGCTATTCCTGGTCGTGAAGATGAATTCAAAGCCAGTGTCGACAACGCGCTTATGTATGCCAAAGCTTTAGGCTGTAAAAAAGTACACGCTATGTCTGGTCTACTGGATGAACGTTTTACTAAAGAGCAACACGTAGAGACGTTCATATCGAACATTCGTTTTGCGGCAGACCAGTTTGCTGAGCAAAACATTGAATTGATGATTGAACCGCTGAATAGCCGTGATGTTCCTAATTACTTCGTTGCTCACCAACGTGATGCTGTCGAACTGATTAAGTTGGTCGATAGGCCAAATGTGAAGTTGCAACTCGACCTTTATCACGCGCAAATTATGGATGGTGATTTAAGTACTTTGATTCGTGAAGTTGCTGCTTATACCGGCCATATCCAAATTGCTTCTGTACCAGAAAGGCATGAACCATCGGAAGGCGAATTGAGCTACCCACACTTATTTAGTGTTTTGGATGATTCAGGTTACCAAGGTTGGATTGGTTGTGAATATAACCCAAGAGGCACGACAGAAGAGGGGCTTGGCTGGGTAAAAAGTTATTTATAGCGTGGTGTGAATGGCGTTTATATGTAACGAACCATAAAAGTAAAAACTGATTTAGATAACACGGCTTACAGGTAAGCCAACACATAACGATAAAGTGCAATAGGTGATCCCGATATCACCTATATGCACCACCCTACAATTTTCATAAAAATGAAGAAAGAGACAAAAGGAATATAAAATGGATGGAGCACTGATAGGCATCGTAATTGGCATTTTAGCCATGATGGGTATGATTATTAAAACGAGAATCCCAGTCGCACTTGCTATGATTATTGCAAGTATCATCATGGGTCTGTTTGCAGGAATGGCACCAACCGAATTGATCAACGCAATTAAAGCAGGCTTCGGTGGTGTTTTAGGCGGCATTGGCCTGATTATCGCGTTTGGCGTGATCATGGGCGCGTGTTTCGAGCGTTCTGGGGCTGCGGTTCGTATGGCAAAAACCTTTGTTAAGCTTTGTGGTAAAGGCCGTGAAGATTTAGCACTAGGTTTCACTGGCGTATTAGTGGCTATCCCGGTTTTTTGTGACTCTGCGTACATCATTTTGCATTCCCTTGTTCGCGCAATCTCACGAGATACGGGTAAGTCAGCGGTTGGCCTTGGTGTGACTCTAGCACTTGGTTTGCTTATCACTCACGCACTTGTGCCACCAACACCGGGCCCAGTTGCTGTGGCTGGAATTCTAGGTGTAGATCTAGGTGAGTACATGTTGTGGGGTTTGATGGTTTCTATCCCTATGATGCTTCTTTCTATGATTTATATTCGCCGAGTAGGTAACGAGTACTACCGCGTACCAAACGGTGAAACATGGATTACGAACCAAGCTGATTGGGCAAACCTTGAAAAAGTAAAAGAAACAGATGACAGAGAGCTACCAAGTAACTTTTTATCATTCGGTCCAATTTTGTTGCCAATCGCATTCATTCTAATCAATACGCTTGTTGGTCAAGGTGATACTGCAATGCACAACGTTATTTCGTTGATTGGTAACCCAGTGGTGGCTGTAGGTATCGGTGTTCTTATGGCGCTATACGGTCTTACTCGCCACATCGAACGTAAAGACATGGTTAGCTCTATGGATGATGCGCTATCGACTACAGGTCTAATATTAGTAGTTACTGGTTGTGGTGGTGCAATGGGGGCTGTACTTAAAGCATCAGGTGCTGGGCCTCAAGTTGCAGAAGCGATCGCGAGCAGTGGCATTCCACCATTATTAGTACCATTAGCAATTGCATCTATGCTTCGCTTAATCCAAGGTTCAGCAACGGCGTCCATGATGGTTGCGGCGACAATGACATTACCTCTTGTTGAAACGTTAGGTTTGGATCCTGTGTTCGTGGCCCTTGCTTGTGCAGTAGGTCCTGTAGGCTTCTCTCACTTGAATGATTCATACTTTCATATCATTAACCGTACGTTAGGTATTACTGAACTTGCAGACCAAATCAAGATCTGGTCTGTGTCTTCAACTATCGCATGGGCGATTGGTGCAAGCATCATCATGGTTCTCAACCTGGTATTTGGTAAAGGCGGTACGTGGATTGATCCACTGATACCAATTGCTGTGTTAGGTGCTCTGTTTGTGTGGCTAAAAAGTAAAGAGAAATCACAAGTAAAGACAGCCGTTACTAACTAATATTGCATAGCTTTATATACTGCCCCTATTAAGTGATTAGCTTGCTGATCTTCAATAGGGGCATTTTTGGATCGGGCACTCATCAAAATTACTAATCTTTTGGATATCTCAGTATGAAAATTGTTATTGCACCAGACTCGTTTAAAGAGTCTTTATCTGCCTTATCGGTGGCAGCGTGTATCGAAAAGGGCTTTCGTGAAATCTTCCCTGACGCTGACTATGTGACCTTGCCTTTGGCCGATGGCGGTGAAGGGACTGTGGATGTATTGCTCCAAGGGCTTTTTGGTGAAAAGCGACATAGCCAAGTCGAAGGGCCGTTAGGGCAACCAGTCAATGCAGAATGGGCAATGCTAGAACCGTCGGATCAGAATCCTAAGAAAACGGCTTTAATTGAGGTCGCCGCTGCCTCTGGTTTGGATTTACTTAAATCAGAACAGCGTAACCCGTTAATAGCTTCTTCATTTGGTACAGGGCAATTGATCTTAGAAGCCATTGAACAAGGTGCTGAGAGCATTATTTTAGGATTGGGTGGCAGTGCGACCAACGATGGTGGTGCAGGTATTGTTCAAGCGTTAGGTGGACGCTTGTTAATTAGTAAAGGGCAAGATGGCAAAGGGCAAGATAGTACTGGACAAGAGCTTGGCCGAGGTGGTGCTGCACTTGCAGAATTAGCATCAATAGATCTTACAGGTTTGGATTCGCGCTACGCAGATGTCGAGTTGATTGTGGCATGCGATGTTGATAATCCATTGTGTGGCGATAACGGTGCCAGCCATGTATTTGGTCCGCAAAAAGGAGCGACACCTGAACAAGTCTTAATGCTTGATAAGGCGCTTGCGAATTTTGCTCAAGTCGCAGAAACGCAAGGTTGTGTAGACGGCGGTGAATCCGTTCAAAAGCGTATGGGTTATGGTGCGGCTGGTGGCTCGCCGATGGGACTTGGTTTGCTATTCAACATGCAAATTAAACCTGGTATCGAGATGGTACTGGACGTTTTGCAAGCCGATGATGTGTTGAAAGGTGCCGACCTTGTGATTACCGGTGAAGGGCAGATGGACAATCAAACTCTGCAAGGAAAAACACCTTATGGCATTGCCAAACGTGCGAGCTTACAGGGCATTCCAACAATAGGAATTGCCGGATCTTTAGGCACCGAAGTAGAAGCGCTTTACGGCGAAATGAGCAGCTTGTTTGGAACTGTAAGATCGCCACAAACTTTAGAAAAAGTATTACAAGAGGCGGAGCTTAACTTAACAAGAACGGCAAGAAATATCGCAGCGACTTTACGGTTAGGTCACAAAATATCTCAAAAATAGTGGGCTTCTACAAGGTAGGCTGCGCCTAGCTTTGGTTTGCTGCGTGTTGTAAGTTCATGATTATTATATTGTAAATATTCTTATCAATATTAAATGATTATGATTTAGATCATTAACTTGATAGGTTTTATCCATGATGACGATAATTACAAACGATTATATTTTACTTTGAGTCAGGCTTATTCTATATCCTTAATTGCTGCGTGGTTTTGTGTGATGAATAACCACCATACAGAAGTGAAGGTGCAGCAAAGATGCTGTACCTAAATGGTAATAAGGAATTGATGATGAGTAAAAAACTAACTACAGCTGCGGGTTGTCCTGTTGCTCATAACCAGAATGTTCAAACTGCGGGTAAACGCGGTCCTCAACTTCTTCAAGATGTTTGGTTTTTAGAAAAGATGGC
>PJEL010005147.1_pt1 | contig 10589 bp, 9 predicted proteins | sample 1853271 | NCBI WGS metagenome assembly PJEL01 (sample SAMN08108733, study PRJNA415343) | Invertebrate metagenome, whole genome shotgun sequencing project. | host: Globobulimina | place: Sweden: Gullmar Fjord | collected 2015-08 | reverse complement strand
AATAACACTGGACTTGAAGGTGCTGTTGTCGTCAATAAAGTTAAAGAGATGGAAGGGAATAATGGTTTTGATGCTCGCACCGAAGAGTATTGCGATTTAGTAAAGGCCGGTATTATCGATCCGACCAAAGTGACTCGGAATGCGTTGCAGAACGCGTCATCCGTCTCGGGATTGCTGGTGACAACCGAAGCATCCATCAGTGATAAGCCTTCTGAATCTGCTGATGCAGGCATGCCACCAATGGGTGGTGGTGGAATGGGTGGAATGGGTGGAATGGGCGGCGGAATGCCCGGTATGATGTAATTAGATCCAAAATCAAACCTAAAAAAGGCCGGCTTAATGCCGGCTTTTTTTTTGCATTTTTTTTCAGATCCGGTTAGTATCATCGATAGTCGATAAAGTGAAATGAATTCAAGCCAGAAAATGAAACGAAGTTCTTGGAAATTATGATAGACGTTTGAAATAGTACAATATGTTTTTCGGTCAAGGAGAGGCAAGTAGGTAGACAGTTCAACACTTGATGCTATATTTACAGAAGAGTGAAAAACAGTCTTTATTATTATGTTTAAATATGGAATAATAAATATTTAGAAAACTATGCCTGGCTCATTTATCTTCTCTTTGGTTTTATTGAATTATTTTGAGATGACAAGGCACTAATTAGTCAGATTGAATAATAGGCGACAGCGTTATATTTTACTGAATAATAGTCGGACAGCCGATTCTTTACTCAAATTTTGATACCAATTAGGAAAACATGTCTGAACAAAGTAGTGGCATTGAAGATATGAAGGATATCCTTCATGAATTTGTTGTAGATTCAAAAGAGATGTTGGAGGATATAGAGCCCATTCTGGTTGAATTGGAATCAGACTACGACGAGGAAAAAATCAACAAGGTTTTTCGCTGCTTTCATTCAATTAAAGGTGGGGCAGGGTTTCTAAATCTCAATAATATTCAAAGAATTACACATTCAGCCGAGACTCTGTTGGATCTGTTTCGTAAAGGGAAGCTTGAATTTGCCTCTGAACATCTCGATATTATGGTTTCGGTTTGTGATCAAATCGTTAGGATTTTGGATCAAGTATTTGAATCACTGGTAGATGATGGTTTTGAGGCTGAGAATGACACCCTGTGTCAGGTTATGGACAATCTGATTGCAGATGGTGGGGCATCTGGATCAAAACCCGAAACACTTCCATTGGCTGATATTCGTTTAGAAAATGAAACTGTTGAGATAGTGCCGGAAACCGAAGAGGAAATGGAAATCCCCATCACGGATGAGATGGTCGGACAGTTTGTTCAAGAGGCCGAAGGCGGATTTGAAAAAATTGAAGAGGTATTGCTGGTTCTTGAAAAATTTGGGTTTGAACAGCAGTTGTTAGATAATGCCTATCGCTTGATCCACAGTTTCAAAGGAAATTGCGGATTTATGAATTTTAAGCACTTGGAACTTGTTAGTCATAAAGTTGAAACGGTTTTTGACGGAATGAAAAATAAGGAAATTCCGACAAAAGAAGAAAATGTTACTGACCTATTTCAAGTTCTCGATGTAATTCGTGCAACCGTCCAACAAATTGGGCAGAAGGGTAGTCCCGTGATAGAGGAGTATCAGAAGTATTTGTCCATGATGGACAAAATGATTGATGCTTCACAAGTAAAAAAACCTGACAAACCGGCAGCAGAGGTAAAAATTGAAAGTACAACTTCTGCACCAATACCGTCAGCTAGGCCTTCACCACCGGAAATATTAGGAAAGGTAACAGAGGAGAAGTCCGCCTCTGCCAAGCAATTGCAAACTGATATCCGAGTGAATTTGTCGAAAGTGGACAAGGTTATCAATCTTGTCGGGGAGTTGATGATTATCAGCCAGATGATCACAAGTAATATGCAGGAAGATTCAGATACAACAGGTCGCGCTTCTCATCAATTGAATAGTCTGATTACGGAGTTGCAAGATGTGGCTATGTCTATTCGAATGATACCACTGGCAGGAACTTTTCGAAAAATGGTGCGTTTGGTACGAGATCTTTCAAAAAAATCTGGGAAACAGGTACAATTTGAGACAAAAGGCGAGGATACCGAGCTTGATAAGACGGTCGTAGAACAAATTTCGGATCCGCTTGTACATCTGGTTAGAAATTCAATAGATCATGGGATTGAAACCCCGGATGTGAGAGAATCGCTTGGGAAATCACCTGTCGGTAAGCTAATTATAGAAGCTAAATATGAAGGCAATGAAGTTTGGATCAATATTGTGGATGACGGAAAAGGTCTAAGCCGGGAGAAGATACTTGCCAAAGGCATCGAGCGCAAACTCGTCACGGAAGAAGAAGCGAAAGACTGGTCTGATCAGAGAATCTATAAACTCATCTTTGAGCCGGGGTTTTCCACTGCCGAAAAGGTCACTTCTGTTTCCGGGCGGGGCGTTGGCATGGACGTCGTCAAACGGAATATTGAAAAAGTGAAAGGGCATGTTGATATTAATAGTATCCCTGGAAAGGGAAGCACTTTGGGATTACGGATTCCGCTGACGCTGGCAATTATCGACGGAATGCTACTCCGTGTTGGAAAGGCGATCTATACGGCGCCATTACTTGCTATTCGGGAATCGATTCAGGTCAAACCAGACGATATTACGATTGTAGAAAACCGTGAAGTGGTTATGATTCGTGAACAATTGGTACCGGTATACAGGCTTCATAAACTCCATAATATTAAACCGGATTATGAAAATCTTGAAGATGCCATTCTAATAGTGCTTGAATACCAGGATGAGGTCTTTGGCTTAATGGTCGATGAGCTTTTAGGACAATATCAGACTGTCATTAAAGGTTTGTCGGAATATTTAGGGAAAATACCTGGTATCTCAGGGTGTTCGATACTGAGTAATGGTGAAGTGAGCCTGATTCTTGATGTGGCTGATCTGAGAAAAGAAATCGCATAGATTGCTAATGTTATGATAATTGCTTTTGTTCAAACAAAGGGTGGAACCGGAAAAAGTACACTGGCTCAGAATATTGCATATTCAAAAAAAATTGGCAAAACCTTTGGATCGATCTCCATTGTTGAAATGGATCCTCAGCGAACTTTGTATAAATGGTGGCAGCGGAGAAAAGATAACGGTCATCGAACAACTAACGTTAATTTTACACACATTTCCAGCACAGAAAGAGATATCATCCTGAAAGAACTGGAAGAGCTGGAGAGCAGCAATGATTTTCTGATTTTAGATGTTCCTGGAGAGAGCATCGGCAAATTCCATACGCAGTTTGCCTGTGCGGTGGCTGATCTGGTGCTGATTCCAATGAGGACATCTACAAATGATGAAGAGGCCTTTGAGGACAATCTGCTTCCCATTATTGATCGAATTATGGAAATTGATCGCGAGAGCCGTGATGTGTTTTATGTTGTTCCATCGTTTACCCATCCCCTTGTCAATCGACAAAACATCATAGAGTACTTTCATGGAATACTTCCAGATTATATTAACTGCTTAAATGCGACTTTTTCTTTCGGAACTGTTTTTGAAAACTACTCTAGAAGTGGAAACAATCTCTATGAATATGCTCATTCGGTGAAGGCAAATCAAAAACTCTACGAGCAGGCTAAAAAAGCCATCATCGAAATCGAAACTATAGCTGAAGCAATTATAAAATTACGGTAGATTTATGGGATTACCTACTAAAAAACAGTTACAAAAACATCGCAGAGGGACTCGCAAGGCTCTGGATACACTTGATGCTTTGAGTGATTCAGACAAGCCTGTGGGTTCAGATATTAAAAAAAGCAAGCAAAAGGAACCCGGAAAAGGCACGGTCAGCCCATCCAAGAAAAAGGTGAAAAAGCCTTCTGCGGCAACAGACAAAAAGAAAAAGCCAGCTAAAAAAAATTCAGCCGACAATACGGTTGTCAAGCCTGACGAAGAGCCAAAGACCGAAGTGGTGCCGGAGATGAAGGCGGAATCCCCAAAACCGACGGAAAAAAAACCAACATCCGAGAAATCTGAGATCAAATTGGATATGGCAGATGAAAAAAGTGAGACTTCAGGAAAACAGGAAATGAACGTTCAGAAAAGTAGCACGGAAGCGAGTAAACCAGCACCAGCACAGAATGTAGAAATAGGCCAGGTTGATAGTCTGGATGTAGATACTCAGAAAGACCGATTTCTGTCATTTCGGATTGGTAAAGAGGATTATGCTATTGAAATCAGGTTTGTCACTGAGATTATTGTGATGCATACCGTAACCGAGGTTCCGGATACACCGCCTTTTATTAAAGGGGTCATCAATCTGCGGGGAAAAGTGATTCCGGTAATGGATGTGAGGGAACGATTCAATCTGGAAAAGCGTGAGTATGATGACAGGACTTGCATTGTTGTAGTTGATGTGGGCGAAATCACTGTGGGTTTGATTGTTGATACTGTCAACGAAGTGATTGATATTCCTGAAATTAATATTGATCCTCCTCCCGCAACTCATTCAGGAATTGAATCCAACTATATCAATGGAATGGGTAAGGTCGGAGAAAAAGTGAAGATTCTATTGGATGTGAAAAACGTCCTCATACTGGATGAGATACATAAAACATAGGATTGGGTTTGGCACTATCTGAAAATAATATTAGTGGTAAAGGGATGATTTCAATTTCAGACCAGGAGTTTCATCTTTTCCGAACCTTCATCTATAAAAACTTTGGGATTAATCTCACCGATGTGAAGCGGGCGTTACTCGTCAACCGACTGCAAAAAATATTGCGTCGGGAGGGATTCACCACTTTTGAAGCTTATTACGAGGCGATCCAAAAAGACAAAACCGGACATGGCACCAGTGAACTCATCGATGCCGTATCTACAAATCATACTTTCTTCTTTCGTGAAAAAGTGCATTTCGACTATTTGATGAGCACAGCCTTTCCAAAAACAGTGAATAAATTACTGTTGAAGAACGATAAGGATCTTAGAGTTTGGTGTGCAGCTTCTTCCAGTGGAGAAGAACCCTATGTTCTGGCTATGTTAATCAAAGAGTATCTGGGGCAGCAGTATAGTCAGTGGTCTGCTGGAGTCCTGGCAACAGATATATCCAATAAAGCGTTGAATATTGCAACTGAAGGGAAGTATTCGAGTGAACGAGTGGAACAGGTTCCGTCAAAGTATAAACTTAACTATTTTGAAAAAGTGGGCGCAGAGGAATACATGGTTAAGGAGAGCCTTAAAAAGGAGGTCCTTTTTCGCCGGTTTAATCTGATGAATGATACTTTTCCGTTTAAAAAGCCTTTCCACATTATTTTTTGTAGAAATGTGATGATCTATTTCGATCATGAAACTCGGGATGAGTTAGTCAGAAAATTGTATGACTGTACCCATCCAGGGGGTTACCTTTTCATTGGAAATGCGGAAACTCTGGGGAGATCCAATTGCCCCTACAGGTATATCGCTCCATCTATTTATCAGCGTGATGAGTAACTAAGTGAATACATTCGGCCTATGTCAGCCCAAATCCAAAAAAAAATAAAAGTACTGATTGTTGATGATTCAGCTTTGGTAAGAAGTATCCTTGAAGCCGGTCTCGGTGAAGATCCGATGATCACTGTGGTTGGGACTGCATCGGATCCATATATTGCGCGAGATAAAATTCTTGAGTTGGAACCGGACGTTCTGACCCTTGATGTGGAAATGCCAAGGATGGATGGTGTGGTTTTTCTACAAAAGCTGATGCCCCAGTACCCTATTCCGGTGATTATGGTTAGTGCGCTGACTGAGCGAGGTAAAAAAATTACAATGGATGCTTTGGAGGCCGGAGCTCTCGACTTCGTGACAAAACCGAGTACCGGTATCTCACGGGGTTTGAATGCCATGATGACAGACCTGCGGGGGAAAGTAAAAATAGCTGCAACGGCTGATGTGTCCCATTGGTTAAATCGCAAGCAGTCTCCTACTCAAATCCATCAGGAACATAAGGTACTTTCAGGAGGAACCGATAAGGTGATTGCCATTGGTGCGTCAACAGGCGGAACGGAAGCCATACGGACCATGATAAAATCATTTCCCGCTTCAACTCCGGGTATTGCTATTGTTCAACATATGCCCCCGGGTTTTATCGAGGCATTTGCTGAAAGCCTCGATCGTCAATCTGCAATGAATGTGAAAGAGGCTCAAAACGGAGAACGGATTATGCCAGGCAGAGTTCTGATTGCGCCTGGAGGAAAGCAAATGACGGTCTACCGTTCTGGTGGTGTTTACTTGACAAAAATCTTTGATGGAGAACGGGTTAACGGCCATTGTCCTTCAGTAGAAACATTGATGAATTCTGTAGCGAATCAGGTTGGAGATAATGCGGTTGGCGTCATGCTGACAGGAATGGGAGGAGATGGTGCCAAGGGTCTGCTGGCAATGAGAAATAATGGTGCCAGGACATTTGCCCAGGACGAGAAGACCTCAGTTGTTTTTGGAATGCCTAAAGTAGCATATGATATTGGGGCAGTGGAAAAGATGCTGCCTATTGGCGCAATTGTACCGGCTATATTGAAATCATTGGAATAATAAGTTGATTGGGTATTGATAAATGAGTCAAATTAATGTTGGGATTGGAGAACTTGCTGTATCAAAAACCCAGGGTGAAATTATAAAAACGTTTGGTTTGGGATCCTGTGTTGCCATTATTGTGCTTGAGCCTAAGGTGAGAGCAGTCGGTCTGATACATATCGCCCTTCCTGACTCAACCATCAACCCGGAAAAAGGTGCAAAGCAGCCCGGATATTTTGCGGATACAGGAATACCTTATTTGATAAATGAAATGATGAAGCTCGGCTGTCATCCCAAAGGTCAAGGTCTGATCATTAAGCTCATTGGAGGTGCTCAGGTAATGGATCCTAATCAACGATTCAATATTGGAAAACGCAACATTCTGACAATTAAAAAGATTTTATGGTCATATAAACTGGCGGTTGTTGCCGAAGAAACAGGAGGCCATATCAGCCGTACAGTTGATGTGAATGTCGGAACAGGAAGGGTTACAATCTCACAGGGTTCATAGAAATTAACTGAAAGGAGTATCATGAAAAAAATCATGATTGTCGATGACTCTGCGACATCAAGGATGTTTGTCAAACGCTGTCTTCAAACATTGTTAGGAGATCAGGAGGAAACTGAGTACCGGGAAGCTGAAAATGGAAAGGAGGCCTTGGCCAGATTAAAAGAATCACCTGCGGACTTGGCCTTGATCGATTTGAATATGCCGCTGATGGATGGCGCCACCTTATTACGCTGGATGAAAGCAAGTCCAAAACTGACTTTGATCCCGGTGGTGGTTATTACAAGTGTCGATAGTCCGGCAAATCGGGAGGAACTAATGCAACTTGGGGCATCTCATGTCTTGAGTAAGCCTGTCGCACCGGCGAAGCTTAAACCGGTTATTGAAGAGATTTTCGATATGCCGTCTGATGACGGTTTTGGATTTTAAGCCGAATCAATTTAAAACTATCACATTTTCCTACTTAAAAAAATGGATGTAGAACAGTTACTTGTAGATGCTGTTTCAGAAACTATTGAGACAATGGCATTTATGGAGGTGAATAAAGCAGATTCAATTACACCATACGATGAGCATCTCGTCAGACTTCGTGTTGAGATACTTGTCAATGCTCCGTTTCCAGGCGAAATTAGGCTTGTACTTCCCAAGTCCCTTGCCAGTTTATTTGCTCAAAATATGTATAGCCTTGAAGAGCAAGATGTGACCGAGGAAATAGTTGAGGATGTTCTAGGGGAAATTATCAATATTGTTGCTGGGCGGTTGATGGCCGATATCTTGCCGGATGATCAGACTTTTCAGCTCGGTTTGCCGTTGATCGGGCCAGATGCCTTCCTGGAGACAGAAGCTTCCTCACATGCCATTGAATTTAATATTGAAAATATACCGCTCTGGGTGGTTTTGTTTGGGGACGGCTTCCAATCAGCAACTTGATCTGATCTGTTCAACAATACATAAATGTGAATAAATTCTTTCCCTACCGGTCTTAGACAACCTGTATCAGATCTTCAATTACTTGGCTGATTTGATTTAAAAATTCCGCAGGTTTATCCGGTATTTCAGATGCTGCAAGTGAGATGCGGATGGTTTCGCGGATTCGCTGATCTGCGAAGCCCATGGTCAGCAATACTGGAGAGAGGTTCTTTGATCCCGCATTACACGCACTTCCTGTTGCCACATAAATTTCTTTCTCCGCCAGATGATTGAGCAGGACTTCCCCTGGAATGCCTGGGTGTGAAAGGCTGATAATATGGGGTATCGTATTCGGGGTCTTTTCTATTCGCAAGTTTTGAAAACGCTGGCTGAGATATGTTTTGATTTCAGTGGAAAAAGCTGAAACCCGATCGTGGTTTTCTTGAATAGTGGAACATGCCAATTCGGCAGCCTTGCCCATTCCTGCAATTGCTGCAACGTTTTCGGTTCCGGAACGTAGGTCGAACTCCTGTCCGCCTCCATGAATGATAGCTTCCAAAGGAGCCTTTGTATTCATGATCAATGCCCCTGCTCCTTTGATACCATGAAACTTGTGTCCGCTGATGGAATATAGATCAACACCGAGAATTTGCAGGTTGATCGGGAATTTGGAGAAAGCTTGGACTCCGTCCGAGTGCACAAATGTTTCTTGGTTTTTCCCTTTGACCGTTTTTGATATGGTGTTGAGATCCTGTATGATGCCTGTCTCACTGTTTACATGTTGAATGGAAACGAGCCTTGTGTCAGGTTGGATCAATGACTTCAGATGGTTGAGATCGACCTGTCCCGTTTGCTGGTCGATCTGCACAAAGTCGACAGCGATACCTCGATGTTCGAGCCATTCTGCTGTTTTAATGACTGCTGAATGCTCCAATCGGGTTGTGATCAGTCGGCCTACTTTCGGCTGCAGATCTCCCAAAATTCCTTTCAGGGCGAGGTTATCGCTTTCGGTTCCACTACCACAGAATATGATTCCGGCCTGGGGAACATTAAAGATACTTGCCAGGCTTTTTCGGGCGGTGTCAATTATTCGTCGGGCGTTTATACCGAGGAGATAAGTACTGGAGGGATTCCCAAAACTCTCGCTAAGGCACATCCCTGCTAATTCCAGAACCTGAGGATGGGGGCGCGTTGTTGCAGCGTTATCTAAGTAAATCATCTTTTAATTGAGTTGATTGAGGTATTCATTGGTGTTTTTTAAAGTAGTGTAAGCGCGATATTAACTTGCAATGTACAGGATTGCCCATAAATAAAGGCTGTTTCTTTCCCTCTATTAAGCTCCATGCCAGGGAGAATCGACCTTGTCCTGTCCTACTGAAAGGCCTAAATTAACTTCAGGTATAAATAGTATTCCTTGGATTTGATAGGGTTCTTTAATTCTACTTTTGTCCGGGATTCAGAGACAGGTAGAATATCGGATTGTTAAAATCAATTAAAAAGAGATCTTCTGCGTTCTTGGATGGTCGTCCCCAATGATTTTGATTTTATTGGAACTAATTAAATCTGATAGTAATTATACCGAATAATTAATAATTTGGCGTGCCAATTTTTTAATAATATATTACAATGGCTTAATCAAGACTGCCAGCCATCCTTATAGATCTGTCACCTATCATTGATCGAATGTGATTTGATTGGTTCTCGATCTTATAGGTTCCTGTCTCAGGAATATGATATCACCTGTTATATATCCAAGATGATTTCCAATACAAAATATTCGAGTACTTCTGATGGTTATCAAGCTCGATTCAGTGATCGCTTCAAGGCTTTTTCAGGTCAGCAGAAAGACGACTCGCTTGCTGAAAGAAAACGAATCTATGAAGCATTTTTTAAATCGGAGTATTTCAGCTATCGACAAAAACAGTCTGAGATCACGCTGGCGAGCGACAATGCTATAAAAATAGTTGAAGATCACGCAGCCTGGATAGATGGCTGGATTATTTTTACATGGAAGTTTGTCTTTGAAGAAGAAGAAGCTTTAATGGGTGAACTGTTAAAAGAGAGTGACAAAAAGCTGCTTTACCTGAAGAGCAGTATTCCTGAAAAGAAAAAAAGACATCAGGAGTTGGTCGACTTTTTGAGCGAAAATGCCGATGAACTCAATTATATGGACACAGCAGAACGTGCCTATTATAAGAACAGCTTGAATGATATTGGGAGGGAACTGAAAGAAGATGAAATGGAGTGGGAGACATTGAATGAGATCATTCCGCTGATCCTTTCAACAAGACCGTCTCAAGACAAAATCCTTAAAGGCGTAGTCATTTTTGCCAGAGGTGGGTATGGCAGAAGAGAACTGACTTTCACATCGGATGTGGATCTAGGGTATTGTCTGAATCTTGAGTCTGTCACAAAACTACAATCACAGACAGTCCGGGAACTGATCAAACGTATGGAAGATCTGTTTCACAGTCTCGAATTAGATATTGCATCCCAATACCTCGAACTTAATGAGGATCTTTCCCGATTCCGTCAAACAGCAGCTCTGCATACAGTACCTTCCATCCTGGAAAGTCGTGTGATCATAGGGAATAAAGATATTCTGGAACTATTAAAGAATCAAATTTTGAAGATCTGCCCTCAAGAAAA
>PJEL010005146.1_pt1:5000-10592 | contig 10592 bp, 8 predicted proteins | sample 1853271 | NCBI WGS metagenome assembly PJEL01 (sample SAMN08108733, study PRJNA415343) | Invertebrate metagenome, whole genome shotgun sequencing project. | host: Globobulimina | place: Sweden: Gullmar Fjord | collected 2015-08 | reverse complement strand
AGCGTTTTGGTGCACTCGAAACCATGGCCGGTATTGAAAAACGAACAGTTGGTGCAGGTCTTGAAGTCCTTGCCGCAGCTTGAGCACCTTGAGCCGGCCTCAATCTTTGGGTCCTGTTTTTCATGGCCGCATACGGCGCACTTGAAGGTTGTTACCGTTGGCGCGCCAAGTCCTCGGCCTCGCGGGGCGTCATTGTATCGCTTCTGACCGTCCGATGGCCGTCGTGGGGTCTTCGGGCGGTCGTTGCGTTCGTTATCCTGGTAGCCTTGGTGTCTATATTTGCGATCGCTCATGCGTTCAATCCTTATTCAGGGCGCCGATCCAAGCCGGCGAGTGGTTCGTTCCTTCGGTCGTCAATTGATGGGGTACCCCGTCAGAATCGGTTACAAAGATCTGAGGCTTTCCGGTTCGGTCGGACGCAAATGCGAGCATTGAACCTTCAGGAGAAAAGCACGGTGATTCGTTGTTGCCAGGAGCGGGAATGACGGTCATGTCTCCTGTTACGGTGTCGATCATCGCGAGTTGAAAACTACTGCCGACCTTGGTAGTACATACGATGCGGAGGCCATTATGTTCCCAGGTGGGTTCGTCAAAGAATTGGCCGTCGAAGCTGAGGCGCCGCACGTTGGTTCCTTCCTTGTCCATCAGGTAGATCTGAGGAGAACCCGAACGTGTCGACGTAAACGCCAGTTGACGGCCGTTTGGCGCCCACGAGGGCTGAGTATCGATGCCTCTGGCGGACGTCAGACGGACAGGTTTCTGGCCTTCTGTAGCCATCGAGTAGATGTCGACATTACCGTCAATGCTGGAAGCAAAAGCAACTTGCTTTCCATCGGGCGAAAAACTCGCTGACGAGTTGACTCCTCCTGCATCGTGGAGCAAGCGGAGATAACCTTCGTGGGGGGTCAGAAGGAAGAGCGCTGGGCTGCCGCGAAGATACGATGTGAAAGCAAGCAAGGTGCCATCTGGTGACCAGGTTGGACTGAGAGCGATCGAACCGTGCTTGGTAAGCTGCGTTTGGTTGGAACCGTCCCAGTCCATGACCCACAACTCGGAGTGTCCCGAACGGTCGGAGATGAAAGCGATGCGGGACAAGAACGGGCCAGGCCGGCCGGTGAATACTTGCACAAGATCATTTGAAAGCGTATGGGCGACGACCCGCGAAGCCCTGATGCCGGCTCGGTATCTTTTGGCAAAGGCGAATTCACCGGATACCAGGTCGACAAGTCTGGCCTCAACAACGAGCTGCCCTCCGGCTCGCACGATTGTACCGCTGAGCAAAAACTGGGCGCCAATCGCGCGCCACCTCTGGTTGAGGACTTCGGGACGGGGATCATCCTCGACGAGAGCGTAGAGCTTCCTTTCGACGATAGCGATCGGCGCTGCCGCCTCAAGATCGAGATCGAGTGTTTCCTGGAATTCGCGTGCGCTTTCGAGTGGGGTGCCAGGGAGGATCATCAATGGTGGTGTCGCGACTGCGACTTTGGACATTCCTGGTTGGGTGATCTCGAGATAGATTTCATCCTCGGCAATGCCCTGGGTGGCCGTACTGAGGAAAAACAAAAAAATCGCAATGCATGACGTACGCATGTTTTACTCCGAAAACGTGAGGTGAATTGTGAGGCTCGGTCTCTGATATGCCGGGGGTAACGGGGGCAGCGGGTTGCTCGCATACATGGCCCGCAAAACAGCACGATCGAAGGTCGGGACCCCCGAACTCTCTTCGAGTTGAACGGCTTCTATCTTACCGCTTTTTAGGATCCGAAAGCCAACCTGAGCTTTTGTGTCCGGCGCAACAGGCGGTTTGTACCAGTGGCTTTCGATCAGGGAGAGCATCCGATTGATATAATAGGTGAACTGAAAATCAGAGGGTATACCCGGCGTGCCGCCGCCTCTGTTCGTATCACCGCTGCCGAGTGATACGCCGCGTGGCGACCCGCCGCTCGTTCCAGATGAAGCGGGCTGGGGCTTCTGGGTGGGCGGAGGAGTTGCATCGATCGCGTGCATAGCATCTTCGCTCGCTGTTTTTACTGGCGGATCAGCCTTGACCGGTTTTTGAGTTGGCACTGCTGTGGGCTGGACCTCTGGAAGGGCAGTCGGTTTCGGTCGTGTCTCTTCAGGGGTTGTCGAAGAAGCCTTTGGCCGTGGATCCGAAATTTTTGGCTGCGGGCGCACGAACTTCACAGCAACAACGGGCAGATGGGCGGGTTTAGATGAGGCACCCCGGGCCATAAAAAAAACGCCAAAAGCGATCGCTGAGTGCATGACAAGAGCGATGATCGCAAATGGGGCAAGCCGGGACCGTTTCCCTTCTCGCTCAATGAGGATCCGCGAGACTGGATCCACTCAATTCTCCTCTGGTTGCGTTACCATGCCGACCTGCTCAACGCCGATACTATCGAGCACCGCAAGAACCTTGACGACGAAGCCATACTGCAATTCTTCATCGGCCTTGAGGTAGACGGGGCGGGGCGCGCCACCGAGCATCACTCCAAGACGGTCCCGTAGCAATTCGAGGTGCACGGGTTCTTCGGCAAGGAGAATCACGCGATCAGCGGTAATCGTGAGAATGAGGGGTTCAATAGGCGTATCGTTATTGATCGCGGGCGCATTTTGTTTAGGTAGGTTAACGGCGAGTCCTTGAACGAGCATCGGAGCAGTCATTATGAAAATGACGAGCAATACCAGCATCACGTCAACCAGGGGTGTAACGTTAATTTCGGCCATTTCTCCGAGATCGGAAGAGACGCGTCCTGCCATAATCTGTCCTCGATTGTTTGTAGGTTACATGAAATTGCGTTCGACGAGATTGAGAAATTCCAGAGAAAAATCATCCATGCGTCTGCGAAGGTGCCGCACTTTGGCGAGTAGGTGATTGTACGCCACAACGGCTGGAATAGCCGCGAGTAGACCCGCTGATGTATTTACCAGAGCCTCTGCGATGCCGGGTGCGACTGTCATTATAGAGGTTGAACCCGTCGCGCCGATCGCGTGAAACGTGTTCATGATGCCCCAGACTGTGCCAAAAAGACCGATAAACGGGGTCACACTGGCCGTCGAAGCGAGTAACGGCAGAGCGCGCTGCAGGCGTTCCATTTCGCTGCCGGTAGCGCGTTCGAGCGAGCGTTCGATGATGCTGAGGCTGCGAATCCTGAGTTTGGCTTCGGGACCTTCGCTGCGCCGTATACTCTTGATCATCGTTTCCAACTCGGCATAACCTGCCTGGAAAATCGCTGCAATCGGCGCCGCACGGTGCTTTGAGACCTCTTCAGACGTTTCATTGAGGCGTGACGCTTTGCGAAAAATCCGGATAAACTTATCGCTCGCCCGTTTGGCTGAAACCATCTCTTTCGATTTCGCGAGAATCACGGACCACGATGCAAGGGAAAAAAATACGAGGGTGATCAAGACAATCTTCGCCACCCAACCAGTCGCAAGAAAGAATCTGAAAATTTCCACGTCCGCATTGTACGCAAGTCTTATGCCGGGTGGCTAGCTATTAATGACGCTAATGGTGAGAGTTGTTGACGAACCGGCCCCGGCACGGCCGTTCGTACCTCACGGCCTGGCGATCTTCACGACAGGCATTCGAAGAGCAAGCTCTTCTCTCACCTGTCGCTTGATCGCTTCGTCCTGCAGGGCCAGGACGAACCGGAGCCTCGTTGCTGAGGGTTGGTACTTCCCTCTTTTTACGCTATATCGTCACGATTCCGGATCTCCCGCCGCGCTTTTTCCGAAAATTGCATGCAAAACGGCCAAGAGGCCAGTTTCTTTGCAATTTTCGAAAAAATCACGCCGGGAGACCCAATCTCGTGACGATCGCTCCGCGGGGAAGTGGCCGGTGGCGGTCTCCACGCAGCGGCCCGAGCCGCTGCCCCCGAGGTGCGGGCGGGGATTCATCGTAAGGCCCACTATGCGGCACCTCCTGCGACCCGTGCCGGGCCACATGAGGAACCACCTAGCGGCCCTTTCGACGAATCCGCCCGCACCTCGGGGTCGACCTTGTTGGTTTGGGACTCGGATGACGGCTCGCCTCTCGCGGACTCGATTCTCGCGTTCAGGAAGGGATGCTTGCTTCTCGCGGACTCGAATCTCGCGATTGTTTCGGAACTCGGCTCGATTGCTCGAAGACTCGAATCTCGCCGGATCCAGAGCGCAAAGGGATCGAAAGCGTTGTTAAGTTTGGAACGTCCTCGCGTGGATTTTGGATCTCATCGGTACCACCATCGGGTCGGTATATTGGCTTTAGGGCAAAGGTGCCTCTCTCGACGATGTTGGTGAACGTGGTGAACATGGCACCAATTCACAATTTGATTTTTCGTGAACCCAAACTCTTTCAATATAGGGGCGGAGATTGGATGTCGCAAACGAGTCTTGTGATCATGGACACATCATTCGTAATTTCGTCTTGATCGGTACCGCTCAAGTCACCAGAATGGATGGAGAAGCTTCGAGGGCTGGTACGACAGATGCCCCGAGATGGTCTTCATGGTACTGTGAGTCTGTACAAGACAGGAGAACGCCGATGTGGACGAAGTTATTCGCAATATTTGCAGTCATTTTTCTCATCGCATCACCTGCCCTGGCGGTATTTTGCGCTCACGACGATGCCCCGGCGGCAAGTTTGCTTTTTCCCTTCGTATATTTTGACTACACCGACACCTTCGACCCTGCAACCACCGAGTTGACGATCACGAATGTATCGTCCGAGGCGCAGATTTTACAGGTTACGATCTGGACGGATTTTGGCGAACCCTTCCTCAGTTTTCATGTTCTCCTCACCGGTTACGATGTCCAACGAATCAACCTGGCAGATGTTCTCGCCGACGGCCGAATACCAGGGACGGTCTGGAGTAGCCACACTACGTTTGAAGGTAGCGCGGATGATGGCCCGGTTTCTTCCGGCAGTATTCTCAACGGCGAATGGCTCGAAGATGTCCTTCCAATGCCCCTTCCAACAAACTCTTTGGGAGAGCGCTGCGCTTCCAACATGCCATGGTATCCAGGCCAGTATAGCTACTACCCCATTCCCGGATCGTTGCTCGATCATTTTGAGACCTTGGTGACCATGTCACAACGGGTCAATTTCCTCGCCAGCGATGCCTGTGATGGCAGTTTCTCTGGTGCCTACCAATGGGATACCCAGGGACGTGAGCCTTGGTTTAATACCCGCGATAGATACGAATTGACCTGGATGTATATCACCGTCGACGTAGTTGAAACCTGCCACATGCTTTTCCCGACAGTGGCGGACTACTGGGTCCCCCATACTGATGGCGGGCAAGCGCGCTACGATAATGTTCTCATCGGCGACATCATGTGGATCTCGGGCAGTAGCGCCGCCGCCGGCAAGGCGGTACACATCGAGGCCGATCGACAACTCGCAAGCGTGGTACCGAAAACAGAATCCGGCCAGCCGATATCTTTCTACCATCGCTATTCGAGCAATCAAGGCGTCGCGAGCGACGCACGTGAACCACTTCCAACCGCATGGGCTTTCCCCTACGTGAATAGCGGATTTAATGGCGATAAAAACTCCCAAATTCGGGTTTGGAAGGGCTCGACCAATTTTTCAAAACCGGTCGACTTCCA
>PJEL010005145.1_pt1 | contig 10593 bp, 7 predicted proteins | sample 1853271 | NCBI WGS metagenome assembly PJEL01 (sample SAMN08108733, study PRJNA415343) | Invertebrate metagenome, whole genome shotgun sequencing project. | host: Globobulimina | place: Sweden: Gullmar Fjord | collected 2015-08 | reverse complement strand
ATGCGATTTTACGAACAGCGACCCACCGCCGAGAGCGTAGAGTTGGTGCACCATCTTCCAGGCATGCTCGGGGTGCCCCTCGGGGTCGGTGCCGATCAGCGCGACTGTATCGTCGCCCAGGTGAGAAGTCGCCCAGACGGGACCGTAAACCGGGTGATTCAGATTCGCGCCACGCCCGGGATGAGGCGTTGTGCCGCCACTTTCCAGCAAAGCGGTCAACGAGCCTTCCTTGGTATCGATCACCGCAATCTTGCCCCGGGCATTTGCCGCCGTCAGGAAGTACCGCTTGGTCGAGTCGAAACCTCCATCGTGCAGGAAGCGTTCAGCCTCGATCTCGGTGACCTTCAGGTTCTTGATGTCGGAGTAGTCGACCAGCAGGATTTTGCCGGTTTCCTTGACGTTGACGATGAATTCCGGCCGGTAGTGGGAAGCGACGATCGCGGCGACACGGGGCTCGGGATGGAACTCCTGAGTGTCGTAGATCATACCGCGGGTCGAAACGATCTTCTTCGGCTCCAGTGTGTCGCCGTCCATGATCACGTATTGCGGCGGCCAATAGGCGCCGGCAATCGCGTACTTGTCTTCCCAGCCTTTCATTTTGGAAGTTTCGACCGAGCGTGCTTCGGCGCCGATCTTGACCTTCGCCACCGTCGCCGGCGTCTCCATCCAGAGATCGATCATGTTGATCAGCGCGTCGCGGCCGATGACGAAGAGATAACGCCCCGAGGCCGAAATGCGGGAGATGTGAACCGCGTAGCCGGTCTCGATGATCGTATGGATCTTGTAGTTCGCGCCATCGATCAGGGCGATTTGGCCCGAATCGCGCAGCGTCACCGAGAAGAGATTGTCGATATCGATATCGTTCATCTTCTTGGTCGGGCGCTTCTCGGGCGGAACCAGCACCTTCCAGGTTTCCAACATCTGCGCCATGCCGAATTCCGGCGGCGCCGGCGGTTCGATCAGCAGATAGCGCGCCATCAGGTCGATCTCATCTTCGGTCATCTGGCCGGAGGTGCCCCAGTTCGGCATGCCGGCAGGTGAACCATATGCAATGAAATCGCGCAGGTGCTCGTAGCCGCGTTCGCGCGTGATTTCAGTGGTCAGCGGCTTACCTGTCGCCCCTTTGCGCAGAACGCCGTGACAACCGGCGCAGCGCTCGAAGTAAGTCGTGGCAGCAGACTGGAATTCGGACGGCGTAATCACCGGATCGCCCGGCTTACGCCCCGGGATCTCTACGTTGATCTGGCCGAGGGTCGTCATACTGGGCTCGTAGGACGACGCAGCGCTGTCGCCGTGATCTTTGGGCTTTTCCTGCGCCGTGAGTCCTGATGCGAAAAGGGTCATCGGAACGACGACGGTAGCGAGAAGCGCGACCTTCCAGATTTCACTAGGCGTCTGCATGCCGGTCTCTCCATTGCACGAGTGGGGCTGCAAAGAGCATAGGCAAGGCACTCACTTATCTTCCTTGACTTTCGTTAAGGCGTGCCAAAGCAACAAGCCGCAACTTCCAAGGCCACCGTCGGAGTGCCACATGCGACTCATCCAAGCCCTCGTTGCGGCATGCCTAGTCGGCACCTTGCCAAGCATGCCCGGTGAGGCTGGGGCGGTTGGCGGTTGGCTACAGCCAGAAAGCACCACGGTGCAGACGGCGCCGGATGCGGCCATGGCTGCTCGCCTTCTTAAGAGCGACAAGCCAGTCGAGGTGGCGCGCGAGGAAAAAGTGTTCCCCGGTTGGTCGGTAACATCGTCCGACGGCCCTCTCGGTTACATTGCCTCAACCTGGGAGATCACCGGCTCAGTCGGTTACTCCGGGAGGCCCATCGATATCCTGGTGGCGGTGGCCAGTGACGGGCAAATCACCGGCGCCGAGCTTGTACGCCACAACGAGCCGATCCTCACACTCGGCATCTCGACGGCCGATATTGCACGCTACATCAACAGCTTTGCCGATGTAGACCTGAGCCAACCGCGGACGACTTCTGCGGAGGGCGGCTCTGATATGCCGGACGTTATCTCGGGCGCCACCGTGTCGACCGGGGTAATCCGCGACTCGATCCTGCGGACGGCGCGCACAATTCATCTGGCGCTGATTTCGCAGAATGGCGGGGGAGCGGGTATCGACCGCCTCAGTTTTGAAGCTATGTCGTGGGCCGAGCTCGATGCGGAGAAAGCGCTGGTGAACGCCACCGTCACGCTCGACCAAGCCCGCAGCGAGCTCACAGGCGCTATTACCCCGCCGCCGCCGGGCGACGCCCCCTTCATCGATCTCTGGGCCGCCATACTCGATCCGCCGACGATCGGCCGAAACCTGCTGGGCCAGCATGATTTCTCGCGCGCTATGGCGACACTCAAACCCGGACAAGTGGGCCTCTTCATCGCTTCACGCGGTCTGCATTCGCATCGCGGTACGGCTTGGCGGCGCAGCGGCGTTTTCGATCGGCTGCAGGTGATACAGGGCGCGGAGACCTTGGAATTGCGGGCCGAGGATTATCTTCGCATCGACCGCCTGGCCCTCGAGGATGCCCCTAAGTTCAAGGAACTCAGCCTCTTTGGCCTGCCCACTGAGAAATTTGATCCGACACAGCCATTCCGCATCGAAGTGACCGCAAGCCGGCCGCTGGAGACTGGCGTTGTCGCGATGCAAATCCCACTGACCTACGGCCTACCTGGTCGTTTTCTGCAAAAAGTGGAAAGCTTGCCCGAAGTCGAGCCGCTGTGGGTCAGTGCCTGGCAACGCAAACGAGGGGAAGTTATCGGGGTCGGCCTGATGCTGTTCGTTTTGGCGCTGATTCTTTTCCTGCAGGAGGCTTTCGTCCGCCGCCCCCTTCTCTGGCGCTGGGGACGGATTGGCTTTCTTTCCATCACCCTCGTCTGGCTTGGTTGGATCGCCGGGGGCCAATTGTCGGTGGTTCACGTGGTGGCTTTCGTACAGTCGCTGCTTGGCGGATTCCGTTGGGAAACCTTCCTGATAGAGCCGGTCGTCTTTATCCTCTGGAGCTTCGTCGCGCTCGGGCTGCTGTTCTGGGGCCGCGGGGTCTATTGCGGCTGGCTCTGCCCCTTCGGGGCCTTGCAGGAGCTTACCAATCAGATCGCGCGGCGCCTCAACGTTCCGCAGATACAGGTGCCTTTCGTGCTGCATGAGCGCCTCTGGATCATCAAATACACGCTCTTCGTGTCGATTCTCGCGCTTTCCTTCTATTCGATGGAACAGGCGCTGGTCCTCGCCGAGGCCGAGCCTTTCAAGACCGCCATGTCGCTGCACTTCCTACGCGCCTGGCCCTTCGTGCTGTTCGTGGTAGCGATCCTCGTGGCGGGCTTGTTCATCGAGCGCTTCTACTGCCGCTATCTCTGCCCGCTGGGCGCAGCCCTGGCGATCCCGGCCAAACTCAAGCTCTTCGACTGGCTGAACCGCCGTCCGCAGTGCGGGCGCGAATGCCGCCTCTGCGAGCGGCAGTGCACCGTGGGCGCGATCGACCCCATCGGGCGGATCAATCCGAACGAATGCGTGCTCTGCCTGCGCTGTCAGATGATCTATCACGACCCAGCGACTTGCACGATCCTGAAGCGGCGCCTGGCGCGCACGGCGGGCGGCGATGCCGCAGGATGACGGGCGCTTCGGGCGGGCAAGCTTGACGTATGTCAAGGAGCGCTGGCGCCAAAACCGACAGAGTCCACAGGCTATGTTGGAGAATCTGCCCCGGCGCCGCTTTCTGGCCATATCCGCCGCCGTCGCGGCGTTTCCCGCCACATCTCTGGCCGACGTACCGGTGGCCCGCTGGAAGGGGACCGCCCTCGGCGCCGGCGCTTCGATGACCTTGGTCGGCGTACAGGATGCCGAAGCCCGAGAGGAATTCGCCACGATCCAGGCGGAAGTCGCCCGGCTGGAGGGAATCTTCAGCCTCTATCGCAAAGGCTCGGCGCTGGCACGGTTGAACGAGGCCGGCAGGCTAGAGGATCCACCCAGCGAGCTTCTTGAACTCCTCACCTTGTCGAACGCCCTGCATCGGAACACCGAGGGCGCCTTCGACCCGACGATCCAACCACTCTGGCTCCTCTACGCGGCGGCAGCGAGCGAAGACCGACTTCCCACAGACCGCGAGATCGCCCGGGCCCGAGAGCAAAGCGGATGGCAACATCTCCACTTCACATCGAAGTCGGTATCTTTCGCGCGACCCGGCATGGCGCTGACAATGAACGGCGTCGCTCAGGGCTACATCGCGGATCGGGTCGCCGCAGTGTTGCGCGCACGCGGAATGACCGATGTGCTGATTGACATGGGCGAGATCGCTGCGCTCGGCGGGCGCGCTGACGGGACGCCCTGGCGCGCCGGCATCTCTTTGCCGAACGGTCGCGTCGTGCGTGAGGTCAAACTCGGCGAGCGCGCGCTTGCCACTTCCGCTCCGCTGGGAACCCTTCTCGACCGCTCCGGAAACGTCGGGCACATCCTCGACCCTCGAAGCGGGCAACCCGGCGGTCGGTGGCGACTGGTTTCGGTGTCGGCCCCCAACGCCGCCCTGGCCGACGGCCTGTCGACTGCAATTTGCCTGTTGGATGGCACCGCCATCTCGGCCACGCTGGCTGCCTACCCTGACTGCTCCCTCGAAGCACTCCTCTAAACATCAGTATCCAAGGAGACTAAAGATGCAAACCTTCAAGATTGCGGTGCTTGCCACAGTCCTCGCCTGCCTTGCCGTTCCGGCTCTGGCCGAGGGAGATCCGGCGAAGGGAGAAAAAGTCTTCAGAAAGTGCAAAAGCTGCCACGCCGTCGGAGAGGGAGCCAAAAACAAGATCGGCCCCCTGCTCAACGGCATTATCGACGCCGAGATCGCTTCGGTGGAAGGCTTCAAGTACTCCAAGGCCTTTCTTGAGAAGAAGACCGAGGGAGTGACGTGGAACGAAGAGTCACTCAACGCCTACCTGACCAAGCCCAAGGACTTCATCACCGGAACGAAGATGAGCTTTGCGGGCCTGCGGAAAGAGAAGGATCGTGAGGACGTAATCGCCTACCTCAGAAGCTTCGAATGAAACCACGTAAGATTGACGCATAGCCCAAAGGGGGAGAAGTCCTCAGACGGACAGCGCGGGGACCAACTCGGCCGGCAGGTCGAACTCCGTTGCGACCCGCGCCCGACCCTCTGCAGACATTTTCCGCGCCGTCTTGCCGACGATGCCGAAGACCTGCTCCGGGTCGCGCCCCTTTGAGAAGTCGGCGAAGTACCAACGCAGGAAGACGAGACAGATCACGTCCTCGAGCATCTGCACTTCCGCGTCTCGCTTGATGCCTTCTTTGCGCAGCATCGCAGCGACCCGAAGACAATCGTTCTCGGGATAACCGGCTTCCGCCATCAAGCCCGCAGTTCTCTCGCCATGAAAGGCGGCCTGCGCCTTGCGCCACTTCAGATAACCAGTGCGGCCTTCGGGATAGGAAGACCGCGCCATCTTCCAACGCTCGATGTGCTGTCCGCGGGCTGCAATTTGCAGGTTCTCAGAAGCCTCGGGGCAGACCCTGCTCAACTCGGCAGACATCCGCTGGCCGTACAGAAGCGCCGTGGGCTTCTTGGTCTCCCCGTCGCTTTCAAGTGTCGGGTCGGCAGCATTCGCAGAATCGATTGCGGTGAGGACGGACTCGAGCCGTCCGCTCACTGAGCCCGGCTCCAGGCCACGGCACGATCCTCTTCAACATAGGCGCGCAGCAGAGCTACGTCTGAAATTGCCGCATGGTTCTGACTGACGTTCACGCCTATTTCCTTCAACCGCGCAAATGATCTCGACAGGCTCTCGGGCTTCATGCCGAGGCGTCCTGCAATTAAAACCTTGTCGTAAGGCAATGTCACTGCACAGCTGCCATCGGCGACGTGGCAGAGATCGAGCAAAAACTCTGCGACCCGCTGTGCCCCAGTATGCGCCTTGAGCTGTTCGACCTGGGCGACCAAAGCGTGAAGGTGTCTGAAAGTCGACGCCAGCATTGCGGTGCAGAGTTCCGGGTGAGTTTTCATCATGCCGAGAATCATGCCGGCTCGTACCGGCATAGTACGGCAGTCGGTGACCGCCTCGGCCGCCACCGGATAGACGTCGTTGCGAAAAGCCGCCGCCTCGCCAAAGCTCTGCCCCTTGGTGAACACGCCGACCACCGCTTCAGCGCCGTTTTGCGAAATTCGGAACAATTTCACCCATCCTTCGAGCACGATATAGACGCTCTCCGCAGGTTCTCCCTGCAGAAAAATCGTCGCGCCCCGGTCGAAGGACCGGATTTCCGTCTGCGAAAGGATCGTGTCGATCAGAGCATCAGGCACACTCGCAAGAAGAATCGACTCCTTGGCAATGTACCAATCGTTGTTCGGTCGCATGGCCTGCCCCTTGCTGATCGACACAAGAGATACCCCCGGCACAGCGGTTGCCGCATTGAGATGCATCAACACTGCCCCAGGACAACGGCCAGGGGGCGCCAAAGCGGCTTGAAACGCCCAAACAGAGGGGAAATCGAAGGGTCTATCCCGACAAATCGCCAGATGAGGCCACCAACAGCCAGCGCCAGCCCGACGGCTATCGCAAAAGAAGCGGTCCCGCGGTGCCGTCCCAAAGGAGGGCGAGGCATCAAGCCATTGTATTTGCTAGGAGAGAAGTGGTGACCCCAACGGGATTTGAACCCGTGTTACCGGCGTGAAAGGCCGGTGTCCTAGGCCACTAGACGATGGGGTCCCAGGGCCGAGACGATGTAGCCGCTCCGCCATGGGAATGCAAGCATCTCCGGTGGTTTGAGGCCAAAAAATCCGCCTTGGGGGCAGAAGAGCGCCCGGAGCCCCCGCAACTCAAGAATCCGGGGGCGACTCGCCCGGCCAGTCCCGAGCTAGGATAGGCGTCTGCGGATCGGCCCCCTGCCCCGGTTCCTGGCCTGGACCCTGGCCTGGGCCCTGGACGATGGGCACCGACCCGATCTCCTTGACCAGCTTCTCGAGGATCGCTGCGGAGAACGATTCGTAGTCGTTGGCGGTCATCACGAAAGCACCGCTGCCGCCGATCACCGAGGACAGGTAATAGTTCTGCACCGAAGAGTCTTCGTTGAGGATCGCCAGGCCGTTGATGGTGAGTCCCTGCAGCACGGCGATATCCCGCAGATTGTCGGGCTGAGCACCTTGGTTGGCCCGCCCGTCCCCGGATATGTCGATGACCTTGCGACGCCCCTCGAAACTATTGTGGGCGATCTGTTTCATGGAAAACTCGATGGCCCCGCCGATCGCGGTGCCACCGCCATCCAGGAACCGCGGGGTACCGTCGATGTAGTCGGCAAAGGCCAGGATGCTCGCTTCGTCGATGAGCAGCCTCCAGTCGATGGCCACATGCTGGCGCCGGTTGTCGGACCACTGGATCATAGACACGGCGATACCGCTCTTGCCGGAGGCCGCGATCGCGGCGATCACCGACGGATTGCGGAAAGCTTCCGCGAATCCGAACATCTGCAGGTCGAACTCCTCGGGAGAAACCGAAGAAGACGTATCGACGGCGAGCACAAGTTCCAGTTCGACCGGTTGGCGTGGACCGGGGATGCGCGGTTCCAGCTGAGCCATGCTCGGGCCCGACAAAAATGCGGCCAACAGAGAGATAACGGCAAAGATCGGCGCCCGCCGGCGCCGCTTCCTGGAATTGCGGGTCCCAAGCTCTGAGATCGTGCAGGGTACAGCCATAGCCAACAGCCTAACCGCCGCCGATGGCCGCTGTCTCAAAGAATTAGACTGCTGACCGGAATTTGATCGGCCCGGCCAAACAGCGGGAACGGCAAGGCGAGAGGCCGCGCAAGCCTCTGAGGAATCACGCTGAAGAGCTGCCCGATGGTAGAGTCGCGGCGTCCTCGATAATGAACTGCACGCTCTCACGTCCGCCCCAGCGATCGATCTGCAGTCGCCCGACGACATGCAGCGGCAGGCCAGCTGTCTGCAACAGAGCCGGGCCGAGATCGCTATCCAGCGCGCGAAACGCGATCGCCTTCAGACTGCCTCCCTGGCTATCGCCGATGAAACAGCGCACGTGATTCTGGCCGACGACCGAGGCCTTGGCGACCCGCACCGCCGGCAGGGCAAAACGCGGCTGCGCATTGCCGACCCCGAAGGGGCCGCAGCGCTCGATCTGCTCCAACAGTTCCAGGTTCGCAGCGCGTGGTTTCAGCGCGCCGTCGATGCCGAGAGACGGCTGGTAGTCGATCTCCGCCAGCCGACGGGCGAGCCGTTCGTCCAGGAAGGCCGTCAGCTCAGCGAGGTTTTCGGCGGCCACCGTCAGCCCCGCGGCCATGGGATGACCACCGCCGTTCAACAGCAAGCCCTGCTGGCGCGCGGCAATGACCGCGGCGCCAAGGTCAACGCCGGGCACCGAGCGGGCCGAGCCTTTGCCGATTCCATTTTCGAGGGCGATCACCAGGGCCGGTTTGTTGAAGCGCTCCTTCAAGCGGCTCGCGACGATGCCGATCACCCCCGCGTGCCAGCCCTCGGAAGCCGCCACCACCAGCCCTTCCCCCGTCCCGGTGGACTCGACCTGGCGGATCGCCTGATCGAGCACCTGAAGCTCGATTTCCTTGCGCTCCGCATTGTAGCCGTCGAGCTGGGCAGCCATCGCCGCGGCCGCGCCGGGATCGTCACAGGTCAGCAGGCGCGCGCCAAGCGGCGCCTCCCCGACCCGCCCGCCGGCGTTTACCCGAGGACCGAGCAGGAAGCCGGCATGGTAGGTTCCCGGTTTCTCGTCGATGCGCGAAACGTCGCTCAAGGCAGCCAGACCGGTGTTGCCCCGCGCCGCCATGACCTTGAGGCCCTGGGTGACCAGTGCGCGGTTGATGCCGGTCAAGGGAACCACGTCGCAGACGGTGCCAAGCGCCACCAGGTCGAGCCATTGCCGCAGGTCGGGCTCGGGCCACTTTTGCCGCCGATACCAGCCGGCGTCCCGCAATGCCCGATTGATCGCAACCACCAACAGGAAAGCGACGCCGACCGCCGCCAGCTGGCCTTGGCCGGAAACATCGTCCAGGCGGTTGGGATTGACCACCGCCACCGCCGGCGGCAAGCGCGGCTCTGCGGCGTGATGGTCGACAACGATGATCTCCAGGCCGGCTTCGGTCGCTTCGCCCAGCGCTTCGAAAGCCGTGATGCCGCAGTCGACGGTAATCACAATCTCGGCGCCTTGTGCGCGAAGGCGTTTCAGCGCCGGGGCGTTGGGGCCGTAACCCTCGGCCAGACGGTCGGGAATGTAGATCTCGATTTCGATGCCGATGGCACCGAAGAAACGCGACAGCACGGCCGAGGCGGTCGCGCCGTCGACATCGTAGTCACCGAAGACCGCGAGCTTCTCGCCACCCTCGATGGCCTGCAGCAGGCGCTGGGCGGCGCGGTCCATATCCATGAAGACCGAAGGGTCCGGCAGGCAGTCGCGAAGCGTCGGATTGAGGAAGACTTCGACGTCCTCTGGCCCGACACCGCGGGCCGCCAGAATACGGCCGACGACTTCAGGCAGATCGAGTTGCTGCGACAGGGCCAGGCCTTGCCGGCTGTCGCCCAGGCGTTCTTCCCAGCGCTTGCCGGTCAGCGAGCGTTCGACGCCGAGGAAGCAACCGCGCTGTTCCATTTGCCCCCTAGACACCCAAAGTGTCGTACCAAGTCTTGCGATCGAAATTGTGGTGTGCTTCGACGTAGCGGACCGTGCCGGACTTGGAGCGCATGACGACGGAATGCGTGGTCGCACCGCCGTGGAATCGTCGGACGCCGCGGAGCATCGAGCCGTCGGTGACGCCGGTCGCGGCAAACATGACATCGCCGCTCGCCAATTCCTGCAGGGTGTATTTGCGATTGTAGTCGGTCACCCCAAGACGGTCGGCGCGGCGGCGCTCGTCGTCGGTCCGGAACACCAGGCGGCCCTGGAACTGGCCCCCGATGCAGCGCAGCGCGGCGGCGGCCAGCACACCTTCGGGAGCGCCGCCGACGCCCATGTAGATATCCACGCCGCTTTCCTTGCTGCTGGTCGCCATCACACCGGAGACGTCGCCGTCGCCGATCAGCATGATGCGCGCGCCGGCCTCGCGGACCTTGGCAATCACTTCACCGTGGCGCGGACGGTCGAGGATACAAGCCACCAGATCGGAGACATCCATCTGCTTCGCCTTGGCGAGATTCTTCAAGTTGACCGCCGGGTCTTCGTCGAGATCGACAAGATCGTCAGGCAGACCGCCGCCGACGGCGATCTTGTCCATGTAGGTGTCCGGCGCATTGAGGAAGTTTCCGGACTCGGCCATCGCGATCACCGCCAGGGCGTTCTGCCCACCCTTAGCGGTAATGGTCGTGCCTTCCAGAGGATCCAATGCAATGTCAATTGCCGGCCCGCCGGCGCCGACCTTCTCGCCGATGAACAGCATCGGAGCCTCGTCGCGCTCGCCCTCGCCGATGACCACGGTCCCGTCGATGTCCAGACCGTTGAGGGACTGGCGCATGGCGTTGACGGCGGCCTGGTCGGCGGCCTTCTCGTCGCCCCGACCCATGAGGCGCGATGCCGCAAGCGCCGCGGCCTCCGTAACGCGCACCGTCTCCAGGGCAAGATTGCGGTCCATGGAGTTAGCTGGCG
>PJEL010005144.1_pt1 | contig 10596 bp, 12 predicted proteins | sample 1853271 | NCBI WGS metagenome assembly PJEL01 (sample SAMN08108733, study PRJNA415343) | Invertebrate metagenome, whole genome shotgun sequencing project. | host: Globobulimina | place: Sweden: Gullmar Fjord | collected 2015-08 | reverse complement strand
GAGCATGATGACATGTATGATGAGCTCTCTCTCTCGCTTCGGTTTTACTCCTACCTCCCCCGTGAAACCTTTTGTGACTGACTGACTGACTGACTGTTGTATTTTGTGTCAGGGAACGGATTGGAGGGGATGATCAATTTGCAAGTAGTGAACCTGTTGTCGCAGCATCAGGAGATCAGGAACCTTCAGGGCAGGTAATTTGCAATGATGTCACTCATTCTTCTGGGGCAGATAATTTACTATTAACTCCTTCAGTAATAGAGTTGAAATACTAATGCTGTGCTATCACCACCACATGGGCCAATATGTATACCCAGTAGTCTTGCCTCCACAATTTTATTGCCTTTCTATGCCCCACTGGGATGCTTCCATGGTAGATAAAACATAAAGGAATGGGAAATATGTAGGCATAAATCTACATGCCCTTGCTAATCATCTGTCCTCCTCCTTGTCCTCCATTTGATTCAGGTTGAGAAAGAGAACGTCAATGCAGGGGATACGCAAGGTAGACTCATGAATCGTTGTTTGTATTGTGTGTATGTATTATTAAGTAGTGTGTACTGGTGTGGAAATGATGAATAGTATTGACCTTGTGATTTTCTTTGGTCAGTGCCTGAGCCAGAACCAGAAGCAGAACCAGAACCACAACCAGAACCAGAACCAGAGCCAGAAACGATGACTTTTACTGAATATGAGGTGAGAAGTGCTGCCCTTGTCAGCCCTCTCTCAATCTGGAAGGGTGGTCTAGAGGTGTTGATGAGTGTGGTTTACGTTCTTAACAGGCCAAAGTTGCTTTGGAGCGTGCAGAGCTGGCGGAAGCCATAGGAAGGGTTCAAGTGAGACAAGTGCATTGCATTACGGGTTTGCTATGCTACATCTACTTAACGTTTTTTTTGATGATTTTGCTATCCACCCATCCAGTTGCGTGAGGTAGATGACACTGAATTCCAGGGTGGCGTTGTATGCCGTAAACAGGACGTGGTAAGTTTTGTGTTTGTGATTAAGTTAAGCACTCGTCACATTTATATTAAACAGACCTGAAATCGTCGATCTATACCCATATGCTCAGGCTGCAGATGAATTCTTGCCCGCTAAGAAACGCCCACAGAGCACCAACAAGGCGAAATCTAAGGTACAGTACGGTTTTCCATTCCCAGTCCTCCGCAGTATTTCAATTTAATTGGGAATTGAATAGAGCATTTGAATTGCAAGAAGTCATGTCCACGTCGTACCCCACAAGTTTTTTATTCCTGCTTCTTCCATGGTTGATTTGCACTGAATTTTGTGCCGCAAACCCCTACCCGTACCTGCAGAAAATGCCCGGCAAGAAAGGAGAGAAGTTTGTGGATGTATCTTTCTCAAGCTCTGCTCCGGTTTCCCACCCAAGACCAGTAAGTGTACACATGCATTGCTGTTGTGCATATTTGTATTTTGGCAACCCTAATAGGTTCTGTTTTTGTCTGTGTGTCTCTCCCCTATTAGCGACGCGGACGTGGCAGGGGAGGTGGGAGGCAAGGCGGCAGGGGTTACAGGGGGGACAGTAGAAACACAGTTCACCACAGTGGCGAGATGGATAGTCGCACGTTGCCCCCTCAGCATGGAGGTGGACTTTACGGGCCGTCGGAGGCAAGGGGGCAGGTGAGCCTAGCCATTTGCTGTATTGCTTTGAGTGATAAGAATCAAGCTAGGGAAGATGTGATGGTTTCCTGTATTGAATTGTGTGTGTGTGTGGCACACGCCGATTGTAGTGTTGATATTCATATGAACCCTAACACCACGTACTTACTTATTTTTATGTGGTTTCAGATGGACACATCTTTGGCTTCTTTCCCAAGACTGGGGTAGACTAGAGGTGAGAGAATATATATTGGAACTTCGCAGCATTTTGCATTCACCCTTTAATTTTTGGTTGCTTAATGGTATAGGTGGTGCCACCGAGTAATCTATTCTATGCTGCCACATTGCATAGAATAGATTACTATTGGCATGTTTTATGTGATCTACTACGATACGACGACGTTTCGTGGGAGCGTGTGTGGGTGAGGCAGAGGGAGGTTACCTCATCTTGTATTGCAATGGACTCATATGTTCCAGTTTGTTTTAAAGCTTTGATAATGAAGAAGAATAGGCATGTGTGCTTTCAACCTTTTGTCTAAATCTGTGCTGAGAAGATGCAAAACTTAGCCAGGCTCTGTGTGCTTACCGTTATGTTCTGGAGGGCCGGGCCAGGTGATTTTTATTTGCAAATTATAGCAGCCATCATTCTCTTGCACTCGCACCAAAGCGACTGCTGTTGCTTTGAATCGTCATTGGGATGTAACCAACTGGCCAAGAAATGGTAAGAGTTACAAGATATTTTACATCCGTATGAGTTGTGGAGTTAAAAAAATATGCAGAAGAAACAACGAGAGCAGTGACAATAATTACAACACGAACAAACCATGAATATATATATATATGTCCTGTTGGATTGGGGGTAGCATGCATGAATTTTGGGATTTATTATAATCCAATCCACATTTCAATGTGCTGCTGCTACTGCTTCTTTGTAAGCTATCACCAAATTTCTTATTGAATCTCTTAAATTCGTAGTAAACCAAACCCTAACTCTGAGAGAGTGGTGTGTATGTACACCTCTATTGATGTAATTATATTTTAGCCAAATTCTAACCCTAACCCGAACTGTTAGTGCACCACTTTAGGTTGTGGTACACTATGTCGGTTTGCCAGCGCGCAAAAATGACTTATAGCATAGAAGATGATGTTACAGGATGTTGTGAAAACAACGAGAATAGTCGAAACGGGTGCCCAACCACAGACAATGCAGTATAGGTGGAAAATATTATCTAATACACCTATATAGGTGTATCCAAACTCATCAACGGCCTTCTCAAGCACTCTTCGTGGTGATAGCACCTGTTGAGGGGCACGGGTTGGCGCTATTCATCTGTGACTGGGAACAATAGTGACACTTAGGGATATATATATTGCATTTTCTGATTGATTGACGCAATGACTAGTTTACCACGTGCAGTAATCGTGGGATCCTCTAGGACGTGAGTGGCAAGTTGAAGTTGGCGCATGGGGATATTATATACATGAGTGTTGCTGAAGGTTCTAGTGGCTATCAGAGCATGATTGGTGGCTATACGTGTACTTATGAGTATTTTTTAATGGTTTACGTTAGATGTAGATGTTGCCTTCGTATCGTACTCTATAGTGCAAATGCATTCCTTTTTTTTATGGAATTCCAGTTTGTTGTGGTGGTTTGTGTGCTTGATGTCCACCGCTTCCTACACGGTGACGTTAGCCATTAAGTTGGGACCCCGCTTCCGTCCTTAAAGTTTTCTTTTCTGTAGTGGTGCTGCTGCTGATGCAACTGTTCTTTCCCCATGTTTTCCGGGTTATTTGTACCGAAACGATGACGACATCTAATGCGTTCTTCTTCGTTTTATTCATTCTTATATTTGAAGACCTATCGGAAGTTTCTTGGGGTCATTATCGTCCGTCCCATCTACCGACCTTGGCGGTTTTGCAGTAAGGGAGGCTTTGAATAGGTGCGTGTGTACAGGGCAGGCAACCAACACCTTTTATAGTTTTGCACAACCTTTACCTCTTCGTTTACGTGCCGCCTAGATCTGATAAATAGTATATTTAGTTGAATGGATACTTTTATGTGGGTGATATATAGGAACGGGCTCTAGGTTAAATATGTGGGATGCGTGTGTGGGTGTGTGTGTTGGGTTGGCAGGGATGCAACAAGAACAGGAGAGGTGTACGTACATGAGGTCATCTGATACCTGTCCGTAAAACGCTTGTGATTTCAAGGTAGGGGTATGGACAAAGGGGTGATCCATCAGTGCAGATTGTCAATCTCTTTTACATTATTTTTGTCAAGGATGTTGGCTTTATACGGATGTGTTAGTTCCTGCGCGCGATGAATACTATTACCACCAGTATACGTTCTCTGTCTAATGCCACTCAATGAGAAAAGTTAATAACCAGACATTATGTTCCTACCGATGGGACCGTTCTCTTAAATGATTATGTTCAGATCTGGTGTTGCTCCAGATTTGGTTGATGAGGTATACCTGGGAAATGTCCTCTCAGCAGGAGTCGGTCAGGCCCCAGCAAGGCAAGCAGCCCTTAGTGCTGGGCTGCCGTATTCTACAGTCTGCACTACGGTAAACAAGGTAAGGGGGGAGTGATCTTCTTCACAGTGTTAAGTGATGACAACATTGCCCCTTTAATCTACTCACTTTCGGTTATGTTTTGCGTGCTCATTATGAATGAATACTACTTGAAATTTTTGACTTGGATTCTGTTGATGAACAAGGTATGTGCTAGTGGCATGAAGGCAGTCATGCTTGCCGCCCAGCAAGTACAGCTTGGACACCCTGGTGTGCTTGTGGCGGTGAGAATAAGGGGGCATTAACTGTCTGTAATATAAGAGTGATCATTTGAGAAAGCTAAAGGTTATGAGAGAAGAAGATTCAGCGGAAATTTCCCAGAAATTTCCCAGAAATTTCCATTGTAATTGCTTTCTGCATTCAGCACCTTTAGCTCTTTCGTTTAGAGCAGTTCTATTCAGTCAATAATTTTATGTAACATATGTAACAGACAGTCATCCTCTACTTTCAGTTAAAGTGTGAACTTATGGTGGGTGATGTTTTATCCTTTTACTAACCCAAGTCAACAATGCTGCTGTCCTGCTACTTCTTCTCTTCTGGCTTCAGGGTGGATTTGAGTCAATGTCAAGGTCTCCATTCATTGTACCACGTGTTCGGCAGGGCTTGAGGTTGGACATCATTCATTCACTATTTGCATTGTTACTTGATGGCTCCTACACCTGCTGCTGCTTGCCAAATCAAGCCAACCTAGCCTAGCAATGTTCCTACTTGTTCGTTACTATTTTCTTTACTATCTGAATGAATGTAGTAATAATGGCAACTGGATTTTCCTTGACTCCTTAGGTATGGGCATGCAGAGCTACTTGATTCTATGCTTCTTGATGGACTAACGGATCCCTATTCCTCGCAGCACATGGGTATGTATTGAATCACTTTCAATTTGTGGTGTCTTTTTTTACTAAAACCTGCTACTAACTAACTCGAGCCATAAGGTGTGTTCGGGGAAGCCTGCGCTGATAAGTTTGGTATATCTCGGGAGGATCAGGTTCGGCATGCTTCTGCTTTCACACACGCAAAATTCAAACACATAATGAATTTGACAACTTAACACTTAATAACTGAAGGATGCATACGCCATTGAGAGCTACCAAAGAGCTGGGATTGCACAAGAACAGAACAGGCTGACTGAAGAAGTTTTCGCCGTAAAAACTTTAAAAAAACGAAAAGAGGTTCAAGTGACATTCGATGAAGAGGTGAGAATTTGTATCCCGAGATATACGAATGTCTTCATAGTAACAGTCTATAGGACCCTTACCGTGTTCTCTTAGCTATGGTTTGGGGTTTCACATTGACATAAAGGAGGTTAAAAGTCCGCCAGGGAAATAATGAATGAAGACACTAATGCAAACCGCTGTTGGTTCACCTCAGGTCCATAACATCGACTATGATAAGGTTCCATCCTTGAAGCCCACCTTCAAAATGGATGGAACTATTACTGCTGCAAATGCGTCCACGCTCAATGATGGTGCTGCAGCCATGGTTATCATGAGCGAGACAAAGGCATCGAGTCTGGGTTTGGAGCCTGTGGCAAGGTGAGTAGAACGAGCGCCCTATGTGCTTCATGGGGAAAACCTTGTCATCAGTTCATGTTCCTCTATCAAATCTGTGTTTCATCAAAGCACCAGCACATTTTGTCAATATTTGGGTTATGGCTGACCGTGAAGTTTTATACTGTCAGGATACTTGGATTTGCTGATGCCGAGCGCCCCCCGGAGGTTTATTGTTGATGCTTTTTTTGTGCCGAAAAAAAATATGGCTGAGGCTTGACTTGACTGATCAGCGCAGCTGTCACTGCTTGTGTAGGAATTCACGATTGCCCCGTCAGATGCTGTGCCAAGAGCTCTTAACAATGCGGGCGTTTCCCAGTCATCTGTTAGTGCATGGGAACTAAATGAAGTAAGAATGGGGATTGCATTTGCTTTAATAAGCTATAGGAATGATATATTAAGACGGATCATGTAATAATAACTCATACTACTACTACTACTACTACCCAGGCATTCTCTGTTGTGGCTCTTGCGAACATCCAACTTCTCAATCTCGACCCGGAGACAGTCAATGTTAATGGAGGTGCTGTATCCATTGGACACCCTTTAGGTTGCTCGGGTGCCAGGATTATTGGAACTCTTTTAACTGTTCTCAAGCAGAAGTCAGGATCAGTCGGATGTGCAGCCATTTGCAATGGAGGTACGTACTGCCTGGGAGCTGTACTGTTTAGAATGATGATGCTGCATGTAGATTCGCCAACAATTTTGTGTTTATCATATATTCATTCAGTATATGCTGACTACTAGCTAATTTAGGTGGTGGGGCCTCGGCTATTGTTATTGAAAATCTGCAGTAGGAGGCGTGGATGTAAAACTGCCGCCGGCCCTGCTAAAGGCAATCCTGTCACGTCTCACCTGCTGGCGACGTCTACATAATGACTCGTTGTTGGGGGTAGAAAGTATCTCTCATCCATTAGATTATTTATGCACATGTAAGATTTCGATTTCCATTGTGCTGAGGTCATAGTGGGTTATGAGCCAGTGATATCCCCATTTCCATTCTTGCAGGTTATGGAGTATGAAAGATTATTCTATTTCTAATACACGCCAGAGAGAAGTACCACTTGATTTGATCAAGTGGTACTTCTCTCACTCTCTGTAATATCCAATCCAATAATAGTGGTAGATTATTGATTCAAAATAGTAAAACTGTAACACGAGGCAGAATACCTTTGTGGGCCGGCCACTTTTATGTGTGGCTGGCTGTAGAGGGAGAGTAATTCAATTCAACTAAATCTATTACTGTTACAACCCTAACCCTTACTGCAATGCGGAAATTTCACAAATAATCAACACGAGCTGTCTTTAAAAAAATTCACGTCCTTGCTAGTGTGAACACTCAGTGTGTTATCAAGTACAAGGGATGATAAGAGAGTAGTGTAGTATAATCAGCAAATAGCTGCTGCCACTTTATTCAATGAGCATTAAAGCCGCCCTTCCTCGGAAAGATACACCGAGAGTCCAAAGTGGTGTGATCGATACAATCGAGAGTCTTTCAGTTACACCACCTTGCTACACGTAAGCACGTGTACCTACCACCCAGCCAGTCATATACTGTGCCATCCATCGTATAACCGCTACACAAAAATCTCCAAATTCCTCGACACCTGAGCCAACTCCCTTAGTTCTACGTGTATCAATAGTAGCAGTGGACTTTGCAACCAGGCGAAGAGAGGCTGGCTCTTACAAAGATACTACAAAGGGGTACGTAAATTCAGGAAAAAGTATCATCACGGGCGCGCCAGGTGATCGTACCCATCTCCCGTAGCCAACCTAAGCCCGTAGATAGCATACATTTTTTATGTCTGCTAGTACATAGGGTGCTGCTTGCGTACTGTGGTTTACAGCAGCCATGCATGCAATATACACAGCCTCTAAATCTGAACGAAGTACACACACATATACATCATCCAGCTTTCTCCCATTCTTCTGATATCAAGCTGTCGGTTCGTGCTAATGGTCTTTTGCCACAGGCAACTTCTTCAACCTCCAGCTCCAGCTAGTGATGAGCAGCAAAACACAAAGCCCCCCCTCCCTTACCTTTATTCTCGATCCTGGGTCAAATAGTTGTTAACAATATACCACCACGACATTTGACACGGCTACAGCCAAGCATTCTTTAGACTCAACTTTGGCAGCCCAACCATGTGGGAGGTCAAGGTGAACAATGGGAATGATAGCCATACCATTGTTGCATACCACCGTAGGAAGGGGCTGTTCAGCTAGCTCTCTTGCTCTACCGTAGTACTGTATTCATAATAGTTAATGTGAAGGAGGGGCGTGAAGAATCCTGATACTGCAACAGCCCACGTTGGATGAAAGAAGGTGTTTGTAGAAGCCTTGATGGCAAGCAGCTCATTCTCCTTCGTGCAACAAACGTATTTGGGGTCGACTATCATAACTGCTGATGGTTTCAACCCTATTTTGCTTATCCTATGGCAATAATGGTGACGGGGGAACACTTGTCATTGGCGGGCATCAGCCCTGGTGCCGAGCGGGTTTTTAGCAAAGTAATCTTTGGCGTCAAAGCCTAGGTTGTGAACGCCGTCTTCGTAGTCATCATATAAGCGATAAGCCTCAATTATATTGTTGGGAATCTTGTGCCCTAATTCAGTACGCAAGCCTGGCCCAGACAGAAATTTTACCTGCAGTTACCAGTAGTAGTGCTTCAGTAAGTGTGATGATGTGGCTGCTGTCTGTTGCAAAAAAACAAAAAAAACAAATCTAAACTCTAACCCTAACCCTAACAATATTCAAAATATAGGGTGTGTGGGGATACAAAAGGGGAAAGGAACTCGGCAGCAACTACAGTGAGACTCAGGCTGCTCTTACCTTCTGGAGAACTCTTTTGTCAAGAACCAAAGATGTGACACGCCAAGCATGATCGACAGCTCGACTGGCATGAAGGAACAGTGCAAACTGAAGCCTCATGGGGTAATGTTTGCTGATTAATTGGAAGGCATCCATTATGATGAATCGAATAGGTGGAAGAGAGTTCAGACCAACTCCACGGCAGTCCACTGGACAATTAAAGAAGTGAGACTTACTTTAGCGAAACGAAAAATTCCAAGATGATTACTACTGAATGAACTGACTACTTCAAGTTGAGTTATCGAAGAGTATGTATGCAAGGCTTTTTAAGATGGGCTAACATCTTAACTAGATGCATCGAGTAGTTGTCTCATAAATGGGTTGTTGTTGTGAAAGCTACAGTTGCATCTATGGCATTACCTATAACTCCCATTCTGGTCACTCCTACAGGCATCATGGATACAGCCCTCTCAATGCTGTAGATGAGAAGGCTCATAGCATCATCAGCAGTGGAAGGGTTAGCATACTCCAACTTCCCTAATAGACCTGGTCGAAGGTGTAGGAGAGGGTGCCCTTCCCTACAGGCAGCAGACAGCAGATGAATGGCAGAAAAAAAAATCAACAAATGGTCGAGCGAGCTGAGCTGTAGCATGCATGCATTCCCAGCCATCACATCACCGTAGGTACCGGTCTTTGCCTCCAACAAAAATGATTCCGTGTGCTGCCAGCTTTATCACAGGTTGAGCAGGAATCCCACGTAAAGGTGAGCACTGAGGGTCAGGGGTGGTTAAGTAAATTGAGTTGTATTTCATGAAATAACATTAGTCGCGCGTGTCATAGAGACCCCTTTGAAAGTCAGTCTCTTTTCCTGCCTCATTCTTCGCCTCCTACCTCTTTTTTCCAATTCTCTTCTCGCCAGTTCACCTTCACAGGAAGTTAGGGTTAAACTCTAAGGGGCTCCGGGTGTTGGGCAGAGACTAACAGGAGTCAGTCACCGTTTGCTCCATATGACCAATAAAGGAAACTCCGCTGCATTTCATTGAGTGGTGACACAGTTCCATGTATCTTGGGAATGTGAAGCGGAAACGAGGAAGAGAGAAAGATAGAGTGCCTCAGTCAACCCAACAACATGCACAGCAGTACAACAAGCAGTACAGAATCAGTGATTATTATAATGTCCAACCTAATGATGTTGTTATCTGTTGCAATGTCATGCTTCACAACCCTGGAACGGTTAATTAGCTGTGATGGCCCCGAGTGTGCCTTGATCTAACAGAGAGAGGTTGGAGAAACATGAATATATATATGACTGGGTCAGGCAGAATTGATGATGTTATTGGCAAGGAAGGTCATTGACCCTGAAAGAGGAGGGCTGGTTGGTAGTTTCGACTGCTTGGCTCGCTCGAGAGTATGAAAGACAGGAAATACGAGAATTGAGAGTATATATAGGTTCGGGTAAGTCATAACTTCTCCGCTTTACGCTTGAAGAGAAAAAATGGGGAACTGTCTATTCTCAGGATCCGGAGCGCGTAAAGCCAGAAGGCAGAGTTCCAGACAACGATCGACATCGCCGTTGCCGACGCAGCTCCAACCATGCCGAAACGTGGAATGAGAAGTGTATTCAACACGATGTTTACGATCGCCGATATAGATAACCCTATAAGGCTGTATCGCTCGTTTCCACTCATCGACAACAGATTGCCGACAGGCCCAAAAAACGCGTTCACCATCTGACCAAGCATCAAAATCATCAAGGGCGTAAAGGCTGGCAGATAATCCGCGCCGTAGATTAAACTGATTGCCGACTGACCAAATAGCCAAAGGAAAAGCATCACCGGCAGCGTAAACGCCAACGAGGCCAGTGCGCCAATACTAGCAAGTCTTTGCAGCAACACCATGTCTTTACGCGCATAAATCTCGGCAAATCTGGGTTGTAGAACCAGATTGACGACAGTCAGCCCAAACACCGCCAAAGTCGCAACAGATGAAGCAACTCGATATTGACCGACTTCTACGTTGTTCTTGAAAAATCCAAGCATGATCAAATC
>PJEL010005143.1_pt1 | contig 10596 bp, 11 predicted proteins | sample 1853271 | NCBI WGS metagenome assembly PJEL01 (sample SAMN08108733, study PRJNA415343) | Invertebrate metagenome, whole genome shotgun sequencing project. | host: Globobulimina | place: Sweden: Gullmar Fjord | collected 2015-08 | reverse complement strand
CCAAGGAGCATGATGGCGGAGGAATTGATGGGGCCGGTGTCGGCAAAGGGGTCGACAAAGCGCGCTTCAGGATGTGAAGCGTAGCGAGTCTCGCTGTCTTGCGGGCTCCGAGTCGAGATGGCGAACCCGAGGTGTACCAACTGGCGCCCTTCGTCGCGCCACACGGGCAAGCCGGTGAATCGGCCGGTTACTGACAAGGTCGAGGAGGAAGCGTTGTCTTCGTTATTCGAGCCGAATGAAAAAAAGCCGACCGCCCACGTCATACTTTGTTTCGCGATACTACGATGGACCATGTAGCCGAGGTTGTTGCCGGGGCCAAAGGTTTGCACGGGCAACGAACGCTCAAGAAAGCCGTTGTGGAAACTGCCTGAGACCCGTTCAAGGCTGAAGGGCTCCTGGAAAAAGCCGACGCGAAAATCGCCAATATTGTATCCGAATACGTTCAGACCACTGTCGATACCCTCAATATAGGCGTTCCAGAGCGATAGATCGGCACCGAAGTCGTATCCTAAAACGTAGCGAAAATGGTTATCGATGATGCCGTCGGCGAAGACTGTGAACCGGCGTGCTCTGATCGAGTCATCGAGTTCGCCGAGTTCGATCTCGATGTCGTCGTCTCCCCTTGCGACGGTCCCATCGAGTTGCAATTTGGCGTATGCCCGTACGGTGACCCGATCGTCGAAGAGGTTCCAGGTCACGAGGCCGCGCGCCGCGTCGGTGAAGAGATCCCACTTTTCTCGTGCGCTCCCGTGGGGGTTGCCGGGCGCTGCCGCGGCCGTTTTCTCAGCGTCGTTTTCTGACGGTTCAGCCGTGGCCTCATCAGGGGCCGATGGTGGGTTTGCCGGCTCTTCGGTTTTGGACATCGCCGGGCTTTTATCCGGGTCAGCGTTCAGTGGAGGGTCGAGCGTCTTAGTAACAGCGGACGGCGTGGGAGATATCTCTGTGGCCTGGGTCCATGAGCCTAACGATCCTAGGATCGCCAGAATCGCAACGGTGCACCAAAACGCCCTGGCGCGTACCATTTTCCGAATTTGTCGTAGCGTCGAGCTCACCTCGTGTACTCCCTGCGCGGTGGTTGTTATCGGTGGTTACTTTAGCATAAACGAATCGCCGTCTCGGGTAGATTCAGGTAGACAGGAACTGTGCTATCCCTGGTTTTTCGGGGTCAACGCCAGAGACTACATGAACGCGAAATTTTGCAGTGTCTTTCAGTCATCACAGCTCGTTTTCGATAGGTAGCCACGATAACAAACGGGCGCCGATTCGCCGCCATATCGAAGCTCCGGGATCGTGCTTCCAATCGATTTCACCCTCTGGTCCAGTGCCGGTCCACTTCAGTGATCCGTGCTCATCAAGGCTCAGTCGAAAACTATTGGCAGGATCAAAGTCCTTTGCCATCTCGTCGATCACCTGCGCGGCGAAATTTTCACTTGTTATCAGTAAGCCGATCTCTGAGTTCCAGACTCGGGAGCGCGGGTCCCTGTTGTAAGAGCCGATCAGGCTGATTTTGCGGTCGAAAACGAAGGATTTGGTATGCAAACCGGCGTGGGAGTCGGCAATGGGGTTCTCGCCCTCTTTGAAGTGCTCCAACAACGCCGCATCGGCCCGGAGTTCGTGAAGCTCAACCCCGGCGTGGAGGAGTTTCTTGCGCAATATTGTGACACGAATTTCCAGCGATGCATCGTTGAAGTCAGCAGTAGATCGCAAATGGTTTCCTCCCGGAGATGGTTGGCAAACGGGGTTATACTTTGAGTGCAGAGATGATATTTTCATCACCACGTAATGCTTTCAGGAGGTCGAAAGTCATATGAAACATATCCTTGTTATCGTTCACATTTTTCTGCTTGTCGCTGCGGCTGCAGTCGCGAGCGATGAACACCACGGTAGCGCTGAAGCGGCCGAGCACAACGCGAGCGGTCACCACGAGTATAAGAATGAGTTTGCCCTCTTTTTGGGTGGCACCGACGAGAAAGGTCATGCTACAGAAAGCACATTCGCACTCGAGTACCAACGTGAATTGGCCGCGGGCTGGGCTTTAGGCGGGATTATCGAGCATGCAGGTGGCGATCTTCGGAATACCATTTTTGTGGTGCCGGTGTACTGGAAGCCTGTAGCGGGCTTGCTTCTGCTGGCTGGACCTGGGGTGGAGTACCACGAGGGGCGCGAAGGTGGCGAGCATTTCGCCTCGGACAAATCAGAAGTGAAGTCCGACGAGAACGAAATCTATTTTCTCTTCCGGGTCGGAACCGGATACAGCTTTCATGTCGGCGAGCGGTACAGCATTGTGCCGAACGTGAATGTCGATTTTGTGAATAGCGAAGAGGTCTTGGCCTATGGTGTGAGCTTCGGGGTGATGTTTTAGCCAGAGTTTCTCACCGGTGTTCGTATCGTAGTCCTTCGTAAATGCTTCGAACAGGAGAAAGAGTATGTCTGAGACAATGCGGAATGTTCTGAACACGCGGTGGGGATGGTTGGCGGCAGGAATCGTCTTCGGCCTGGTCTTGGCGGGGAGCGGGCTCACCGCTCAAGAACCACCAACGCAGACAACTGTGTTCCAGGACTCTATGACGGTCTACCTGAAAGCGCACGGAGGCAAAAAGACTGCCGAAGAAATCAACAAGGCGTGCAAGACCTACGCGCCGGCCGGGTGGAGCTTCGCCGATATGGAGCCGTGGGTGGAGGACGGTGACCAGAAGGGAGTCTGGGTGACCTTCGTCAAGCCTGCGCTGCCCTGAGAGAAGTGCGGGCTGAGAGACTGATCTCGATCAAAATCGAAGTTCGGAATCAGGATAGGTTTCTTAGGAGCTTCCCACCCTGGCCGGGCCACAGGGATACATCGGTGAGAAACTCACAGCCCGGAACGCCACAATCCAGAAGACAACGCAAGGGCGCAAAGACGCAGAGACGCAAGGTTTGGGATTTTCTTTGCGTTCATTTTCTATTCCGGTCCATCCCGAAGGGATTCCCGCTTCCCCCTCTACTGACCCTTGTTGCCAAGTACATCACTGTGAACAAAAAAAGCCTCCCAGGCTTTCCTGGGAGGCTTTCGCAATTCGTAAATTGAGAGTGGCGGCTATTCTTGTCCGAGGCCGTCTTCGTGTTCTCTCTTGAGATTTTTCCACATTTTGCGGAATTCTTTCTCTTCGGCCTTGGTGAAGATTCTGAAAGGAACCTGCACGGTACTGTTGGCGAATTTGACGTTGAGATAGTACTGGCCGACGTCAATTCCATCGGGAAGGTGGAAGTAGATTCGACCGACGCATGCCCGTTGATAGTTCAAGCTGACCTGGTCGTACGCAATTATTCTGGCTTTACCGGAGAGGTCAGAAAAGAAATTCATTGTGCAGGCATGCCGGGCGCCGACCGGGAAGTAATTGATCGAATCCCGCACCATATTTGCCCGTCTGTCAAGGGCCATGAGATTGGCTTTGTTGAATTCCGGTTGGGACGCCAACTGTATCGTTGCACCGCTCGGAGTCGTGACCGAGAGAGCTTCACGTAAAAGCACCTGTTCTTTGACGTTTTGGCGCAGTGTGATTCCCATTTCGAGCAGTAACCATTCGTCACCGACCGAGCTATTAGCGGTTCGATATCCGAGGGTGATAAAACCTTCGTCGTTGTAGGCCATACGTACGAATTCGCCTTGTAAGGTAAAGACCCCAGGTTCGCTCAGTTTGGGCTTCTCAAGACCTTCGAGCTGAGCCTGTGCGATCGATGTTCCACCGACCATTACGATCAGGGCTAGGACCAGTGTGAATCCCCACGCCGAAAGGCAGCGGGACCTCTCTGCCGTTTCTCTATTCTCCTTCATTCTATTTTTTCTCCGCTTTGACTTTTCCCTTGTGGGCGTTTTCAAAACCTTCACGAAGCTGAGTCGCCCAAATTGTCATCATCTGGTCGCCTGCGGCCTTGTTGAATGCTTTGGTAGCCCACTGAGCGAAGGCATGGAACTGGTCTTGGCGCTGGTCGACAACCCGCCCAAGAAGATCACCGCTCACAGAATCGAAGATCTCAAGATACAGAGTCATATAGCCTGCAGAAGACACTCGAGTTCTATAAGACGTGTCGACGACTGGTGCGCTGATGTTCAAATTGATGATCGCCGGACGCAGTACGAGCGCCGTCGCTTCAGGAGCGGTTACGAGGGGAATTCCACCCTTTTCTTTGAGTTCTCGGGTGAAAACTTCATTAAACAGCTTTGCGACATCGGTCTTGATCCGTTCAATATCATGATCGGAGACTTTATTGGCGCTAACGGAGTTACCAGCATTTTTGTTGAAATTTCTTGCCCAATTCTTTTCAAAAGCAACCTGGCAATCCATAAGAATAAGTTTGTTGTATTTGCTGAAATCAACATCTTCGTCGAGATATACGAAGCCGTATTTGCTTGTCTCGGCAAGTTTTAAGCCGTCAAAAGAGACCTCTGGCAGCGTCTCTTTGTCGCCTGCGAATAGACCGGGGACCAAAAAAGTGACCACCAGCAGTAGCGATAGGGCCAGCTTTACGCCAGAATGCGAATACCCATTTTCATTTTTTCTCAAAAACATTTTTCTAATCTCCTTTTTATCAAAGTTACGCGGTTGACGGTTTCAAAGTTTCACGTGCGGCTGGGTTCTTCCAGATCCTATTCAAGAGATTGCCGTTCTCTCTCAATTTGTTCCCCCTTGTGAATATCCGCTTGCAATTCAGATGCCACGTTGTCCACAAAATTCAGATTGCCCGAAGCATGAATTTTATCATGGTTTTCCTCGCACTTCTTGGTAGGGAATACCTCGAAAAGCTTAAGTATTTACTATAGACTGGAGAAGCAGACACGTTGAGCGAATGGCAATCACGGGCACAGAGTGTGCTTCGTGCGTTGAAATGAAAATGAATACCGACAACAGCAGATTCCAAAGGAGAAGAAAAATGAGACGTTTGTATGCAGTCGCACTGACGCTCGTGCTTGCAGCGACCACGTTTGTTGCATCTGAGGAGAAGAGTATTGAACTCACAATGGCTCAGATTCAGGCGAATCGAAAGGCCATCATTTCAGAGATCGTGCAGCCGAAGCCGGATCAAGAAGAGGCTTTTTGGAAAACCTACTGGGAGTATCGCGGCCACGTTGCCCAGGTCAATGACAAGGGAATCGCTTTGATCGACCGCTACCAGGAGAACTACGGGGCTGTCGAAGATGCTATGGCTACGGAGATGATTGAAGAAATCCTCGCCAACTATGCACGAAGGGCGGAACTCAAACGTACTTATGTCAAAAAGATACAGAAGATTCTGACTCCCACACAAGTTGTTCGTTGGTACCAGATCGAGAAAAAATTAGACGCCATGGCTTTAGCCGAGGTCGCAGCCTCGATTCCCTTCGATAGTTGATCCGGTACTGGAAAGGACATCTTAAAATGACCAAGAAAAATATTCTTATTGCGGCTCTCATGATTCTTATCGCCGGACCGGCCGTGGCTGAACTGCAACTCAACACCCGCTTGGCAATGGCTGATATCGAAAATGACCGAAAAACGATTGTCCTGGTGACGATCGACCCGTCGCCAGAGCAGTCCAAGAAGTTTTGGGAAGCTTACGATGCCTACCGTGCAAATATTCGCGAACTCGATGTCAGCGCTGCCAAGATGATGGAAGAGTACGTTGCGTCATATGCGTCGCTCAACGATGAGCAGGCCAAGCGTATGCTGAAAGAGTTCACCAAGATTGAATCAAAACGAGTAGAGATTCGCAGCAAGGCCGCACGCAAATTGGGAAAAATCCTGACTGCGAAACAGGTGTTACGCTGGCTTCAAACTGAAAATAAGATGGATGCAGTTACCGGCCTTGCGGCTGCGATTGCAGTGCCCATGAACGAGTGAAACGAACGAAACGAACGACTCGAAGATCAACAAAGCGCAAAACGTAAGTTGAAGCCTGATCACTATTTGGTCCTCCACTGTATGTGGGGCCACAACAAGGGATGGATAGAACGATATGAAGAAGACCGTACTAGGCATGACAGTATGTTTCGTAGTTCTGGCGCTTGTTGTGCCGGGTTCACTGTGTGCTGAGGAGCAAAAGAGTTCAGCGGAACTGAAAAAAGAAGCCAGCCGAGCCGAGATCAACGAGATCGCTGAAGCGACGCTGCAGACTTTGTTTAAAGCGAACGGCAAAGCTAAAGAAATCTATGATGCGGCTTATGGCTGGGCCGTATTTGACAATAGGAAGGTCGCTTTCGTAGTTTCCGGGGGTGGCGGAAAAGGCGTCGCTGTTCACAAAGAAACGGGCGAGAGGATCTATATGAAAATGGGTACTGCTGGGATCGGTTTTGGTCTTGGCACCAACAAGTATCAGATCGTATTTCTTTTCCAGAACAAAACCACAGCAACGAATTTCATCGAGAATGGCTGGCAGGCGGATGCCGGCGCCACCGCTGCTGCCGGCAAGGAATCGGTCGAAGGGAAGACCAATTTTGTCAATGGCATTGCGATTTACCAGCTCACCGAAAAAGGCCTGATGCTCAACGCCGATATTGCCGGCACCAAGTATTGGAAAGACAAAGATCTGAACTGATCGAAGGAAGCGAGTGTATCCCGCCAAATAAGGCGGGGTACATGTCATTGGAGGTGATCTGTGGATCCCCAATCTATGGATGATGTACTCAACTTGGCGATCGCCGAAGAAGAAAAAGCGATGAAGAGCTATCGGGACTTGGCGGCCAAGACAAGTGACGACGAGGTTTGCGAGATGTTCAGGCAGTTTGCATTGCAGGAGGAAGCCCATCGGCAATCCCTGATGCAGGTTCGCCTTGGTGATCTCGAAATCTTCGCCAAACCGTGGCCCGAAAAGAGTGAATTGCTCTTTGTTCCACCAGAGGGCGAACTGGATAGCGACGCCGACGCGCTGGCCGTGATTCTTGCAGCTATCGATTCGGAAAGACGTGCATTTATGCTCTACAAGGCTCTTGCTGCACGCAGCGAAGACAATGGTATTGCCACTCTTCTTGATGCGATCGCCCGCGAAGAAGCGCATCACTGGCATACTCTCGAGAAGATCTACAATACGATGTGCGGCCTCGGTGAAGGAAACTGAGTCTTACTGTTATTCAGCACGGCGCTCGCGGTCGGAATCGCCCTTCCCGAGGGAGCCCGGCTCGTCCTTTGCTCAATCTGCGCTTCGCTTGGTTGAGCAAAGGATCGAAGCCCGGCACACCCGTTGGTCGCGCCCTAAGACAGTAGCGCTCAGTCTGTAGGGTGGGCCTTGGCCCACCATTTTCGGCTGAGGTGGGCCAAGGCCCACCCTACCTTCGTGCCGCCATTCTTCTCTGTAGCACCGCAATGCGATTCAGTTGCGTTCGTTGAGGCGGCGTTCGAGTTCGTTGAAGGTCATGCCGAGGCGTTCGGCTGTGCCAACGGCTAATGAAGTCGTTGCGACGCCGCGCACAAACCGGTATGTGGCGCCGCGGTCCCCGTCAACTTCAGCTTGCAAGAATGCGAGCCCGTTTGTTGAGTCTTGGGTGCTCAACTTCTGGGCGAAGTCGAGAAAATGGGTCGTGACGAAAGCGATGGGCTTGATGCGCTCAAGTAAACGCAGCACGGTTTCGACGATTTCGATGGCTTCAGAAGGGTTGGTGCCTGAGCACAGTTCGTCGAGCAGGATCAAGGCGCCTGGCGGGACCGATTCAAAGAGGGTGCGCAGGCGCATCAGTTCAGTGCCGAGGCGGCCTTCACTTTGGTCGGCGCGATCGACCTCGATAATCGAGGCAAAGATGCTGCTGACAACGGGTAGTTTTGCCTGCTTACAGGGCACGTAGAAACCCGATTGTCCAAGCACTTGGGCAATGCCGACGGCCTGGAGCAGGCGGGTTTTGCCGCCGGAATTGGGCCCCGTAACGAGGTTGACCGGAGTCGTCGATTCCATAACGAGATCCGAAGCAATCGGTCGTCTAGTGATCGCCATGAGCAAGGGATTAAAAAGTCTGTCGAGTTCCAAGCGGGCGCCGGGAGCGATTTCGGGTAGGCAGATTTCGAGACCCCGTGATCTTGCTTCGGCAGCGAAACCCCGCACGGCCTGATAGGTTTCGAGATGGCCGAGAAGTTGAACAATACGAACAAGCGCCGGCGCGATCTCCTGGTAGATGCCCATCACCAGGCGATCGACCATCTCATCGGCTCCGAGGTCGTAACGATGGTAAAAAATGCGCAATCGGTCCCACCAGCGCCGCAGAGGTCTCTTGAAGAAAGGGTTGTTCTTCAATTCTTTAAGGCCTTCGATTTCGAGGTGGCGCAGTTTTCCGTCTGCGCCGATTGTTGCGCCGAGTTTTAAGCTTGCCATACCTGCTTGGTGGTCAAGAAGATGAATCATCTTCTGATATGCGGGGGAAGCTCCGAGCACCGAAGCAAATCCGTGAAGACGCTGCAGGCCCGATCGTGTGTTCGCGAAACCTTCGTTCATGACATCAACAACACTGCGCAACGAGCGAAGTACATCCAACCGAAAACGCACGGGTTTGAGGCGGGCGTCATCCCGTGCGGCGCGTAATAGCATCAACAAATGAGCGCTTCGAATCATGACATTCTCGAAGGCTTTGTTGATGTCGTCGCTCTGGTCCAATTCTCGGAGAATCGCTTGCCGGTATCTTGTCGTCGCGACATCGGCTGGCGGGTTTGCTAATACACGCTCGATAAATTCGCGATGACAAGGGAGGTTTCGGCCTTCGATGTCAATCCGAAAACAGCCGCGCACCAGTTCTGAGAGGAAAAGATCGTCGAAATAGAGATCTGGTTGCCACATCGAATCGCCGGCAAACATCTCTTCGATCTCACGGTCGATTTCACCAACGGCGGCGCGGCCGAGAAAAGCAAGGTCGATCAGATTACGCAAATGCGGCGTATCAGGACCGGGACCCGCCGCAGGTGAAAGGAGGTCGGGCAAGGCAAGATCGTTGAGTTCATGCGCTTTCTCGGCCCCAGCCGTTGAGCCTGTCAGCACCCGGCGAACTGCATCACCGAATGCTGAACCACCTTGGGCGCCGACATCTTTGCGGTTTCTGCTGCCAGGACCACGATCGGCCCGGCTCCGGAGATTTGATCTACGAACAACCATCGTCTCTAGTGTATGACGACTTTGCGGCCAGAAGGTTCCATTTGCTAAGAATTCACGGTGTTTGATGTCTTAGATATGCGGGCTAGTACAGCCTCTCCGGCTTGACGCTCATGACCCGGTAGGGCTGGTTGCCGAAACTCTCGATCGTTATGGTCGTATTTTCGAATGAAATCTGCGCCGCAGCGATAATGCCGCCGGCTCCTTCATCGTTAGCGTCGAGATGGAGTTCAACAATGCCGAATGAATAATTCCTGGATCTATTCGAATTGATGATTTCTTTGAAGGTGATCGTGCGGTCGGTGATGCCACGGATGATACGCCCGTTTTGGGTTGGTACCGATTCGATCAGACGCAGGTGGTAGCGGGTATTAGGACCGATTCGAAACCAGCCCATGGGCTCGATATCGGTGACGGCTTTGTGTAGCGCCTTCTCGCCGCCTTCAATGAGGATTTTGGTCAGGGCGTTGATCTCATCGACGCTGGCGTAACGGTGTGCATGCAGGTCGATAGAGGCGGCATTGCCGCCGCCGAGACCGCTCATTGCGACGAGACGGCCGCGAAAACGCTCACCAGTAGCCGAATCGCCGCCGGTCGAGGCGCAGGCCATGAGATGAACGGAACAAAACATCATCAAAAGGTACAAGAGGCGACGGCGCATGAGGGCGCTCCTTCTCCGGCAGCATGGCGGTACCGGATCTTTGATAGCGAGCATCATATCAGGGAGGCCTCTGGGTCTGCTTCTTGGTACAAAATGTTCCTTTTTCTCGACCTGCTGGGGGTGCTCCGCTATGCTCCTGGAGAGGAGACTTCATGACGAATCGAAACGCAGTATCTCTGGTCCTTGTTTGTGCCTTTTTTCTAATCGCCTGCCCAATACCACCGGGGCCTCAGGCTGAAGAAGGGCAGGTAGATTCGGGTTCTTCGGTTGTCGATGGAGAAGCCGATGGACCACAGACTTTTGATGCTCTTCCCGCCGGAATGAAACTCCATGAGCCGATGAGTGGTGATCTTGATGAGATGGCCGAACGCGGCTTTATTCGTGCGTTGGTCAGTTATAGCAAAACGATGTATTTCCTTGATGGGGGACAGCAGCGCGGCATTTCGTATGAAGCCCTCAAGGAATTTGAAAGCTATATCAACAAGAAACTCGGCCGAAAGACGATCAAATTGCAAGTGGTCATCATTCCGGTGCCGAGGGCAAAGCTCTTTTCTGCGCTCGAAGCGGGTCTTGGCGATATGGCGGTCGCTAATCTCACGATGACTCCTGCTCGCCAGCAACTGGTCGATTTTTCAGATCCGGTGGCGAAGGATATTTCTGAGGTCGTCATCACGGGCACTGGGTATAAGAAGTTGAATTCGCTGGATGACCTTTCAGGCAAGCCGGTGCATGTGCGTCGATCGAGCAGTTATTATGATTCTCTGATTCGTATTAATCAGGAGCTTGAAGCGAAGTCTCTGGCGCCTATCAATATCGTTGAGGCCGACGCTTTCCTGGAAGATGAAGACCTGATCGAA
>PJEL010005142.1_pt1 | contig 10598 bp, 22 predicted proteins | sample 1853271 | NCBI WGS metagenome assembly PJEL01 (sample SAMN08108733, study PRJNA415343) | Invertebrate metagenome, whole genome shotgun sequencing project. | host: Globobulimina | place: Sweden: Gullmar Fjord | collected 2015-08 | reverse complement strand
ACTTCTACAGCCACCAGACTAGACACACCATGAGTGTGAACAGGCCGGTTTGAACTCTGCTTATAGGCCTCCGCTCCACTGCTGCGGGTAGCTCATTGTTTTAAGTGGTATTATAAAGAAATAAAGAACTTGGATAAATTAACCATGTTAGACACGGTATAAAATACCCATGTAAACCAACACTAATAAATTAACTGTTAGACAGTTTTAAAAGTGCTGTTTGTGTTTACACTCTCAATTTTTAACGTAATTGAGCAACGAATAAAAAGAACTTTGCCGAACTCATCAGAATAGGGTTAACGGCTCCCTATTGACGGCCAGTTGTGGCCGTTTCGTTTAACTTACCTCTATTGCTTTATTTATTTGCTCTCTTTTATCTTTGTTATACAAACATTGTAATAAATAGAAGGGCGACGGGTTTCCGCTTTTTGGGTGGTGATAGGTTAATTTTTTTAACGTCTCGTAAACTAGTTGTGACTTTTTAGAGGCTTTTAATATTGTTACCTGGTAGCCCTCTAATTTAATTAACTTTTCAGTGTGTAGATTTAACAATATTGCCCTAGCTCCGCCTATGGTCTGAACTGCTTTTTTCAAATCGTGATTAGGTGCTAAAACTTGTCTGCCATAGTCGGTTTCATGAACTGACTTTTTAGCTTTTAATATTACGCCCTTTTTAGTGGCTTTTTTAGTTGTTGTTTTGTTTACTGTTTTTGTGTTTTTCATAATTCAAATTTTAATTGTTGTTTTTTTTATTTTATTATATTTAATAATTGATTCATTTCAATATTACCATTATTTAAGAGCTGCATTAAAATCAATGTTTTAACCTCTTTGTTTCCTTTTTTAAATTTACTTCGACCTTCAACAGATAAGCCATAAATCCAGTTTTTATTTAATAATAAATTTTTATTTGCAATAACGCAATTTTTCATAATTCAAATTTTAGTTTTGTGCATTGGGTGCCCCCGTTTTAAATATTAATCTAAACTATGAATTAAAACTGAATTAAACAAATATTAAAACACTTTTATTATAATTTATAATCATTCTAAATAAGAATTAAAGCACGTTTAAAACATTATTTCGCCCCGAATGGATAACACAGAATAATATTTTGTAATAGTCAGAGAATCAAGAATTTAGTTTTAACAAATGTTATATTAATGATATAATAGTTCAGGGATTTGGGGTAGGGGTATTCCGTTGGGGGAAGGTGTGAAAGTGTTTAAACAATTCCAACGAGAAAAGCAAATTATAAATGTTAAAATATGTTAATAGGATATAATAGAGCTGAGGCAGTAACAACAGCACACCGGAACCAAAAGAGGCAAAAATATTGGACAAAACGAACCGAAACAGATACCCCCCCACGTTTTTTTTGGACACTTTTCCCACAGGCACACGGGCGCAATACATACATATAACCCACTCCCTCTAATTATCTGATATTATTTTTTGGCCGAGCACTTTTATTATTATATTTGGGGATGGAGATATATGTTCAAAGTTTATTAAAAGTTGGAGTTATGATTGGTGTAGAATACTTTGGGCCATCTAGGGGGTACGATGATTATGAGTTAAGTATATACTTGTTGTTTTTTCGTATTAGTATTAATTGGAAATAAAAATGTATATTTGCTGTATGAATAACAGAGATTATACAATTAAAAACGGAAGGCTAATTAACAATGCTCCTGATTCAGAGATGGGTATTGTAAAAGCTGCTAGACTAAAGAAGATGATGAATAGAGCTGAAAAGGTTCGAATGATTGCTGAGGGAAATGAACTAGCTAAAGCCAACCTAGACTTATTTAAAAAACTTTAACGTTTTCTTTCTCCAACAATTCTCGTTCTCTTGATGGATAAAAAGGGGTGTTGCCAACTAGGTAGCACCTTTTTTTTTGTGTTGGTTTTTTTAAGTAGATCACTTTTCGTGCAGTTTTTTACAGGTTTTTTAATTTCCGATAAGCGTTTTTAAACGTTTTAAAACGGATAAATCGGCAAAAAGGTGTTGGTTTTGGGCCATTAGTGTTGGTTTTGTGTTACGTTTTTTTTAAACTAACACTTCATATAAGGTGCTCTATTGTTCTGATTATCAGTTAGTTAAACTACTACTAGTGTTATAATGTTACTTTTTAGGGGGGGGTAGGAGAAAAAAAAATAAAAAAAGAAATAGTAAAATAAAAAAAAAGAAAGTAGGGGAGAAAAACCAACACTGTAACACTAATTAATATTTGTGACATAATAGTTGCGTGAGAATAGTTTTTGTATATATTTGTTGTGACTTTAATAAAATTTAATACAATGATTGTAAAAGAGATAAGCTTCGATGACGAGGCTAGAGAGAAATTAGTTAGTGGCGTAAATAAAATTGCCAATGCTGTAAAGAGTACTTTAGGGGCTCGTGGTCAAACAGTATTAATAGAATCAGAAAATCATTTAGGTGGAGTAACTATTACTAAGGATGGTGTAACCGTTGCTAAGAGTATTGCTCTAATGGACCCTACAGAAGATCTAGCGGTTAGAATAATTAGAGAGGCTGCTGAAAAAACAGCTAATGAAGCTGGTGATGGAACTACTACCGCTATTGTATTGACACAAGCTATTATTGATGCGGCTTCTGAAAGAATTAAGAAAGAGATGAATTTGACGGATATTATTAGATCGATGCAAGAATCGACTGATACTATTTTAAAAGCTTTGGACAGAAAGAAGAAAAAGATTACTGCTAGAAAATTAATTGATGTTGCTTCGATTTCTGCAAATAACGATAAAGAGATTGGAAACATTATTGCTAGTGCTTACGACAAGGTAGGAATGAATGGTGTAGTTACTGTTGAAAATTCTAATGGTAGTGATACTTGGTTTTCTACTAGTGAAGGAATGAGAATTAGAAGAGGATATATGTCAAGGTATTTTATAACGGATCAGAAAACTGAAGAATGTATTTTGGAAAACCCGTATGTATTAGTTTTAAATTCTACTGTAGAAAACATGAGTTCTATTGAGCATGTACTTGCAGAAGTATTGCAGAATGGTAAGTCTCTTTTGATTATTGGTGATGTCGATGCCAAAGTAATGAATACGCTTAATCTTAATAAGGTTAGAAATGGACTAAAGGTTTGTGTTATTCAACCACCAGAGTTTGGATGGAAGAAAGACCAACTCATGCAAGATATAGCTATTGCCACAGGTGCTACGTATTTTAGCGAGGATACTGGTGATAATTTTCAATTAGTGAGAATGCAAGACCTGGGATCCGCCCGAAAGGTTATTGTCGATAGTATAAACACCATCATAGTTAGAAATGAAGACCCTCAAATAAATCAAGACCTAGAAAGTCATATTGCTAAACTGTGGGATATTCACGAAACTTCAAAAGACCAAGAGTTTATTAAGAAACGTATTGCTATGATATCTGGAAAGATTGGAGTTATCCATGTAGGGGCGAACTCAGATATTGAGCAAAAAGAAAAGAAAGACAGAGTCGATGATGCAGTATGCGCCACAAGAGCAGCTCTTGAAGATGGAATCCTACCAGGCGGTGGCGTGGCACTTAAAGAAATTGCGGACGACCTCGCAAAGCTCGGTGCTGGCGAAAGTCAGAGAGTGGCAATGAAGATACTAGAGACAGCTCTGAAGTCACCGTTTTATCAGATTTTAAAGAATGCAGGTGTTAAGCCAGAAGAAATAGAACCTAATTTAGACCCTGGAGTAGGGTACGATGTAAAGAATGATAGGTATGGTAACATGATTAAGTTGGGGATTATAGATCCATGTAAGGTTACTAAGAGTGCAGTAAGTAATGCTATTTCTATTGCCTCAACAATATTAAGCACTAATGCTATAATAACTAACGTAAGAGAAAAATAAAAATTATGGACAATAACAAAAATGAAATTCTAACAAGAAAACAAATAATGAAAATGTTAGATATATCTTCTTCGACTTTATGGAGATGGACAGAGTCAGGTTATATTAAAAAGTCAAAAATAGGAAATAGAGTCTACTATAGATATACGGACATAATTAACTCTTTGAACGATAATCAGTCTAATTTAGAAAAAGAAAATACACTAGGAGTAAACTCACCACTTTAATGAAAGCAGTAGGAAAATATATTTTAGTAAAGGAAGTTAAGGAATCTCACAAGAGTAAAGGAGGGTTGCTTCTAACGTCTAAGGATACTGTTGGAATGATGTATCGTAAAGGAGAGGTTGTCTCGTTTGGACAAGGAGTTACTTATCTGAAGGAAGGAAATGATATTTACTACAACAAGTTAACGACTCACGAAGTTAGAATCGGTGAGGATTTGTACACTGTTGTCCAAGATAAGGACGTAGTAGTAGTTCTGTAAAATTACATATCTTTGCAGTATGTCGAAGTTAAGTCGTACTGCAAGGTTTTATCGTAAGAATAAAAAAGCTCGTGAAAAAAGAAACGAGTATCAAAAAGAATACAATAAAAAACCTAGTCAGGTAAAGAGAAGAGTATTCGACAACAAGAAAAACCGAGAGTTTGGTACCTATGGTAATTATGATGGCAAGGATGTTTCTCATAAGGGAAAAAGAATTGTTTTAGAAAGAGCCAGTAAGAATAGAGCAAGTAAAACAGCTACTGCTGGAGACAGAAGAGCTAGAGGTAAGAAAGGGAAAGGAAGAAGAAACAAAGGAAATACAGGAGGTAAATAACTATGCATACTAAACTACACAAGTCTAAAAGAGAAAAGAGAAGAAAAGACAGGGAAGAAAAGAAAGAAATTAGGAAATCAACTAGAGAGTCTGAAGGAAGCAGACTAGAACAGCTTAAAAATAGGATTCTTCACTCTAGAGCAGATAAAGCTATTAAAAAAAATAAATTTAACAAAGCCACCAACCTTCTTTATAAAATAGGAATAGACAGGTAATTATGCCAAAGGACGCTTGTTATAGAAAAATCATGAAAAGCTACGGTAAATGGTCAGCTCGCGCTGCTCAAGCCACTGCTAAGTGTCGTAAATCAAAAGGAAAAGTAAGAAAGACTAAAGCCGGATCGAATCTTAAGAGATGGGGAAAAGAAAAATGGGTAGACACTAGAACAGGTAAACCATGTGGATCTGGAGGAAAAAGCGAGTATTGCAGACCAACTAAAAGAGTTTCATCTAAAACTCCTAAAACAAGAGGAGAGATGAGTAAGTCAGAGTTAAGTAGAAAAAAAGCAGAAAAGAAAAGAGTTGGAATGAGAGGGGCTGGAGGCAGAAAAGTAAAACCAGTTAAAAGAAAATAAATGAAAAAGAAACTAACAGCAAAGCAATCTAAGTTAGCTAGGATGGCCCCGCCATACAACAAAATAACAGGAGCTGATTTTAAAGCTTTGAAGAAAAGTAAAATGAGAAAAAAATGATTAGAGATAGAATTCTGTTAGCACTAACATTGATTTTGTTTTTAGCTGCAGCGTTTTTAGTAGACTACATAGACGAATTAAAAAAGCAAAACAAAAATGGCAAAAAAATTTAAAGTACATAACATGTATAGCAAAACAGGAATTAAAAAAGTTGCTAAAACTATTAAAGAACATTTGTCTTTGAAGAAAAAAGGATACACTCACAGTAAACCTAAGAAAAAGTAATATGGCAAAAAGAGTAGATAAATCTTCAATGGCTTGTAATAAACCTAGATCTTCCACAAGACCAGGTAAGAAAAAAATGGTTAAGGGTTGCGAAGGTGGCAAGGAAAAGATTATCCACTTTGGAGCAAAAGGATATGGTCATAATTATTCTACTGCTGCACGTAAAAGTTTTAAAGCCCGCCACAGATGTTCTTCAGCTAAGTCGAAGTTGACAGCTCGGTATTGGGCTTGTAAGAACCTGTGGGCTGGTAAAGGTGGATCTACTAAGAGTTCTCCTAAAAGTAGAAGAGGAAAATATTAGTTATATTTGTAAAAATTACAAATTATGACCTCTATACCATCAGGAACAAAGTTTCAAGGAATACCAACAAGTAACGACGATATAAATTTAAGATCAGCTCAAGTAAACTCATTAGCTCCGGTATATACTATAGAGGACATAGCTTCTGCTCCATTAACTGTTCAAGAATTAACTGTTCAAGGAATTAACAACACAACAACATCAAGAGCTTCTTATGGAATAAATTTAATAGAAGCAGCTAGCAGTAGTGATAGATGTACTAGGATGCCTATAGCTATAACAGGCAAAAGCTGCGTTATTATTAATAAAACTACTACAACCATTACTGTATTTCCATCAGCAACAGGAGGTTCTATAAACGGGGTGATTGACAGTGAGTTTAATATACCTGGTAACTCATTACCTTATACTTTTATATGTATAGAAAATCCTTTACCAGGTGCTTGGACTGTTAGTTCACCAGCTATAAATCAAGTAGAAGCAGAAGAAGTACAAATAAACCACACCGTGGGAACTCCGTCATCTGCTTTTAATTCAGGATTAGTAGGCGTATCTAACGCTTCATCAGCAGGGTCAGGAATAGTTTCAGGAGCTTTAGATTTAACAGGACCTTGGAGAACACTACCCTTTGGCACTCCAGGATTAATGGTTAAATTAAAAATATATACTAATATATTAACTACAGACCTAGTTGGCACATCTCAAGCTTCTATCACTGGTCAAGTTTATCAAGCTTACCAAATTGACTCTAATGGTTCTACTTCAGGTGTAAGAGCTGCCCACAACTTTGATGATTACAACCAAGATTGGAGTGTGGTACAAGGGTTAAGTTATTCTGGAAATGTAGGTGATAATGGAACTCTTTATAAAGAAATAGGAATAGGTTTTGGTAGTGTTCCTGCTACCTTTTCAATAGGAGATCCCGCCGGAATATCAAATATTATAAGTAATGGTTACTTTACTTTTTTAATGACAGCAACATCTCAATGTCCTACTAAAGTATATAAGTTTAAATTTTTCCTAGAATATCAATAAAAGCAAAAGAGGAAAATATTAGTTATATTTGTAAAAAGATTAAAAATGCCTACAGTAAAACATAAGTGTCCAGATACTGGAAAAATGAAAGAAACAAAGTTTGCTTATAATGCAGTAGGAAAAGCACAAGCAACAGAGTTTGCTAATCTCATGAATGGAACGATAAAAATGAATCCAGGATACGGAACAGAAAAAGATAGTTATTAAAAAAATAAAAAAATGAGAGATTTAAAAAATCCTTTATCAGTGTCAATATTTGACAAAACACCAGAAGAAAGACAAGCTGCTAGAAAAAAAAGAGTTAAGGCTAATATGGAAATAAAAGCCATTAAAAATGAAGCTAAAAACGAAAGAAGAGTAAATACTTCAAAATCTAAAGCTTCTGCTGATGAAAACTTAACAACTAAAAAAGACAATCGTTCTAAAAGAACTCAAGAAGTTGTTGAAGCAGCTAGAACTAAAACCAAAAACAAAAAAGAAGTAACTTATACAAGGTAATTATGAAACAAGGATACAACTCAAGATTAGACGAATCATTAGGAAACAAGCACAAAGGAAAGCATCAGCAATCTATGAAAGCTAGAAGAGATGAGTCTAAAGCAATGTCTAAGAAAGATTACGGACACGCTTACGGAGGTGATCATGGAATGAAGTATGAAAATGCTGGAAGCCATATATCATCAATGATTAAAAAGTGAAGAAACTCAACACTTCAGATAGAGCTATTTTTAACAAGCCTTATTGGAAAGCTTTGAATTTCGATTCTCTTATGGGTAGACCACTAAGAACTAAAAAAAGAAGACGTGGAAAAAATAAAAGAATTAGTTAATTCACCACTCACCAAGTGTGCAGTTAGCATGTTGATAGGAGCTTTGCTCTTAATGGAAAAAGATATTTTATATGCAGGTGTTGCATTTGGAGTAGGAGTAAGAGAATTTTTATTAGCTTTCAAAAAAGACTGCAACAAAGATTGCAAGAAAAACTGCTGTCTCAAGTAGTCTCTTCTCTATTTATTTTTTTCATTGCGTTAAAATACTTGTACTCTGAGTTTCTCGGATGTTTATAAATAGGACTTCTTCTACTCTCAGGAAATTTTTCTTCTTCTAGTAGCAACCTATATACTCTACCCATTGCTATTTTACCTTTGTGAGTAAGCTCGTATATGGCTACTGATCTACCGTAGTTACTTCTCCACTGCTTAATCCACCCTTCTTTTTTAAGTCTTACAAATCTTTCTACGTCCCAAGACAATATAGTTTCGTACCAGGCAAAATCTTGTTTAGTAAAACGACCTTCGCTGTGTAAAAAAAGAAGCATCTCTAGGTCTTGCTGAGACAAGCCGTACTGCTTTTTTATTAAGTATCTAACGACTCTCCAATGTTTTAAAAAATCGTGTTTCATTTAAGTATGATTTTATTCTTATCTTTGCAATGTAAGTAAATTTCATTAGAATGAAAAAAGAAAAATCAAGGGGTTTTGGAGACACGATCCATAAGTTTACTACCGCTACCGGAATATCAAAAATGTTTGAAGGAAAAGATTGCGGGTGTCAACAGAGAAGAAATACTTTAAATGAGATTCTACCTTACAAAAACAATAACGAAATTACATAAAAAATGGCCTACCAAAAATTACAAACATACCAAGCAATACAAGTTATTCCAGACAACAATATTACTATCCCCGCACCTAATGAAGTGGCAAGCGGAACTACCAATGGTACTGGAGCGGGATTACTTATAGATTCATCTGCAAAGTTTCTAACAACTGCTTCAGTTGGAGATGTAATCTACAATACTTCGGACAACACTATTACTACTGTGTTAGCTGTTGATTCAGATATTCAATTGCAAGTGGGTACTACTTTTGCAGCTGTAAAAAATTACACTATTTATTCACAAGGACTTAACGAAGGATGTATATTGTATGTAGGCGGAACAGGAGATGTGGTAGTGGAAACTGTAGGGGGAAACGAAGTTACTTTTACAGGAGTGCAAGGTGGAACATTTATGCCGGTGCAAGTTTTAAAAGTAAAAACCACTGGTACAGCTACGAACATAATAGCAATGTGGTAATATGAGTACAGGTATAGGCGTAGGGGTAAGTAGTGTATTTATACAAAGGCATGGGGCGGTTGCTCCACCACCATCAAACCTAATATTACTAGAGGATGGAGTGTTTTTCATAACATTGGAAGATAATTCAGGGCTGGTAGCTTTAGAAAATTAAAAATAAAAAATGGCAAATACTAAAATAAGTTTATTTCCTGCAGTACTAAACAACGACATACGTCAAATGACTTCCATTGCAGGCGCTGGAAATTCAGTATCAGCAACAAATGTAAATGTAAGAATAAGTGGAAGCAGTTTATTAAATAGTTTAGAAGCGTTACTTGATTTAGGTGACTTTCAGACTGGTACATTAATAGTTGGTAGAGGGGGAACAGGAGCAAATACATTTACAGACCACGGTATACTAATAGGAAATGCAACCAATCCTGTATCTGCAACAGCAGAACTAGCAAATGGACAGTTATTAATTGGCAGCACAGGAAACGCTCCCGTGCCGGCCACATTAACACAAGGCACAGATATATCAATAACAAATGCGTCTGGAGGTATAACCATAGATCATGGCACGGTATCAAATGTGCCAGGAACTGGATCAACCACTTTAAATTTTGGAGACACCTTTACAGCTATTGACAGTGTTACAGTAAGCTCTCAAGGTCACTTAACTAGTCAAAACACACAAACATACACCTTGCCAAGTGCACCAACCGGTGCAACAGGAGCTAATCCTTCGATAGCTATTACAGGAAGTAAAGTAGATGGAACTGCTACTACATTTATGCGCTCAGATGCTGTACCTGCATTATCTAATGAAATAACTATTGGTACCGCTGGAACAACTAGAGGTATAGTGAGTATCGAAGGTGGTGGTAGTGCAGATGCACAGTTAAAGCTACACTGTTCTGCTGGATCTCCTCAACACGCTGTAACTATAGAGGGACCTGCTCATTCGGGAGGAAACAATTACATAGTAAAATTACCAACAGGATTACCTGCAGCAGGAAAAGTTTTAGAAGTAGATACTTATGCTGCGAATGGTGGCGGTACTGATTACAATAATCCTCCTTTAGCTACTATGAAGTGGGCAGACGGTAGTATTTACTCTACTAACGGAGATTTAACAGGAGCTAGGTCAGTTACTATGGGAACTCATAACTTAACATTTGCTAGTACAACAGCTGGTCAAGAGGTTAATTTTCAACAAAATGTTAGAATAGATGGCCAATCTTACACTCCTTTAGAAACTATTTCATCAACAAATTCTTGGACACCTGATTGGGATAGTGGTAATGTGCAAACGATGGAGCTTACTGCAGCAACTACTATAAATAATCCTTCAAACATAGAGGTTGGAGCTACTTATATAATAATATTAAAACAAGACGGTGATGGTAGCCATACAGTTACTTGGGGAAACGCTTATAATTTTCCAGCAAATACACCTCCTATACTAACTACGGGAGCTAATAAAGCAGATGTTATAACTTTGGTTGCTTATAGTTCAACTGTGTTGATGTGTACTTCAGTATTAGATTTTGCAACAACTTAAAATAATATATGTTTCCATTCCCTTTTAGTTTTCT
>PJEL010005141.1_pt1 | contig 10600 bp, 8 predicted proteins | sample 1853271 | NCBI WGS metagenome assembly PJEL01 (sample SAMN08108733, study PRJNA415343) | Invertebrate metagenome, whole genome shotgun sequencing project. | host: Globobulimina | place: Sweden: Gullmar Fjord | collected 2015-08 | reverse complement strand
TCCAGTTGCTTAACTGGAATACTGGTTAAATCCCATTGCCAATTGTTAATAGTATCTGGCAATTCACGCATTTCGATACAGTCTACCGGGCAAGGGGCCACACATAAGTCACAGCCCGTACACTCATCGATAATAATAGTATGCATCTGCTTTGCAGCACCAATAATGGCATCAACTGGACAAGCCTGGATGCACTTAGTACAACCGATGCAATCTTCTTCAATAACAAAGGCAATTTTTGGACGGTTGCTCTTTGAAGCATCTCCTTGCACATGACTTTCATCAAGCGGTTGCACTTCAACACCCATTAAATCGGCAATTTTCTTTATGGTATCTTCGCCGCCTGGCGCACACTTGTTAATGGCTTCACCATCAGCAACGGCTTGAGCATAGGGCTTGCAACCAGGGTAGCCACATTGACCACATTGTGTCTGCGGAAGTAAGGCATCAAGTTGATCAACGATAGGGTCTGCATCCACTTTAAAGCGAACTGAGGCGAAACCCAGTATCGCGCCAAAGAAGGCAGCAATAGACCCTAGAACCAGAATGGCAATAATGATATTCATGTTAAATTTTCACCAAACCGGTAAAACCTAGGAAGGCCAATGACATTAGGCCGGCAGTAATCATGGCAATTGCAGTACCTTTAAAAGGGGTTGGTACATCGGCATTAGCCAACTTTTCTCGCATTGCAGAAAACATAACTAAAACTAGCGAGAAACCAACCGCGGCGCCAAAGCCATATATAATGGACTCAAAAAATCCGTGTTGTAGTCGAAGGTTTAGTAAGGCAACACCAAGTACCGCACAATTAGTTGTTATTAGTGGTAAGAAAATTCCCAATAATCGATACAAACTGGCACTGGTTTTATGGACAACCATTTCAGTAAATTGTACAACGACGGCAATAACTAAAATAAAACTCATGGTTGTGAGATATTCTAGATTGAGCGGGACTAACAGGTAGGTGGTAACCAAGTAACTGAGTAAGGATGCTAGTGTCATCACAAAAACAGTAGCAAATGACATGCCTATGGCTGTTTCTGTGCGCGAGGAGACTCCCATGAAAGGGCATAGGCCAAGAAATTGTACTAAAACAAAGTTGTTTACGAGTACAGTGCCAACGAGTAGTAACAGGTAATCAGTCATTTACTTTATAGGTCATTAGGTTAGTGGTTGTAATAATACCGCTATTATCCGTGTTTTTATAAGATATAACAACACATCAGGAGTAGGGGTATTACGCTTTTCTTTGATTTTCTTTGCCTTGAAATAACAAATGTATAATTTGAAAAAAAGCCGAATGACTGTGAATCATTCGGCTTAATTACAGAATCAAGAAGCAAAGCATTTATAGCTTAGCTGGTTTTCCTACATAGTAGCCTTGGCAACCATCGATAAATAATTTTTCAAGTGTGTGTTTTTCTTCTTGGCTTTCAACACTTTCAGCTAAAACACTAATGCCGAGTCTATGCGCTAAATCGACCATTAACCTCAAAAAGTATTGGTTATTTTTGTCGTCATCAATATCGCGAGTATATGAACTATCCATCTTGATATAATCAGGCGTTAAATCTCTAAAGAACTTAAATGAGGTTAAGCCAACACCAAATCGTTCTACGGTAACCCTTGAGCCAACTCGGTGTAATACTTCAACTAAACGTTTGGCAGTTTTTAAGTTTTGTTGTAAACCCAGCTCAGATATTTCAAACACTAAACGTGGCGCAGCAGAAGGCTCTCTTAATAACTTGCGCTCTAACCAAATCATAAAGTGTTCATCATTAATGCTACGAGCACTAATATTGACACCATAACTATGCTCTAGCATGTTTTTGCTAGTGATTTCTTTAATAACAGTTTCAATAATAAGTCTGTCAATGGCAACAATCTTATCTAATTTTTCCGCCATGGCTATAAACGTTGCCGTCGGTAACATGTCATCATTAGCGTTAAGAAAACGCGCGAGAACCTCACTGTATACTTTTGTATTGCGACCACTGGGTAATATAGGTTGTAACAACAGGCTTACACGCCCCGCATCTAGTACACTATCAATTTCTTGTCGCCAGTTTTGGCTACCGAAATTGGCGCTGTTGTCAGTCAAAATGTCGATGTCTTTTTGTGAGTACCATGAATTGGTTGTTTGTGTCTGAGCGACACTAACGCCTGTGTCAGCAAGCGCTAATAACTCTCCTAATGGCTTTGATTTGTCAAAATAAACTAAACCGGTAAAGGCAACTGAGTCTAATTCATTTATTTGCTGATACTCATTAAATTTAACTGTTAAGTCTTTCGCGTAATTTTCTGCTGCTTTAAGTTTTTCATTAGGTAATATAGTGGCAAAATCAGAACTATTAAGGCGGAACAATTTTCCAGTAGGTCGGGTTACTAAGGCGTTTTTTATAATGTCGGCAATTTTTACAATATAATTATCACCAGAGTTATAACCGTGTACTTGGTTTATGGTTTGCAATTCAGAACAGCGAGTAATCAGCAAAACACCAAATTTAGTAGGACTATCATTGATTATTTGATTTTCATAATATTGTACAAAACGATTACGATTTTCTACGCCCGTTAAACTATCCACATGCGCTTTAATTTCTAAATTAGTAGTGTTTTTAAATTGCTCCTCCATCATTAACTTAAGATCGGCAATACCTTCTTCTAAAGCGGGGATTTCTACTAAGTGTTCGTTTGTATTTTCTTTACCTATAAGTTCAGGGTTATTGATTTGTGCTAATTCATGTCTAATCTGTCTGCTAATAATTCGAAAAATAACTTTTTGCAAATTATAATTTAACTTTGCAGAAATAAGCACGAAAACGGTCGCTAAAGCGATAATACCAATGAAAAATTGCCATAAAAATTTAATTATCGAACTGAAGTCTAATTGATATTGAACTTGTAAATTAAGTTGCCCTGCAGATACTGTTTTTCTTTTCTCAAAAAAAGTATTAAGCGGCTGAGTTTGAGGGTTTTTATAATTAAAGAGCGTTTTAGAATTACTCTTAATGATTAATACTTGGTATTTATTACTTGCGTTTAACATGGAACCAAGTTTTTGGGCAAGTTGCTCATTAGGTAAGTCATTATCAGTGAACTGTTGACTTATAGACCGGATCGCCTGTTGGTGCTCTTGAGTTTGCTCATTTATATGCGATGTCAGTAATGAAAATGCAATAGCCCCTAAAGCGGCAATAAAGATTAACGCAAATAATATGTTTTTAATGAATAGCTTAGAAAACTTATACATGATGAAATTAAGTGCTCCGTTTAAATTCTACCAAGAGGGAATACGCCTCTATTATTACTGCTAATTTTTTTATGCAAAATGATAGCTATATTATAGGGTCAATACTAACATATTGTAAAATATAAATTAATTTTTGCGATGATTTGATGTTAATTTCTCTTGGTGATTAAGTAAAATTACATACTTTTCTACTGGATAATGCTTAATGCCCCTTGCGCTTATTAGCACACCATTATATAATTTGCCGCAGTAGAATTTAGTAAGATGTCACTGGATAAGTTCACAGAGGTTGTGTGGCTTATATTCTTGCTAATATTATTAATGGTTAACTCATTAATAACCAGATTAGAGCAAAAGAAATTTGTTCTATCTAGGGGGAAACAGTGGAATAAGCCCCTAATTTGGGGTTTTTTTGTTTTTTAAGCTTGAATTTTAAGCTATGTAAACAAAAAACAGCAAAATTTCGCTGGGCTATAAGCCCTTTTTTTATATCTAAAATTTTATGATGTTGTTCATGCCTATGTAGCGTAACAGCAGAGTACTAGGAGAAAACGCTTGGCTAAATTTGAGCAAAAACTAACTGAATTATTAAAACCTGCTGTTGAAGAAACGGGCAAAACCTTGCTGGGCATTGAATATCTTAGTGCGGGTAATAACTCAGTTTTACGTTTGTTTATAGACCATGAAAATGGCATTAATGTTGATGATTGCGCAGAAGTAAGTCGTCAAGTTGGTGCATTATTAGATGTAGAAGACCCTATTAGTAGTGAGTACAGCTTAGAAGTCTCATCACCTGGTGTTGATCGTCCTTTATTTGAATTAGCACATTTTCAAGAAGTTATTGGTGAGACAGTAAATGTAAAATTATCGATGCCATTAAATGGTCGTCGAAAATTCAAAGGGCCATTAGTCGCCATAGAAAACGATACCTTAATAGTAGAAGTTGATAGCATCGATTACGAGCTAGTTATCAGCAATGTAGATAAAGCGAATCTTGTCGCAAAGTTTTAACATTTAAATAATTTAAAAAACAGATAACATAAATTAAAGGCTAAGTAGCATGAGTAAGGAAATATTACTGGTTGTTGATGCGGTTTCTAATGAAAAAGCATTACCACGTGAAAGCATTTTTGAGGCAATGGAAACCGCTTTAGAAACTGCTACCAAGAAAAAATATGAAGGTGACATCGAAGTACGAGTTTCAATTGACCGTGTAAGCGGTGAATTCGATACTTTTCGTCGTTGGTTAATCATTGAAGACGGCGTACAAATGGAAAATCCATTCGCTGAAATCGGATTAGCAGCAGCACAATATGATGCCCCTGAATTAGAATTAGGTGGCTTCATGGAAGAGCAAATTGAGTCAGTTAAATTTGACCGTGTTACCACACAAACAGCTAAGCAAGTTATTGTACAAAAAATTCGTGAAGCTGAACGTGCTCTAATCGTTGATGCTTACCAAGATCAATTAGGTGAAATTGTTACTGGCGTAGTGAAAAAAGCTAGCCGTGACAGTGTTATCATCGATTTAGGTAACAACGCTGAAGCAATTATCTATCGTGATGACATGTTACCTCGTGAAACATTTCGTCCAGGTGACCGTGTTCGTGGTTTGTTATATGAAATTAAACCAGAAGCACGTGGCGCACAATTATTTGTAAGCCGTACAAAACCAGAAATGCTTATTGAGCTTTTCCGTGTTGAAGTGCCTGAAATTGGCGAAGAAATGCTAGAAATCAAGGGCGCAGCTCGTGATCCTGGTTCACGTGCAAAAATTGCAGTTAAGAGCAATGATAAACGTATTGATCCTGTTGGTGCTTGTGTTGGTATGCGTGGTTCACGTGTACAAGCTGTATCAGGTGAATTAGGCGGTGAGCGTGTTGATATCGTTTTATATGATGACAACGTTGCCCAATACGTTATTAATGCGATGGCACCAGCTGAAGTTGCTTCAATCATTGTTGATGAAGACAAAGGCACTATGGATATCGCTGTTGAAGAAGGTAACTTAGCTATGGCAATTGGCCGTAGTGGCCAAAACATCCGTTTAGCTAGCCAATTAACTGGCTGGGAATTAAACGTGATGACTGTTGCTGACATGAAAGAGAAGCATCAAGCTGAAAACGATAAGGTATTAAACTTATTTATTGATAAGTTAGATCTTGATGAAGATTTCGCTACATTGCTTGCTGAAGAAGGCTTTACTTCACTTGAAGAAATAGCCTACGTACCAGCATCAGAGATGTTAGAAATTGATGGTTTGAACGAAGAAATTGTAGAAGAACTTCGTGAACGTGCTAAAGAAGCCTTAACTACGCAAGCACTTGCTAGTGAAGAAACTTTAGAAGGCGCAGAGCCAGCACAAGATTTACTTGATCTTGAAGGATTAGAGCGTCACTTAGCCTTCGTTTTAGCAAGCCGTGGTGTTCGCACCCTTGAAGAGCTAGCTGAGCAAGGTATCGATGAAATAAGTGATATTGAAGAATTAGATGAAACCAAAGCGGGTGAGCTAATCATGGCTGCACGTAACATTTGTTGGTTTAACGAAGAATAATAACACCGGAGAATAAAGTAGATGGCAGATATAACAGTAGCAGAACTTGCCAAAGAAATCGGAACACCGGTGGATCGCCTTGTAAGTCAGTTAGCTGACTCAGGCGTGAATAAATCGGCTACCGATGCTATTTCGCAAGATGAAAAAGAGTCCTTGTTAGGTCACCTTAAAAAGCAACATGGTGATGATTCGGATGCAAAACCAAGCAAGCTTACTCTAAACCGCAAAACTAAATCTACTTTGACTATGGGTCATGGTAGCAAGTCAAAGTCGGTAAATGTTGAAGTTCGTAAAAAACGTACATACGTGAAACGTAGTGACGTAGAAGAAGAAAAATTAGCTGAAGAAGCTGCCAAAGCTGAAGCAGAAGCAGCAATTTTAGCCGAAGCAGAAGCTAAAGCTAAAGCAGAAGCAGCGGCTAAAGAAGCACAAAATGCTCAAGCTGTAGCAGCCGCTAAAGCTGAAGTAGAAGCTGAGCGTAAAGCCGCAGCAAAAGTTGAAGCTGCAGCAAAAGCAAAACAAGCCGCAGTTGAAAAAGCTAAAAATGTTGAAAAAGCACCGGCAAAAGTTGCTGAAACTGAAGAAGCTAAAAAACTTCGTTTAGCACAAGAAAAAGAAGCGATTGCTAAGATTGAAGCTGAAGCGAAAGAAGCGAGTGATGCTGCTAAGAAACTAGCTGAAGAAAATGAATCACGCTGGAAAGAGCAAGAAGCTGAGCGTAAAGCTAAAGAAAAAGAAGTTGTTCATGTAACTTCTTCAGTATATGCGCAAGAAGCAGAAGATAAAGTTGATGCTGCTGATGAAACTGCTGGTCGACGTCGTAAGAAGAAAAAACCAGCGGATCGTAATGCTCAACGTGGACGTAATGCTCGAGGTGGCCGCAAAGCCACGTTATCTGCACCACAAAGTTTAAAACATGGCTTTACTAAGCCGGTTGAAACCAAGGTACAAGATATCCGAATTGGTGAAACTATTTCTGTTGCTGAACTTGCTAATAAAATGGCAAAGAAAGGTGCTGAAGTAGTTAAAGCAATGTTTAAATTAGGTGCTATGGCAACTATTAACCAAGTAATTGACCAAGAAACAGCGGCTCTTGTTGCTGAAGATATGGGCTTTGAAGTTGTATTGGTTAAAGAAAATGCATTAGAAGAAGCGGTACTTGCAGACCGTGGTGATACAGGCGAAGCGATTACTCGTGCACCTGTTGTTACTATCATGGGTCATGTAGATCATGGTAAGACATCACTACTTGATCACATTCGTGAAGCGAAAGTAGCTGCCGGCGAAGCGGGTGGTATTACTCAGCATATCGGTGCATATCACGTAGAAACTGGTCATGGTATGATCACTTTCTTAGATACTCCAGGTCATGCTGCCTTTACTGCTATGCGTTCTCGTGGTGCTAAAGCAACTGATATTGTAATAATTGTTGTCGCTGCAGATGATGGTGTTATGCCACAAACGATTGAAGCAATTCAACATGCTCAAGCATCTGAAGCGCCAATTATCATTGCTGTTAACAAAATGGATAAAGAGTCTGCTGATCCGGATCGTGTTAAAAATGAATTATCACAACACGGTGTGCTATCAGAAGAGTGGGGCGGTGAAGTTCAATTCTGTCACGTATCAGCAAAAACTGGTTTAGGTATTGACGATTTACTTGATTCAATTTTATTACAATCTGAAGTTCTAGAGCTAACTGCAGTTGTTGATAAAATGGCAAGTGGTGTTGTTGTTGAGTCTAAATTAGATAAAGGTCGTGGCCCAGTAGCAACGATACTAGTACAAGAAGGTACTTTGAACCAAGGTGATATCGTACTTTGTGGTTTAGAATACGGTCGTGTTCGTGCAATGCGTGATGAAAATGGTAAAACCATTCAATCAGCTGGTCCATCTATCCCAGTTGAGATTATCGGTCTAAGCGGTGTACCAACTTCTGGTGATGAAGCAACTGTTGTTAAAGATGAGAAAAAAGCACGTGAAGTTGCTTTATTCCGTCAAGGTAAGTTCCGCGATGTGAAACTTGCTCGTCAACAAAAAGCTAAACTTGAAAATATGTTTGCTAGTATGGCTGAAGGCGATATTTCAGAAGTAAATGTTGTTATTAAGTCAGATGTTCAAGGTTCACTTGAAGCAATCAGCGATTCATTAGTCAAATTATCAACTGATGAAGTTAAAGTTAAAATCATCGGCTCTGGTGTTGGTGCTATCACTGAAACAGATGCAACACTTGCTGCTGCTTCTAATGCAATCGTTGTTGGTTTCAACGTTCGTGCTGATGCATCTGCGCGTAAAGTGATTGAAGCTGAAAACATTGATTTACGTTACTACAGCGTTATCTATGCCTTGATTGAAGAAGTTAAACAAGCCATGAGCGGCATGTTAGCGCCAGAATTCAAACAAGAAATCATTGGTCTAGCGCAAGTACGTGATGTATTTAAATCACCTAAAATCGGCGCTATTGCTGGTTGTATGGTTACTGAAGGTGTTATCAAACGTTCAGCGCCAATTCGTGTACTTCGTGAAAACGTTGTAATTTACGAAGGTGAACTTGAATCACTACGTCGCTTTAAAGATGACGTACAAGAAGTTCGTAACGGTACTGAGTGTGGTATCGGTGTTAAGAACTACAATGATGTACGTGTTGGCGATCAGATCGAAGTATTTGAAACCGTTGAAATCAAACGTTCATTATAACTAGTAACTCATTGCTAGTAGGATCAACGATTGCGTTGGAAGTACTCATTGACATGCGTCAACTCCGTGCTTCCGCCTTATATTTGAACCAACTAGCTTCGAGCTAATAGTTAAACTTTTTTAAAAGGGGCTTATGCCCCTTTTGTGTTGATTAATTATTGAAATAAAAGAAGCTGTAATTTAGTAATCACGGCTTCAAAGGAGTATACGATGGCTAGAGAATATGCCCGTACTGACCGAGTTGGTCAGCAAATCCAAAAAGAAATCGCCGTTATATTAATGCGCGAAATTAAAGATCCACGTTTAAGTATGACTACAGTGTCTGCTGTAGAAGTAACACGTGATTTAGCTTATGCAAAAGTGTTTGTTACTTTTTTTAATGATAATGCTGATGAAATTAAAGCTTCGTTAGAAGTGTTAGCAGAAGCGGAAGGTTACATCCGTTCTTTATTAGGCAAACGTCTACGTGCTCGCATAATGCCGCACTTAAGATTTGTTTATGATAGTTCAATGGCTGAAGGTGTTCGCATGAGCGCTTTGGTAGATAGAGCGGTTGCAAGTGATAAAAATGACGAGTCGCCAAGTGACGATGAATCAGCAGATATAAACCAAGATACTGATAGTGAGCAAGGCGAATAAGGTATGGCAAAACGTAGAAAAGGCCGTCCAGTCAATGGTGTTTTGTTATTAGATAAGCCTCATGGACTGTCATCAAACCATGCCTTGCAAACGGTTAAACGCATTTACTTTGCTCAAAAAGCGGGTCATACAGGGGCGCTAGACCCATTAGCAACCGGTATGTTACCAATTTGTTTGGGTGAGGGGACTAAGTTCTCACAGTATTTACTTGATACTGATAAAACCTATCAAGTAACAGCTAAGCTTGGTATTCGTACTACTACCAGTGATGCTGGTGGTGAAGTAGTTAGTACAAAATCTGTTGATGTTTCAAGGGAGCAGTTAGATGGCGCTTTAGAAAGCTTTCGTGGTACTACAAAACAAGTTCCTTCGATGTATTCTGCGCTTAAATACAAAGGGCAACCTTTGTATAAATATGCAAGAGAAGGCATTGAAGTACCTCGTGAGTCACGTGATATTACCGTGTTTAACCTTGAACTATTACGCTTTGAAGACGATGAAGTTGAATTGAGTATCCATGTTTCTAAGGGGACTTATATTAGGACTATCGTTGATGACTTAGGTGAGCTATTAGGTTGTGGTGCACATGTTGCTCATCTTAGACGTTCAGCAGTAGGTAACTATCCTGTTGATAAAATGGTTACATTACCTGAGCTTGAAGCGTTACTCGAGCAAGCTAATGAAGATGAAATAACACCATCCGATGTACTAGACCCGTTATTATTGCCAATGAATAGTGCTGTTGATGGTATGCATTGTGTTTATGTTGATGATATGTCAGCAAACTTCTTACGTCATGGTAATCCAGTACAAGCTTATAACCAACCTGAAAGTGGTAGTGTACAGGTCTATTTAGGCGAAGATGAAAATGATGCTAATGCCGAATTTATTGGTGTTGGTTTTATTAATGATGATGGTTTACTTGCACCTAAACGCATCGTAGTTATAGAGCAGTACTAACAAACTCTAGCATGTTATGAAAAGCAGCTCGGTTAATATGTGTATCTAACGCACTATTCGCTTGCTTTTTAGTTATTGGCTGCTAGAATACGCGCTCTTTCGTCATCAAAGCTGAATTAGTGTTCGGCTTGATGCGTATTTTAATACTCTTATCTCAATACAATTGAGTCTAGGGTTAACACACTAAGGATTTATTATGTCTTTAAATGCTACAGAAAAAGCTGCAATCGTTGCAGAATATGCTCAATCAGAAGGTGATACAGGTTCTCCAGAAGTTCAAGTTGCTTTGTTAACTACACAAATCAACCACTTACAAGGTCACTTTAAAGCACACATCCATGATCACCATTCACGTCGTGGTTTATTACGCATGGTTGCACAACGTCGTAAGTTACTTGATTACTTAAAAGGCAAAAACGTTGAGCGTTACGGCGCGTTAATCGCTAAATTAGGTCTACGTCGTTAAGAGTAAACCTCTTATTGATAAAGATTTT
>PJEL010005140.1_pt1 | contig 10601 bp, 11 predicted proteins | sample 1853271 | NCBI WGS metagenome assembly PJEL01 (sample SAMN08108733, study PRJNA415343) | Invertebrate metagenome, whole genome shotgun sequencing project. | host: Globobulimina | place: Sweden: Gullmar Fjord | collected 2015-08 | reverse complement strand
AGAAAGAGACAGTGAGAGAGAGAGAGAAAAAACAAAAAGAATGAAAGAAAGAGAGAGAGAGAGAGAGCAGGGGAAAACGTCATAGTTCTGGAAGAACACATTCGTCTTTGGCAGATTGCGGCGGACCTGAATTAATAAGGGGTGCATAGATGACATGTGGTGACATTCTAATCGTCGGTGCTTATTTGAGTCTTGCTTCGCGCGTCGAAGTGATTCCGGGCATGGCTAAGTTTAGGGAGGTGCATTGGGGAACGATTAGGTTAGTGCTCGAACCGATATTATTTTTTCGAAGCCATTTTTGGGACTATTTATTTGGAGAATGCCGAAGTAGTTTGGCACATGTTCGTGTCATTTGTTTAGCAGTATGTGGCATTACGGACGAGAGCGTGTACACAATTATGCAGCAGTTGACCAACCGCTGAAATAATAAAATTCAGCTCAGAGCACCTAGGCAGGGCAATGCAGGACAGTCAGTCAGCCAAGAAGCACGTCGACTGGGGTACTTAGGGCAGTCGGGCGAGCCGATTTTTCAATCTGAAATGTGTGATTTGGTGGTCAGCCCCTCAAAAAAACACAAAAAACAAGCAAGGGCGGAGCTGTATGAATCATAAAGTTGTTCAAACATAAAGTTGCGAAACTTTACGAATCGTAAAGTTTTTCAAAATTAAAGTTGCAAAACTTTACGAATCGTAAAGTTTTTCAAAAATAAAGTTGCAAAACTTTATGAATCGTAAAGTTTTGGTGGTTTAACGCTAATTCAAGCTAAAACTTTACGAATCGTAAAGTTTTGCAAGTTTATTTTTGAAAAACTTTACGATTCGTAAAGTTTTGCAACTTTATTTTTGAAAAACTTTACGATTCGTAAAGTTTCGCAACGTTATTTTTTGAACAACTTCATGATTCATAGAGTTTCGGCTCTTTAAATTCACAAGCGATCCCTAGTTTACAGCTTTAGTTTCGAGCTGTGTTTGGTTGATCAACGTACGACTAGTACCAACAAAAATCTAGACCAACGTGTACGAATCACTCTGTGATCTTTGGTTTCGAGCTGTGTTTGTTGGCTCAAAATGTGACTAGTACCAACAAAATTCACAAATATACCTGGATGCATTAGACCAACGCTTACGATTCACTCTGTGATTACCTGACTTGTCGGCGGATTTCTCTCTGGCTATCATCGTTGCAAAAAACACTGGAACAGTGAACGAGCTGCACGGCCATTGACAAATTGTGCTGCAGTTTCATTCATGTGTGTGAGTGCGTTGTGCACATGGACTGCTAAATATGGCGAGCTCGTGCTCGCATCACAACTGACTTTTAACTCTTATGACCTACACTGCAGCACAATGTGCGATTACCCAGACAGTGACGAGATCACACTCGCAACACAATGCTGCACAAGCTGCAGCGCTATTCTCTATGCACACTGCAGATGTCTAGTAGTGGATGCACCATTGGAGCTGCTTACATCACATGCATGTAGAGTAGCTGGATCATGATTATGTCAAAACTGTGCGATGCATCCACTCGGCGCGGACCTGCCGCGCACACCTGCACTTCCTAACCTAGTCTTTACGACGTCGCTTGCGATCACGACCCTGGCTGCGGTGCTGACGCTCGCGCTCACGATCATCTCGAAGCCTTGCTGCTCGTGTGCACACAGGAAAAACACGAACATGCATAACATCATCTACACAATAAAGTTCATGCCCTGGAAAAATTAACTTACAGCACTAGTGCTGTCATTTCGCTCCTTCGTAACACTAACATCAACTGAGAAACAAGCCAGCCTGTATGTTGGCCTCACTCGTTGATTTGATCGCGCAAATGCATGGTTGCAGTTGCTGCACGAAAACAACACGATATGTCACATCTACGTCACACTTTCAAGTATTCATTCACCATTAGTGCTCACATGTACTCAATGATCATGTACATTCGATTGCCTCTCATGTGCACTTGAGCATACCCAGTCAACTCACATCGGTGCAAGTCTATGCTGTGACAATACGATGTCAGTGCAAATATGACACCATGCATGACAAGTCGCAGTCTCTGCGGATGTCGCAAGTGCCTGCACAGCCAACCCAAGCCCTCCTTTGCCGCGAGAGCGGTTCCTCCTCTTGGAGCTCTTCTTCTCCTTTGGCCTTTGTTTGCTTTGCTGACGCATACAAGTTTCAACATTGCCATGTGTGTATGCAATGTCGTTTGTGACAGTGGGTGTTTGTTGAATAGCAACCCATTGCTTGGGTTATGAGCAGTGCATGCGAGATGTGATACAAGGTGACTGACTTCATGCACCACTGCATTGAACAGCAACAACAAAGCATGACACCCGAAATGTAACATGCCGCGTGTAAGCATGGCATGGTACAAAACTTCATTCTTCTTCACATTAACTGTGGAGTTGATGTAGCCGTACTCACCATCATTGCTGTAGGTCATCTGGCCTTTGCTATGCTTGGTGATGCACACGACACTATTTTAAGGTGCGGGTTTGCCTTTACATGGTATTGGCAGTCCTGCAGAATTGCATTAACATCATTGTGACCCCATGATAAACAGCAAAAGCACTGCCGCGAGTCTAAAGGCTCTGCAGGCGCGCTAAGCTGAATTATAAAATTGTGAATGAAACATGAGCAAGTTACTTTTCGGCACGAGAACGAAACCTTCTAGTGATGCATGCACCATGTGTGTTGTCATTGGCCAATCATAGTTTTACTATGAGGGTGTCTTTTATGTTCTAGTTGTACTTGCAGCTGAGTTGTGTAACTTGTAGACGCTTAATTTGCTAGCAACGCAAACCACTAGCCCGTATTAAAATTATGTGTTGAACCCTCATCGTCGCCCTGCTCCGGTGAAGTGCTGTAGCCACTGTAGCTGGATGACTCAACTTTCGTTGGTGTAGATGGGCCCCTTTGCTGCAAAGGCACCGGGGGCGGCGGGGGCGGCGGGGCCACGACACCTTGCGTGGGCTGTGTTTTCGGAGTCGGCTTCATGACTGCTTTGGGAGCTGGGGGTGGAGTAGGGGGTTTCCGATCCTGCGCCTTTTTACCAAACTTGCGAGAAGGCTCTGGTGAATTCGGGATCCTGTGCCGAAACCTGAACCTATCAGCAGGAGGTGGGACGTTGATGATGCCATTTCCAACGACCACAGTGTCATCATCCTCAGCTATTTAGAAACAAGTCCAAACCATGGTTAATGTGTTTCATGCCAAACTGTTTTTTGTTTTAGCAACATGTGCATGGAGAATGCACTATCTGCAATGTTTTAATGATAGTGAACTGTTGCATGTTTAATGTTGCACCCTTGACCATAACCATAAGACTGCATGATGTAATCTGTGATTCTGGCCCAGCAGGCGGAGGGTGCAAAGGCGGCGTTGGACGCAGCACCTTCTTCTGCTCCGCCAAAGGTGGCGTCACGTCACCGTCGCGTGCTGGCGGTGTCGGCGGCAGCATGCACTCAGCCCTTGGCTATGTGCTTCGAGCAACCAAGCGATTTGTTGCTGAGCTGAGCCATCGAAGCATCACAAGAAATCGAGGCTGTTAACTGTAATCACTGATTTGTCACACTGCATGTTGGTCATCAGCACTGCTGAACAAACTAAACAAGAAGTCATGAGAAATTCAAGAATCACACCAAAATCTACCTCACCCATGATGTACTCACCCTTGGGATTGACGAAGTCTGCACCCTCTGACTTCGTCTCAGATTTCGTCTCACTCTTTGCCTCGCTCTCGGCATCGTTGTCACTCTCAGGTTTCCTTGACTGCAATCATGGCGTTCCCACATATACATGCACAAGTGCTGACCGTTCACTCTGCAGCGAGCATGATGTGCCCTGCTGCGAGAGTCGAACATCAATGTCATGATTACGATTACCGTTGCAGGGCTGAGCTCGCAACAGGTTGATCATCCATGAACTTGCACGACGTTTGTTGCGTGTCGCACTGGATCCCAAACTATAAAGCCAAACGAAAACAACACAATATAACGTGTCGGAGCCCAAACTCAAACTAAACACATACGTGAGTCGGTGACTGCTCAGGTGTGACATAGACGTGAGACTGAGACTCGTCTGAGTCGAGTTCAGGCTTCACCTCTATAACTTTTGCGCGCAAAGAAATTTAGCTTAATGTTCATATTAGTGTAGAGTATGGTACTTGAAGCTATACATCTTGACCTTCTCCTTGGAAGGCTTGCTCTTCACAGCTGCTAGGCGCATGCGAGGCATTGGCTTTGGAACTGGCTTACCGTCATGCTCATGATGGAAAGGGTTGTCCACCTGCTGGTTCATACAATGCCACATGCAACACAGTTTAAATCATGTCAAGGTAAACAAGAATAGCATAGCACAACTCAATCGACCAAACCGAATCGAGACACTTCCCCCCAATTGAGATGCTGCACAAGCTTCCACTCACATTTCTTGAGGTCCCACTCGTGCCAGCCTTGTCTTCGCTGTCAAGTTTGCAGAATGCAGCAACACAGATGCAGCAGCACAGTGAACAACGATGATGCAATGATGCAATCCACAATAATGGAACGGTGTCAACAACACTGCATGAGAGGATACATCAAGCAATGTTCACTCACGCATTAAGCTATGTCAAGTAGCCAGTCGCTGGAACCTCACCTTTGTCCTTCTCAGTTGCCCAAGCCAGCGCCCACTGTTTCTTGCTTGTCTGCCCCCCTTACTGGTTCTTGCAAGCAACATGTAACATACTATTCATGGACGCTTTGAAGGAATCGTGTGAACTGCAAATCTGCTTGTGTTACTTGAATGAGTTGATTAATGTAGCTGTCACAAGTGCTGACCATTCATCCTGCAGCGAGCTTGATGTGCCCTGCTGCGAGAGTCGAACATCAATGTCATGAATATCGTTACAGGGCTAAGCTCGCAGAAGCAAAATGTGTATACAAGTGTGTGTTTTGCAAACTAGCATCACTCGTTGAGCTCGTACAAGTACCATGTGCCCTGTCGGCGCCTGACTTCGAACTTGCCGCAAATGCTGATGGCCTGACCACTGTGATGAAACCTTACCATGTTGCTACGACCAGTATAGAAAAAACTGATGATGCATGAATCGAGTCAGTGCCAATGTGCTGTCACCCTTGCATGCGTTGTATGAATGTATGCGCTCACAAACGAAAAATGCACAAGCACGATCATGCTTCATACATGTTTGCATTGTTGCACCCATCGTCAAACACGTGCATAATAAACAACGCTGTCTTTCGATATACACCGACTTCGGGGCGATCAGCAACTACAAGTAACTGAAAGACATTGTCCTCCGGAATCGTCATGATTGCGTCTGCTTTTGCAGCGAGAGACAGGTAGAAGCCATACACACGCATCGGCATGGTTGCTGCGATCTGGTATAATGAACTTATGAACTTAATGGGCACATAATGACAACATGTAACTGTATCAACTTAGTGTGTGGCCACATCATTATCTAATGGGTGTGACTTGAAATGTGTCGTCTTCAGGATATCTTTGAGCTGTTGGCATTCAGGAGGTTCAGGAGTTTCGAACGGCGCCCACAGCTCGAAGTTGTTGATAGCCATGTCGCAAGAACGAATCACAGCAACAATGTTATATATGTGTGTGTTGATGCCTGCATCCTTGTACTGACGTGTTGTTGAAATGCTGGCATGTAGACCCTCACAGGCTTAAGGTTGCACAATATCAGATTTGCGAGCATTTGGCGCGTGCATTACTTGATCATTCAAAGCTGCGGACCATGAGTTGGTTCAAAGCACATACTGCGAAGCAAATCATGCTCAACACAGCTATATAGCAAATATCATGCTCAAGACTGATATATATAGCAACGAAGCGAGATGCATAACAATGTGACGACACACCAAACATGTGAGCTAAGCCGATGTTGAAGTAAAGTTGGAAACGATGCCAGAACTGTTGACCTTCATGGCAGCGCTACTTCAGAAGCAGATCAGCGGCAGACCAATAACAGCGAAATCAACAACAAGAATCAGTTATATACCGGCGTAGATTTGCGCCCTTAAGCAATCCACAGAGTTCGTAACAGTGACCTAAAGTTGCTATACCTTCATGTCGATGTATAAGAACCACTGCGATACCAAACACGATGAAGTCGTCTGCATGTGATGGGGTGGCTCAAGCTGTGCAATGCGAAAAGCACGAGGCCCATGCATGCACGCAGCTGCTCTTCAAGTGGCAGTTCACATCAACCACAGTAAAGCAATCACACTGCATGTACTGCAGCTATATCTGGCACTACATCACCAACATGCATGCTACGAAACAACCGCGCAACATTGAACAGAATCACACTTGCATATTGTAGATTTGTTTTATGTGTGTAGGTACTTGTGTTACACTGCTTCTTTACTCCACAGTTTGCGCGCAGTCTTTGACCCCAGAGATTGACGATTTCGACATCGCCATGTCCACATGCAGTTGTGTATACCAGGAACCAACACTGACAGATACAAAATAACACAACCTATATCCTGACATGTTTATAGTTACAATCGCAGCGCGCATATGCACATGGAGATGTGCCCCCACTTGCTGCAAAACACTGCAGCATCAATTAGTCACTCGTAACGTTGCTCAGGATGCTTCATCTGAGTTATCGCTTCCTGCATCTTCATCATCATCGATGTTCTCCTCCTCGTCAGTGCCTTCATTAGCCTGATCTGCTATGTGTACAGGCTGCTCCACAGGCGCATCTTGCTGTTCAACAGGTCCTCCAGCATTGTCATTACCATAGTTGTGCCCTCGGACTCCGATGGACACCTGATGGGCCATAGCGCGGGCCACGTACTCGATGTTGTCATCAGTGAACTCAGCCCAGACCTTTTTTTTCTTGAAGTCCTTGGTGAGAACTGACATCACGATTGGTCGAACGACACCTGCTTCATCATTGAATCCGTCCATGGTGACATTGACTGTGTGGGGTAGCAACTGGCTATGGGCCATCGTTGCCACGATCGGCGCAGCACGTTTGCGCTTGCGCTTCGGCGCAGAATTGTTCTCTTCACCTTGCTGCATGACTAGTGCAAGGGCAGTGTTGCACGCAGATTGGCGCGCCTTTGCCAGAGTATCGATGAATGGAACGTTGATTGAGTTTTCATGGCCTGCATTTGTCCTCAAACCTTTCCCCTTTAGGAGACACTTCGCAAGTGACCTATCATATTTTGTGATCTTGAAGAACTTTTTGCCATGCACTGTCATACATGTCGGCATCCACGTGAACTCTGTCTTGTCGGCGTGCGTGATAGTGACAACCCACACCTGCTCGCATGCGACACTGACCATGATGATGGGAGAGTGGTCGATATTTAATCAGCTTAAACACGAAAAGAGACTGCAGCGAGCAACAATGATCTAGTCAAAGTGCCCTGCGTGCGCCATTGTGAATGCAATTTGACATGTACAGCTTGCAGTTGACTTGACTGCAATGCACGTTTGTTTGCAATGCACTGCTCAACTGATGCATGTGATATATGAGAGCTCGCTGCAGGGCCATGTTTGCTCGCAGCAGGGCCATGTTTGCTCGCAGCAGAGTGCGTTGCGTGTGATGCAACGCTTTTCATGGTGCCATGCATTCCAATGAAACATGAGACACGGCCCTACATATGATCTCAGTGCTGCATGAAACACTCTACATGTGCATTCGACTTGTTTTTGAAACTCATTGCTGAACTGTGCACTCCAATCGATGAATCTCAAAGTCAGCTCGCTGGCATCTCGACCGGTCGAGACAACACACACAGCACACATGCATCGCTCGGCGTTTGCACATTGTTTGGATACTTGTTATATATGCTCATGTGATGTAACATGTTAGAACATATAAGAGCGGCCAGGGAAGCGAACTGTCAGGTGCATGCCCTCACTTGCTGCGTTTCTTTGGGGGCTCACCAACATCTTCAGCATCTGCGAGCTTGCTCTCAAACGAGCTCTTGGAAGGGAACTCACCCTTCCTGATATGGATTCGCTCGCCTGCTGCAATCTTTCTGCAGTTGACATATAGAGGGATATGGAGGCCAGTACCGACCAATGGCTCCCACTTCACCTTCAAGTTGACCTCCTCTGCATTCTCAACACTTGTGACCAACCAAAAAGGATTGATGAATCCTTCTTTCTGCTGCTGCTGATCGTCCTTGTCCTTCTTGTCCTTGCCATACAAGCTGCACGGTGAAAGAGTGACTGCAAAGCCCTTCACATCTCCGAGCCACACGTTTCGTTCCAAATCCTTCTTGGAGCCAGGTTTGAACACATTCACAGACAGTGTGATTGGCACTAGGGTTAGCTCATCAGGTTCGATGTCACGTTTGGCTTTCATGCATTTGCCATGTTGCCCTGCAGGCCACATTGCCAAAGCTGACCATGATTTCGAATATTTCTTGCACACCTTCTCGATTGCCTGCACGACCTTGGCATGCATGACCTGTCGCTGGACTTCCGACGAGCGCGCAGCTGAATGCTCCTCCCATGGTATCTCCTCCACTGTGTGAACCTTGTACTCGACAAACTCGCTACGCAAGAAAGACTTGAGCTCCACGACCACTTCAGACGCGGACTCCTCGCAATAAACCACAACATGATCACATGTCACTTTGATGATCTTCCCTTTCAAAGGGCAGTCTTTCTTCTTTCTCTCCACAGTGTCTCCACATTTGAAGCCAATGTCCAGCAGTAACTGCTCTGGATTGACAATGGAGCCGCTCGCATTCAACTCCTTCAACCTCGTGTGAGTTTGAGTGCAAAGCCAGCTTATGTTATAGACAATTTATATACACAAGTGAAATTCCACAAACTTAAAGTAGTAAAATCACACAATGCCCAAAAACCGTGGCGCACTGGAAGAAGCCTTAGGCTTTGCGGGCTTTGCACTCGAAGCATCCTCTTGTGCTTCCTTCTTGGCTTCGGCTTTGTCTGTGAACTCATGCATCTCAATCGTTGTTTCCATAAGGCTTGCCACTTCATGCAGCATTTCGTTGATGAGGCCCTCGATCGTTTTGGTCTTGCAGTCTGGGATTTCATCGATGTTCAACAGCTGTCCGATTATGCGCACGTCAGCTTTCTCGATGAACTGCTTGAGATCGTTGTCCATGGTGAGGTGGGTGACAAGCTCTCGAAATCTCTTCATCGTTTGCTCAGCTGTTGCACCGACATCAGAATGCAAAAGCGTCTTGACGTGTTTGGTCTGGACGCACAGGTAGACGAATGCTGCTTTCATGAGCGCATGCCGACAGAGAACTCTCTGGTCCGCGCTCTTCAGCTCGACTGACATTGCCTTGACCAATGCTGTGTCAAGTGTAACCGATGTGGAGTTGGTGCGGACGAAGGACTCTGTGTTTTTCAGCAAATCCCCACTCGCACCGCCGCTGCAGTTGAGGACAAGTGTGTACATGTATGGCCTTGTTTTGGATTTGTGGCACTCGCAAACACTGGAATGTTACACAGTCAACCACTATATATATAATCCATTCATTATTACACATGTGTCTACACTGATTTCATGAAAGTCGCAAAGCAGGCGCGCATGTGGGCTTGGACTTGAGGACTGCATCCATTATGTCAGCGTAAGCTGGTGGCACGCCATCAACGGTCTTGTTGGCGATCATGGAATGCAAACGCCTGAAGATTTGCAATTGATGCTCACCCCGGTCAGCCTTGGTATTGCCCTGTTGCTGGATGAGGTCGCTAAGTGTCGGAAACATGTCTAACACTTCAGGAGAGACCACTTGCCATTCGAACCCTGTATTTGCAGTCGTCCACATGGCCGGCTGCGTTTCCTTCGCCATGGCCATGCTGAAATGCTTATCCTTGCAGATTTTTTGCTTTCCATCGTGCTTCACACCGTCAAGGAGCAGCCTTAGGACGAAGTTCGTATGAGAACACGACAATGAAACAAACTTCGCCTGTGAAAGGTATGCCAAATCCGAAGACCCGAGCATACCATTGGCCTCCGAGATCAACACCTGGTTGAACGAGAGGTCCTCATCGCTCATGACAGCACACACTGGTGTGCATGCCTCCTCGTCCCATCCTATGTCACACAGGACGTCAGCATGATCGTGGCAATCCCAGCAGCCGACTCCATAGTTGTCTCGGTTCTTCCTCGACACAAGCACCTGCCGTGGAAGAATGCGGAGCCTGTACACAAGCCCCGCAGACTCGAGCAACTTGAGGATCTGTCGGACGATGGAATAAATGTTTCCAGTCGACTCTGCAAGTGCGATCAGATCCTCAACCTTCGCTCTCAGGTCGCGTGAGATCACGCCCGGCATGATGCCAGCAATGGAGCGGGCAGGGAGGAGCAGGACTGCATGCAAAGGAGCACTGCGACTGCAGCGAGCGGACAAACATATTGTCAACGCCCTGCGTGCGCGCAGCTTGTTCATGAATGCATGTTCGATGCCAACGTGCATGTTCGAATCGTGAATGCATGAGTGCATGAAGATTGTGAGAGTGTGCAAAGAACCTTGCTAACTATACTTATTCGCTTCTTATAGTTTCAAACTAATTCTATAGGAAATCATAAGGTCACCCAGCCCCTGGCTACCTATAACCCTACTATACAATTATACT